>Ga0315338_1000605_pt1 | contig 73349 bp, 67 predicted proteins | sample ASW8metaG_FD_204518 | JGI IMG/M metagenome (GOLD analysis project Ga0315338, IMG submission 204518) | Ammonia-oxidizing marine archaeal communities from Monterey Bay, California, United States - ASW #8 | ecosystem: Environmental > Aquatic > Marine > Coastal | place: USA: California | collected...
CCCATCGTGAACTGGCCGAGGCCTCCGGCCAGGCGCAGGCCGGATCAGCGCGGACGCTGTCTGAGCACCCGCAGGGTGCGAGTTCGTCCGCGCCCGGCCTGCGCCGCCCGCCGGAGCGGCCAGTTCACGCGGGCCCCGCAGGCCAGCCCGCCCCCACGCCGGCGCGCGCACTTCGGAACGACAGTCGAGAGCCGCCGTGCTCGCGCACGCTCAGGGAAGCGACCGCCTAAGCGGTCGCGCGATTCGTGTAACCCTGCTGCGCAATCGTCAACAAATTATTGACGAGCCAGTACAGCACCAACCCCGACGGAAACGTCACAAACATCACCGTGAACATCACCGGCATCAGGATCATCATCATGCGTTGCTGCGTAGGATCCATGCCGGTCGCCGGCGTCAGCCACTGCTGGAGAATCATGCTCCCGCCCATGAACAGCACCAGAAGCGGAATGGGAAATCCCATGATCGACAAATCGTTGCAGCCGATCAGCGTCGTCTGCCCGGGCCACGGGTAGCACTCGTTCGTCGACAGATCGCTGACCCAGAGTGCAAAGCTCGCGTGGCGAAGCTCGATCGCGCCATACAGTCCCTGGTACAGCCCGATGAACACCGGGAATTGCAGCAACATCGGTAAACACCCGCCGAGCGGGTTCACCTTGTGCCGCTTGTAGAGCTCGATCATCTCCTTGTTCAGCGCTTCGCGATCGTCTTTGTACTTCTCCCGCATCTTGGTCATCTCGGGCTGGAGCTTCTGCATCGCCCGCATGGATTGCATGCTCTTGTTCGTCAGCGGGATGAACAGAACCTTCACCAGGATGGTCAGCAGGATGATGTCGATGCCGTAGTTGCCGGTGCCGCGGTGGAAGAGATTCAGTAACCGGATGAGCGGAATCGCGAGCACCGAGAACCAGCCGAAGTCGACTCCACGATCGAGGTCGTGCCCGATGTCACGGAGGATATTGGTTTCCTTCGGTCCAACGTAGACGGTGAAGCGCGCGCCTTCCGGCTCGGCCCGCGGCGACGTGACGAGTACCTCGACCCCGTTGCTGCGCGCGCCCGCAATGACGGCACGGGCTTCGGCCGGATCTTCCGGCACGAGCGCCGCCATGAAGTAGTGCTCCGTGTAGCCGGCCCACGTCACCGGGCTCGCAAACGGCATCGGCGGCTCTTCGGTGAGCGTCGTGGTCAGCTCGTGCTCGAAGTCCTTCCCCGTCATGACCATGCCACCGCGGTAGCGGGCTTCCTGGGTCGGTTGCTCGCCCTCGATGGCATGGCGCCACCCGAGTCCGACCCGGAGGAAACTGGCGCTCAGGTCTGGCGCACGAACGGTCACCTCGATGGGATACGCGTCGCCGCGCACCCGCAGAAGCTTCTCGATCCGGACCCCGGTCGCGAGCTCGCCACTCAGGGTGAGCGTCGCCTCCTGCTCACCCGTCACCTGGACCGCGTCGCGGTCAGCGCTGTAGACCACGGTCGTGTCGTCGAGGACAGTGCCGTCGTTGGTCTGAAATCGAACGCCCAGCGGCGGTACGGATCCCTGAGCCAGCGAGATCATCTCGAGGAACTCGCTTTCCGGGCCTACGGATTCCAGAAAGTCTTTGAGCCGGAAGCTCAGAATTCTGCCGCCGTTCGACGAGATGCGCACCGAGAAGAGATCGGTGTCGATCGAGATCTCTTTGCCTGGGACGTGGGGCGCCGCCGCCGCGACGGAGTCCGGTGCTTCGGCCAGGCCGGGGGCGGCGCCAGGATCGAGCAACCCGGGCGGAGGGACCGGGCTCGCGGGACTACGATCGGTGACCTGCCCCACTGGTACCGGAGCGGGCGGGTACAGGTAGTCGATGGCAGCCTGATAGCCGAGGAGGACGAGCAGGCAGAGCAATGCCGCGATGATTGCGTTCCGTTCCAACGAGTTCCCTCAGCTCGCCCGCAGCGCGGGAACCGGATCGTAGCCGCCATCGGACGTGAGCGGTTGGCAGCGGCCGATACGGCGCACCGCCAGCCATCCCCCACCCACGACACCATGCTGGAGCACCGCGTCGATCGCATAGGCGGAGCACGACGGCTCGAAACGACAGCTTCGCGGCAGCAACGGAGATAGCATCAGCCGGTAGCCCCGTACGGGCAGCACGGCGAGTTCGCGGATCAGCCGGACGAGGCGTCGGTGACGCATGACGGTCAGCTCCTGCGGCGTGGCCGCCGGCGGAGCGGCCCACGCACGCCCGCGCGAAGCTCGCTTTCGATGTCCCGGCTCGCAACGGCGCCAGCACCTGGCTTGGCAATCACGATCAGATCGCTCTCCGGCAAAAGGCGGGCGGGATCACGACGGAAGATGTTTCGCACGCGCCGCTTGACGAGATTCCGAACGACGGCGCCGCCAACCTTCCGGCTCACCGTGAGCCCGAGTCTGGTTGCACCTGTCCGCGGGCGCGCCAGCAGCACGAAATGCTCAGTGTGACGTCGCTCGCCGCTCCGGCCCATGGCCAGGAACTCCCCGCGGCGCCGTATGCGGGCCGTTTTCGGGAAGCCCTCGCCCGCGGGCACCGTCATTTCGATTGCTTCGGCGGGATCGAAACAGTGAGCTGCTTACGGCCCTTGGCACGCCGGCGCTTGAGGATCTGTCGTCCCCCAGGCGTCGCCATGCGGGCACGGAAGCCGTGCGTGCGCTTACGACGAACGTTGCTTGGTTGAAAGGTTCGCTTCATTGGTATCCGGCCTATCCATCACAGGAAGCGCGAGCTGTCAATTTCCCTCGGTTGCTTCGCCGTCCGGAGCCGCGGCAGGCGCCTCGGGTGCGGGCGCTTCTTCAGCTGGCTGGGCGGGCTCGCTAGGTGCGGCAGCTTCCGTCGGGGCGGGTGCCGCGGCCTTCTTCTCGGCCGCAGCGGCGGCGGCTTTCGCCCGGCGCGATACGGGCACGTGCTCGGTGCACTTCGATCCGGTGTCGCGAGGCTTCCGGCACCCCTCGGCGGTGCAGATCTTGTACCGGGCCTTCGGGAGCTTCCCGAGCTTCCAGGCGCGATAGTGACGCTTACAATAGCCCTTCCCGGCGACTGGGCCCTCGCATTTGTCTTGTTTGCAGTTTCCGATCGGCATTCAGTGACTCCCTATGGCTTTTCCGCGGCGGAGCGGTCGAGCTCGGGTTTGAGGCCACGCGTCATCATGTAGGTGACGACCTCGCGCGGTGGCTTGTTCTCGTACAGCATGGCGTACATCTGCTCCGTAATCGGCATCTCGACCCCTTCGGCGGCGGCCAGGGCCCGGACCGACTTGGTGTTTTTGACACCTTCCGCGACCATTTGCATGTCGTCGAGGATGTTCTGTAGCGACTCGCCGCGGCCGAGGCGAAGCCCGACCGTTCGATTTCGGCTCAAATCGCCGGTGCAGGTGAGCACCAGATCGCCCATTCCGGCCAGGCCAGAGAGGGTCATGGGGTTGGCTCCGAGGCAAACGGCGAGCCGCGCCGTCTCCGCGAGACCCCGTGTAATCAGGGCCGCCCGGGTATTCGAGCCGAAGCCGAGTCCATCCGCCACTCCGGCCGCCAGGGCGATGATGTTCTTCACGGCACCGCCGATCTCCACCCCTACGAGATCCTCAGACGAGTACACACGGAAATATCCGGTATGATTGAAGATCTTCTGCACGGCCTCGCTGACCTTCTGGGTATTCGCGGCGACGGTCACCGCGGTCGGCATCCGTGCGGCCACCTCGCGCGCGAAGCTCGGGCCGGAGAGAGCGCTGATCTGGGCGGCGTGGCGCTTCCCCATCGCCTGCTCCAGAACTCCTGCCATGGTCAGATGGGTGTCGTGCTCCACCCCTTTCGATGCACTCACGATGTAGGGCGTACCGTCGACGTGAGCGCTCGCGGCGCTCATGACCTCACGGACGCAGTGCGACGGACTCACCGACAGCAGGAGATCCTTCCCCGCCACGGCATCTTTCAGATCACTGGTGGCCTGCAAAGAAGGAGGCAGCTCGAACCCGGGCAGGTAGGTAGCGTTCTCTCGGGTGTCGTTGATCGCACGACCCACCTCGGGATTGTGCGCCCACAACGTAACCTCGTGCTCACATTCCGCGAGCAGCTTGGCCAGGGCCGTACCCCAGCTCCCGGCACCGATGACGCCGATCGTTGCCACGATCAGGTCCCGCCACCGTTGTCACCGTCCTCGCCGCCATCGGTGTTGCCGTCCTCGCCACCGTCCTCGTCGTCGCCGTCGACTTCACCCTCGGCGAGCAACGCCAGCGCCATGACACGCTCGCCATCCTCGACGTCGATCAGGCGGACGCCCTGGGTGTTTCGTCCGATGACGCGAATGTCATCGAACCGCAGCCGGATGATCTTGCCGGTGCTCGTGATCAGCATCACGTTGTCGTCCACCGTGCCCTGACGAACGCCGATGACCGGGCCCGTCCGCTCCGTGGTCTTCATCGTAATGATACCTTTGCCGCCGCGGGTCTGGATCCGGTACTCGAGCGTCTCTGTACGCTTCCCGTACCCTTTCTCGGCCACGGTCAGAACGCTGGTGCCGGGGGAGAGGATCTCCACGCTGACGACTTCGTCGTTCTGTTCGAGCGTAATACCCTTGACGCCCCCGGCGCCCCGACCCATGTTCCGGACGTCGCCCTCCTTGAAGCGGATCGACTGCCCGTTCCGGGTGGACAGGATGACTTCCTGCTCGCCGTCTGTCACTCGGACACCTATCAGCTCGTCGTCGTCGTCGAGTCCGATGGCGATGATTCCCGACGGCCGGGGTTTCGCGTAGGCCATAAGATCGGTCTTCTTCACGATGCCCTTCTTGGTCGCGAAGAGCAGGTTCCGGCTTTCCTGGAACTCCCGGATCGGCTGAAAGGCTGAGATCTTCTCGTCCTGTTGGAGGTTCAACAGGTTGACGATCGCCTTGCCACGCGCCGCGCGACCCGCCTGCGGTACCTCGTGGACTTTCGTCCAGTACACCTTCCCCGCCGTCGTGAAGAACAAGATGTAGCTGTGGGTCGATGCGACGAACAGGTGCTCGACGAAATCTTCGTCGCGCGTCGTCGCCCCGATTTTCCCTTTGCCACCGCGTCGCTGCGCTCGATAGAGCGAGACGGGGTTCCGTTTGATGTAGCCTTCGTGGGAGATGGTGACGACCATGTCCTCTTCCACGATCATGTCTTCGATCGAGATCTCGGTTGCTGAATCGAGAATCTCGGTCCGGCGCTCGTCGCCGTAGGTCGCCTTGAGCTCCAGGAGCTCGGCACTGATGATCTTGTAGACCTCGCTTTGGTTCGCGAGGATCTCGCGCAGGCGCTCGATCGTGGCAACCGTCTCTTTGTACTCTTCCATGATCTTGTCGCGCTCGAGATTGGTGAGGCGCTGCAGCCGCATGTCGAGAATCGCCTGCGCCTGAATCTCGGACAGGGAAAACTGCGCAACGAGGCCCGCTTTTGCGGTGGCCGGGTCCTGCGCCTTGCGGATGAGCGCGATGGCGGCGTCGAGGTTCTCGAGTGCGATCCTGAGCCCGTCGAGGATATGGAGACGCTCCTCGGCCTTTCGTAGATCGAAGGCTGTTCGCCGCGTTACCACCTCGACGCGATGTGCGATGAAATGCTCCAGAACGCTCTTCAGATCGAGTAGCCGCGGTCGCCCATCGACGATCGCCAGCATGATGATCCCGAACGACTCCTGCATCGACGTGAGCTTGTAGAGTTGGTTCAGGACCACTTCCGGGACAGCGTCGCGCTTGAGCTCGATCACGATCCGCATCCCCTGGCGGTCGGACTCGTCGCGGAGATCGGAGATGCCGAGGATGCGCTTCTCGTTCACCAGGTCGGCCATGCGCTCGAGGAGCCGGGCCTTGTTCACCTGGTAGGGGATTTCGGTCACGATGATGCTCGACTTGCCGCGCTTCTCGTCGGTCTCGGTCTCGGCGCGCGCCCGCATCTGGATCACGCCCCTGCCGGTCCGGTAGGCCTCACGGATGGCCGATCGACCGCGGATGAAGCCCGCCGTCGGGAAGTCGGGTCCGGGGATGTGCTCCATCAACTCCATGGCGGTGAGGCCCGGGTTGTCGATGAGCGCGATGGTCGCGTCAACGACCTCCTGCAAGTTGTGCGGCGGGATGTTGGTGGTCATCCCGACTGCGATGCCCGAACTGCCGTTGATCAACAGATTCGGCAGACGATTCGGCAGGACGTTCGGTTCCTGCAGCGTCTCGTCGTAGTTGGGGCTGAAGTTGACCGTCTCCTTCTCGAGATCGGCGAGCAGCTCGCTCGCCGCGCGCGTCATGCGGATTTCGGTGTAGCGCATGGCCGCCGCCGGATCGCCATCGACCGAGCCGAAGTTGCCCTGGCCATCGATCAGCGGCACCCGCATCGAGAAGTCCTGAGCCATCCGGACGATCGAGTCGTAGACCGCGGATTCGCCGTGGGGATGATACTTACCGATCACATCCCCGACGACACGCGCAGATTTCTTGTAGGCGCGATTCCACGCGTTCCCGAGGTCGTACATGGCGTAGAGGATCCGACGGTGCACCGGCTTCAGGCCATCGCGGACGTCGGGGAGGGCTCGCCCGATGATGACGCTCATTGCGTAAGCCATGTACGACTGACGCATTTCGTCTTCGATGTTGACGGGGATTCGGTTGTCTTGGGTGGCGTCCATGCTTCACTCCGCGACCCCGCGGGGCGGGGTCGGCCGTACTGCGGCGAGGGTCAAGAGCAACAAGAGCAACAAGAGCAACAAGAGCAACAAGAGCTAGATATCGAGGTTCTTCACGTCGAGCGCATGCGTCTCGATGAAGCGCCGGCGGGGCTCGACCTCATCGCCCATCAAAGTCGAGAAGATCTCGTTGGCGGTGTAGGCGTCGGCAAGCTTCACTTCGAGAAGCGTCCGAGTCGCGGGATCCATCGTGGTCTCCCAGAGCTGCTCCGGATTCATCTCTCCCAGCCCCTTGTAGCGCTGGATGCTGAGGCCCTTCCGTCCGTCGCGGACGATGTCGTCGACCGCATGTCGCAGCGTCGGCACTTCGTACGTCTTGTCACCCACCGTGAGCGAGAACGGCGCGGTTCCCGCCTCGGTAAGCTCGTGGGCCAGTCGGCGGATCTCCTCGAACTCCGGTGATTCGCAGAACTCGAAGTCGATCGCCGTCGTGGCACTCGATCCGTTGGCTCGCATCTTGAACTGGAGGCGCTGGCAATTGTGCTCCGGGTCGTCCTCCGTCGTGAAACTCACCGGCAGAAGATCGGGCGCGGCTGTTTCAATATGCTGCTGCACGGCCTTGCCGATATCGGCGGTCCGCGTGACATCGCGCAGCCACTCTTTCGGATCGTCGCCACACGCGAGCGCAACCGCATGCACGACCTCGCGGTTACGGCGTTTGCGCTCGACGACATCGAGGATTTTCTGGAGCCGTATCGCGCGCTTGACGATACCCTTGAGCGGAACACCGGTGAGGCTCGAGCCATTCGACGCGAGCCTGGTGTCCTCGGTGCCGAGTTCGATCAGGTAGTCCTCGAGCGCGGCCTCGTCCTGCAGGTAGCGTTCCTGCTTGCCCTTCTTCACCTTGAACAGCGGCGGCTGGGCGATGAAGAGATGTCCGCGCTCGATGAATTCTTCGAACTGCCGGTAGAAGAAGGTGAGCAGCAGCGTCCGGATGTGGGAGCCGTCGACGTCGGCGTCCGTCATGATGATGATGGTGTGGTAGCGGAGCTTCGCGAGATTCTTCTCCTCTTTGCCGATCCCGGCGCCGAGCGCCGTGATGAGGAGCCGGATTTCCTGCGACGACAGCATTTTGTCGAAGCGCGCCTTCTCGACGTTCAGGATCTTGCCGCGCAGCGGCAGGATGGCTTGATTCTTCCGGTCGCGACCTTGTTTCGCCGAGCCCCCTGCCGAATCACCCTCGACGATGAAGATTTCGGATTTCGAAGGATCGCGTTCCTGGCAGTCCGCGAGCTTTCCGGGGAGCGAGCCAGAGTCGAGCGCACCTTTGCGTCGCGCCAGTTCCTTGGCTTTGCGCGTGGCCTCGCGCACCCGTGCGGCCTCGAGCGATTTTTGCAGGACCGCCTTCGCGTCTGCGGGGTGTTCTTCGAGATACTGGCCGAGCTTCTCGTTCAGCAGGGCCTCGACAAAGCCCTTCACTTCGCTGTTGCCGAGCTTCGTCTTGGTCTGTCCTTCGAACTGTGGCTCGGGAACCTTTACGGCTATGACCGCCGTCAAGCCTTCGCGACAGTCCTCACCCTGCAATCCCTCGCCGTTCTTCAGGAGCCCGGAAGACGTCGCATAGCTGTTGATCGTACGCGTGAGCGCCGACTTGAAGCCGATCAGGTGTGTGCCGCCCTCGATCGTGTTGATGTTGTTGGCAAACGCGAAGGTATTCTCGGCGTAGCTGCCGTTCCACTGGATGGCGATCTGCATCTCGACGCCACCACGTGAGCCCTCCATGAAGATGGGATCGTGAAGCGGAGTCTTGCTCCGATTGAGGTGCGCGACGAACTCACCGATGCCGCCCTCGTAGTGAAATTCGTGCGATTTTTGATCGCGCTCGTCCTGAATGGTGATCCGGACGCCCTGATTGAGGAAAGCCAGCTCCCGGAGGCGCTGCGACAAGATGTCGAAACTGTATTCTTGGACCTCGAAGATCAGTGAATCAGGCTTGAAGGTGACCTTTGTGCCGCGTTGTTCGGTACGACCGACTTCTTCGAGCCGTTTGTCGGGCCGCCCGCGCTTGAAGTGCTGCGTGTAGACCTTGCCCTGGCGTTTGATTTCGACCTCGAGGGATTCGGAGAGGGCGTTCACCACCGAAATTCCGACCCCGTGCAAACCGCCAGAGACTCGATACGCTCCATGATCGAACTTGCCACCGGCGTGAAGCTTGGTGAGCACAACCTCGGCGGCGGATACGCCCTCGGTCGGGTGGATGTCGACCGGAATGCCGCGCCCGTTGTCCTCGACCGTGACGCTGTTCTCGACGTGGATGGTGACATCGACGCGATCGCAATGACGGGCCATCGCTTCGTCGATCGAGTTGTCTACGACCTCGAACACCAGATGGTGGAGCCCACGCTCCCCAGTGTCGCCAATGTACATACCCGGACGCTTCTGAACGGCCTCGAGGCCCTCCAGAACCCGAATATTGTCGGCGCCATACGACGCACTGTCTGTTGCGAGACCGTCAGTCATGTAGTCGGATCGGATGGGTGGAGGTCTCCCAAAGATGGCCTGCTGAATAGCCACCTGGACCCCGCGCTTCCCAACCTCAGAATCCTATCAGTCGGGGTCTGAAGGGTAAAGTTTTCGAGTACTTATTTGCTGCTGTTAGGGTGGATTTTGGGCCGCTCAGAGCCTCATGGGCATCACCACGTAGGTGTAGCCCTCGTCGCCTCCGAGGCGGATGAGCCCAGGACTGACCTCGTCGCTCAATCCGATTTCGATCGTGCCGGTCACCCCCCCGAGATTCAGCACGTCGAGCAGGTAGCGAGCGTTGAATCCTATGGAGAAATCGTCGCCATCGTAGTCTGCCTCGACCTCTTCGACAGCCTCTCCGATATCCGGGTTGGCAGTAGCAACCTCGAGAGTTCCGGGCTGGACGTGAAGTTTCACACCGCGGGACCGCTCCGAAGAGAGAATCGAGACACGCCGGAGCGCGCCAAAAACGGCATCGCGATCTACACGAACGATCTTGGTCGTCTTCTTGGGAATGACCTGCCGGTAGTCGGGGAACTCACCCTCGATCAACCGCATGAAGAGCTCGACACCCTCGCGCTCGACCCGAGCGAGATTGCCGCTCACCGACACTGTCACATCCGCCTCGCCGTGCTCGAGGAGCCGCTTTGCCTCCACCAGGCCCTTGCGTGGCAGAATCACCCCAGGAGTGAGATTTGCCCCTGCCACCTCACGCTCGATGAGGGAAAGCCGGTGACCATCGGTCGCCACCATCCGGATCTGCCCCTTCTCGGGACTCTCGATGTAGACGCCACCGAGGCTGAGACGGGTCTCATCGCTCGAAACTGCGAAGAGGGTCTTCTCGACGAGTTCCCCAAACTCACCGCCCGAGAGGCTCATGGTCGTGCCGCCCTTCTTCCCGACGGGCGGCGCTGCCGGGATGCTCGGAAACTCCTTGGGGTCGAGCGATACCATTCGGTAGCGTGATTTGCCTCCGGTGACCTCCACCCGTCCGCCGTCTCCCGTGCGCAACGTGATTTCGTCGGCCGGCAACTCCCGAACGATCTCGTAGAGCTTTCGAGCGCTGACGGTGATGGCACCCTTCGCTTTCGCCTTCCCTCGACAAATCTTCCGAATTCCAACTTCGAGATCGGTTGCGGTGAGTTGCACCTCGTTGTCACCGGCTTCGATCAGAACGTTGGCAAGAATCGGGAGCGTATTGCGCTTCTCGACCACGCCTTGCGTGAGGTAGAGACCGTCGAGGAAGTCGTCTTTAGCGATTTGTAGATCCATGGCGGGAACCCTTCTTCTCTTCTTCTAGTAATAAGGGATTAGGGAAAGAAGAAACTGATAGTAATAGGCACGGGAAATTGTGGAGGAAGCTCGGCAAGCACCTGAGAAACCACGGGTGTGAACGGTGGGGGCATGTGGACCCAAGTACCGTTGCGATGCTCGGCGGACACTCGGACGTTTCTCATCCACAGTGCGTCCACCACTGTGTCCAACCCAGATCCAACGTTCGTCCACAGGGTACGCGCACGGGTTACGGTTGGCTCAGAGCGACCTGCTCGAGACGCTCGACCGTCGAGCGCAGGTCTTCGTTGTCCGTGATCCTTCGCGCGATGGCCTTGCACGCGTGAATGATCGTGGAGTGATCGCGCCCGGCGAATCGTTGCGCGATGGCGGGATATGATTCGTTCGTCATCTTGCGCGCGAGATACATCGCCACCTGACGGGCTTCGGCGAAGTTCTTCGCACGCTTGCGAGACATCAGATCGCTGATCCGGATGCCGTAGTGCTCGCAGGCGCAGCGTTGGATCGTCTCGATGCTGACCGACGGGCGGTCGCGGATGAGATCGCGGAGCACAGTGCGGGCGACATCGACGGTGATGGCTGTCTTCGAGAGCGAGGCGGAGGCCGACAACCGTCGGAGATGTCCTTCGAGCTCGCGGACATTCGTATCGACGTGGGACGCGATGTAGATCGCAACGTCCCGGGGAAGGTCGAGGCCCTCGAAATCCGCTTTCTTCTCGAGGATGGCAACGCGCGTTTCCATGTCGGGTGGTTGAATGTCGGCGATGAGACCCCACTCGAAACGGTTCCTGAGTCGTTCCTCCAGGCCGTTGATATCCTTGGGAATCGTGTCTGAGATCAGCACGATCTGGCGGCGTAGCTCATAGAGTGCGTTGAAGGTGTGGAAGAACTCTTCCTGGGTGCGTTCCCACTTGGCCAGGTACTGCACATCGTCGATGATCAGGACGTCGAGTCGGCGGAAGACGTTTTTGAAGTCCTCCATCCGATCGCGCCTGAGCGACGTGATGAGCTCCGTCATGAAGGTATCGGAGCTCAGATAGGCAACGCGCGCCTCCGGGTCACGGACCAAAGCCTCATGGCCGATCGCATTTGCCAGATGCGTCTTCCCGAGCCCGACCCCGCCGTAGATGAACAGCGGATTGTAGTGGTTCCCGGGCTGCAGCGCGACAGCCCTGCAGGCCGCATGCGCGAACTGGTTGCTGGCTCCGATGACGAACGAATCGAAGTTGTAGCGAGGCACCAGCGCGCGAAAGCGAGGCGAGCGGCGCCGTTTGGCTGGCTCGTTGCCAGCGAAGAGCTCGCCCTGGTTGCGCTCGTTCCGCTCCGGATGTGCGTTGTTGGGGTTGCGACTCTCGACCACGACGACGACCTTGCCCAGATAGCCAGCTCGCTTCAGTGCTGCCGCAATCGCGCCCGGGTGTCGCGATTGCATCCACTGACCGCTCGTCCGGTCAGGCGCGATGAGTCGCATGCTGTCCCCGGCCTCTGTGCCAAGACGGAGCGGCTCGATGCCGCGCCTGTACGTCGAGCGACCGAACTCGGCGAGGAGAAACTCCCGCGCTCGTTCCCAGGCACGCGCGGGTGTATTCTGGACAGGCGCCGGACTCGTCATCGACGCCGCAGGGACCGTGCACTCATCGATGTTTAACCCGTTCGGAAAAGAGAAAAAGACTCAGCCAGCAGGCTGGAAGGGTCTAGACTCTTTGTCTCAGCGAAGCAAGAGGAATCTCGCTTCACACGGTCCTTCGCGCATGACCGTGTCCGCGCACGTCGTCGAGTGTTGCTCATCCGCTTCGTTTGCCACACGATACCCCGCTCGATGACGACGACACTCTCTACCAAGCTCTACGAACGCGCCGGTGAGATCTTCCCGGGAGGCGTCAACAGTCCCGTGCGTGCGTGGCGCAACGTCGGTGGCGGGCCCCGCTTCATCGCGAGCGCTCGCGGAGCGACGATCACTGACGTCGATGGGCAGACGTATTGTGATTTCGTTGCCTCCTGGGGTGCCGCGATCGCAGGTCATGCTCATCCGAGGGTCGTTGCTGCGGTACAGTCCGCGGCGGAGGCCGGACTGGGCTACGGTGCACCATGCCCAGCCGAGGTCGAGCTGGGACAAGCGATTACGCAGGCCATCCCGTCGCTCGAGAGAATCCGGATGGTCAGTTCAGGAACCGAGGCCCTGATGTCGGCCATCAGGGTGGCTCGCGCGTATACGGCGCGTCCGAAGATCCTCAAGTTTGCGGGGTGTTACCATGGACACTCCGATGGGCTGCTGGCCCGCGCCGGCTCTGGAGCACTCACCTTCGCCGTGCCGGATAGCGCCGGGGTGCCCGAGGCGATCACGAGTCACACCCTGGTAGCCGACTACAACGATCTCGAGGGAACGAAAGCGATGATCGAGGCGCACGGGGATGAACTGGCCGCGGTCGTGGTCGAGCCCATTGCCGCAAATATGGGTGTCGTTCCACCGGCACCGGGGTTTCTGCAGGCGCTTCGGGATCTTACGAGCGCGGTCGGCGCACTCCTGATCTTCGACGAGGTCATCTGCGGGTTCCGGGTCGGGTTTGGTGGTGCCCAGGGGCGTCTCGGAGTTCGTCCTGACATGACGTGTCTTGCCAAGATCATAGGTGGCGGGCTCCCGGCCGGCTGTTTCGGAGGTCGCGCCGAGATCATGGACCTTCTGGCGCCAGACGGGCCCGTGTACCAGGCGGGAACCTTGTCGGGGAATCCAGTTGCCATGGCCGCCGGTCGCGAGACACTTTCCTTGCTGGACGGGGCCGCCTACGATCGACTCGAGAAGCTCGGGGCACGGATCGAGGGTGGTCTGAACGACATCATTCTGGCGGCGGGCCGACCAGCCGTCGTGCAGCGGGTCGGCTCCATGTTCACGCTTTTCCTGGGGATCGAGCGAGCCGGCAACCTCACCGAGGTCGAGTCGTTGGATCGGGACGCCTTTCGCGCTTTCTTCCACGCCATGCTGGAGCGCGGCTTCTACCTTCCGCCGTCGCCCTTCGAAGCCTCGTTCCTGTCGCTGGCGCATACGGAGGCCGACGTCGAGGGCTACCTCGCGGCCGCTCGCGAGACACTCGCATGAACGAGCCAGGCGCCCAGAAACGTGAGGCGCCGTTCATACGGTATTCCAAGTACGGTGCAGTTGCTTTCGAGTTCGTCGGGACCATCCTCGCTGGAGTTTTCGTCGGCTATCAGCTAGACGCCTATTTCGGCACCGAGCCCTGGCTGGTCGCATTCATGACGATCACGGGGTCCGTAGTGGGTTTCTTCCGCATGGTGCAGATCCTACGCCGCTTTCAACGAAACGATTGAGACCCAGGTAACAGACCCAGGTAAGCCCAGGCTGAGCCCGAGTCGAGCCAAAATTGAGCCATAGACTGCAACGTATCGAGGGGTTGATCCTGTCGCTGACGACCGTCGCAGCGGCGGTCATGTTCGTGGTCGAGGGTGGGCACCCACTCGGCGTCGTGGTCGGCGGCGGGGCGGCGCTACTCGACTTCATCCTGATCCGGATGCTGGTTGCCACGGCCCTCAGCCATCGGCCGTCACCGGCCCTCGCTTTTCCGTTGGCTCTGGCGAAAACCGCACTCCTGGTGGCCATTCCGGCGGCTGCGTTGGTTCTGCCGGCAAGCATGATCGATGGGGTCTCGTTCGCGGTCGGTGTGACGACACTGCCGTTGGCGATCGTCCTTGATGCGATGTGGCCCCTGCCGACAGTCGAAGAGGACGGAGGTACGTTCTAAATCATGGAACACGGATTTGCCTGGATGTCTTTCGTGCCTGGCCTCGAGCCGCACACCGCGACCGCCTTTCTCGTAATGGCAGGTCTCCTGATCTTTGCCTTTCGCGCTCGTGCCCAACTGGCGGCTGCTTCCGACCCTACGATTCCCGATGCCTCCCTGAGCGCCCGCAACGCTGCCGAGGTCGTCACCGAGTTCATCGGGAATCTCGGGGAGAGCATCATCGGTCCGGGATCGGAAAAATACGTCCCGTTTTTCGGGAGTTTGTTCATTTTCATCCTGGCCTCGAACCTGATGGGGCTGGTCCCGGGCATGACGCCGCCAACCGACAATTTCAACGTCACGCTCGCGCTCGGCGTCGTGTCGTTCGCGGTCTACAACTACTACGGCATCCGGGAGCACGGCGCTGCCTACTTGAAGCAATTCATGGGTCCGCTGCTGCTGCTGGCCCCGCTGATGATCATCGTCGAGCTGTTCAGCCACGCATTTCGTCCGGCGTCCCTTGCCATTCGTCTCTACGGCAACATGTTCGCCGATCACTTGCTGCTCGGAATCTTCACCGATCTGACCAAGCTGGTGATTCCCGTGGTTTTCTACGTGCTCGGCACGTTTGTTTCGCTCGTGCAGGCAACCGTCTTCACGCTGCTGTCGATGGTGTACGTCGGTCTGGCAATCAGCCACGACCACTGAAGAGTCACTCCGATTCCCAAGCCCCGCCTGTGGAGGAAAGATGAGAAGGTGTGGTGGAGCGGGCAGTTGGGGGTCCAATACCCTTGAGGAGGTAGAAACATGACACCAATCATCTGGGCATTCGCATTCATCGTCACCCTGCTGGCCACGGCGTCTCCGGCACTCGCCGCAGAGGGCGCGGGTGGGTATGCCAACGGCATGATCGCCATGGCGGCAGGCCTAGCGATTGGCCTGGCGGCCTTTGGCGTGGCACTTGGGCAGGGGCGGGCAACCGCCGCCGCGATGGAAAGCATCGGGCGCAATCCGAATTCTGCCGATCGCATCTTCGTACCGATGATCATCGGCCTGGCGCTGATGGAGGCGCTCTGCCTCTATGCGCTCGTGATCGCGTTCTTCCTGCAGGGGAAGTTCTAGCGGCAACGCGGAATCACTCCAGAGTTGCGAGAAGGGGGGCGGGGAAACCCGCCCCCTTTTTTCGTGGAGTTCGTTTGGGTCGTGCTGTGCAACTACGCTAAGATGCTGGTGGAAGATGGCTGGAGGGTGATGCTCCCGTTTCGATGGAAGCTCATCGGGGGGAGAGCAAGGAGGTTGCGGTGGTGGCGATCTCGGCGGAAGCACGGCAGGGAAGTAGTGGCGGGTTCGTGGCGGGACAGATCGTCGCGGGCCAGCGGGTGGTGCTGGCGGCCATCCCGATCGACAAGATCGAGCCCAATCCGAATCAACCGCGGCGGTTCATCGATCCTGCCGCACTCGAGGAGTTGACGGACTCTGTTCGTCAGCGCGGAGTGCTCCAGCCGATCATCGTCAAGCGCCAGGGCGACTCATATCTGATCATGGCGGGCGAGCGCCGGTACCGCGCGGCGTGCCAGGCGGGTCTCCCGGTCGTACCGGCGGTCGTGCGGGAGGACGATCCGAGCGAGATCGCGCTCATCGAAAACCTGCAGCGTGAGGATCTGACGGCGCTCGAGGAAGCCGAAGGGCTTGGAGCGATGGTCGCGCGCTACGGCTACACGCATCAGGAGCTGGCTCAGATTCTGCACAAGAGCCGGCCGTACGTCTCGAACATGCTCGTGCTCACGCGCCTGCCCGCAGAATTGAAGGCCGAGGTGCACAGCTACGCGTCCGTGTCCCGCGAGATCCTGATGGCGATTGCGCGTCAGGACTCTTCCGAGACCATGATGCAGCTCTGGAAGCGCGTAAAGCTCTCGCATCTTTCGGTACACAAGTTTCGAGAGTCGCGCCGGGCGCCACACAGCGGTGCAATCGTCAGCGAGGTCATGAACGCGGCTCGCCGGCTGAACCGTAAACTCTCCGACCTCGATGTGTCCGGAATCAGCGAGGAGGAGAAGAAAAAGCTCGGGCGCGTCCTCCGTCGCACGCGCAAACGCGTCGAGGCGGCGCTGGCCGAGGGGACCTAGTCGATAGTTCACAACGGGATTCCCTCCCGCTTAGCTCTTCGGCATGCGACCTGACGTGGCGACCGTAGCGACACGGTCGTTCGACGTCCCCGAGGCGCGCCGGAGCGCCTTGCAGCCCACAGCGAATCGTAGCCGCGCGCGGATAGCGGGCAGACGGTTATGGGGAACTGGGTGTAGGCTCGATGCGAGTTGAAAATTGGGGGAGGTGTCGGTCATGCGAGTTGGTTTTTCAGCAGCAGTTGCAGCATTCGCGGTCGCGGCGAGCTCGGTTGCGAGCGCCACGGTCATCGTTGGTGAGCCTGAGGTTCTGACGCACCACGCGTTCGAACGGCAGATGAAGGCGAATCCGGAGCTCGCGGCATACGTCGCCAGGCGTGGCTACCCTGACTGGGTGGAGCAGGTCGAGGTCACCAGCAATCCGCCGCTCCAGTCCCACGAGATCCGAACGTACTACCTGCGGCTCAACAGAGAAGTCTCGTTCACGCGAGCCTACATTCTCGACAGTGCGGAGATCGGTCTCCGTTTGTCCGAGTATCCGATTACGGACGCGACACGCGCCAGGATTCAGCAAGGGATTATTGATCGGAACCCTGACCTTCGCGCCGAGCTCGCCGCCGACCGCGCTATGGTTGCGGCGCAGAGCGTAGAAGAGGCTGCCGGCTCGGTCGAGCGGGCCGCCGGCCGCGTCGAGAACATTGCGGCACGCATGGAGTCGATGTTCGACGCCCAGCTCTACAAGTAGCTCCCATCAGGTCCCGTCCCCCGGCGCTGCGTGGCGTCGGGGGACACATCTGCTTCCCCAGCCGAAACGTGTAGCGCCGCACTGATTCTCTGAAGCGGGCACTTCTGCAAGATGGCCCCTTCCCGCGGCACCCCAGAATCGACGTTCACCCGCCCAAGCATGTTCCTTTGCAACCGGCGCGGCACCTGAAATCGACGGCATTCAGCCGATCGTCCAACTCCCCCGAATCGCTCCACTTCCCTACGGACCGTACCGCATCCGTCATGCGAAGGGTTCGGAGCGCCGAGCACCCGGCTCTGACGCGTCTCGTCATTCCTCTTGTGGCACGAATGTTGGTCTTTAGGTCGTCGAACGGCCGCACGCTGACAGCCGCGAGAAGGAGAAACCGATGCTCGATCCCACGTTGCCGACCCTGCCCAACCCCACCCTCGTGAGCGACATGCAGCTCGATTTCAGCAGCTCGTACGACACCCTGTTTCTCCTGAGCGAGCTGTCCGACGCCATGCAGCGAGGCGTCCGTCACTACAAGCTCGATGGGACGCCACTCGATAGGCTGAACAACGTGGTCGAGGCCCTCATCTTCGAGGGAGAGGTCTTCTTCGACGACGCCGAAAGCGCGCCGCCTCGAGGTCATTAGTCTCGGTTCGCCCTCGTGCGCGCGGCCGCGAGCGGCCGTGCGCCGATGGGCATCACACCCGCGAAGCGCGGTTCGCGGGTGCTCCCCGCTTTTAGGGCAAGAGCGCCGCAGCCCTACACGCGGGACGACCTAGGCGGACTTGCGGAGGTATTCGCGGGGGCCGGTGATGCTGTGGCGGCGGCCATTTACGCGGCGGAACGGGAAGCGATAGACGGCGGTCCCGTTCTCGGAGGCCCTGGTCTGGCCTTCTTTCCAGCGCGACATGCCGTTTCGCAGGAACTCGGGCTCGATATCGAGAGCGCCGCAGATGTTCTCGAAGGAGAACGGCCAATCGGCATCGGCGCCGTCAGCCCAGGATTCTACCTCGTCGACGAGTTGCTGACTGCGGTCGGAACCCGACGCAACGTGACGTTGGAAGGTGGCGATCGCCTCTTCGAGCACGGCCAGCATCAAGCGTTTCTCGGGCTGGAACGCCGCGTCGCTGCCGACCCCAGCAAAGTACTGTGAGGGAACCAAGGTGTCGGGCTCCAGCGGCGACGATGTCCGTTCCTCGACTGCGCTTCGAAGCTCCATGGGTCACCTCCCGTATGGTCCCGCCAGAGTGCGGGCCGTGTCTGGGCATTCGTACAGCAGAGCGCGTGCCAGCGGTGGGCGCCCGAGCAAGGGTCGGGTAAGTAGCCGATCCGACGGCTGTTCCCCTCGTCCGCCTTTCGTGGAGCGTGTCAGAGGCGGTCGTTGAACGTCGTGAAACGAGACCGGGCGGTGGGGTGAAACAGGACAGTGGCGTTCGACGACCCTGCCGTTTGGACAAGGGCGTGGATCTGCTAGCTTCCCGCCGAATGTCCGAATTCCAGTCCGGTACGGACCCTGGCGCTGCCGAGCCGATCAGTTCCCGCGATGAACTCGTGCGCTATATCGCCGAGGGCGCAAAGCCGCGCGAGGCGTGGCGCATCGGGACCGAGTACGAGAAGGTCGGCGTGCTCGAGGAGAACGGACAGGCGGCCCCGTTCATCGGAGACCACGGCATCGAGGCAGTCCTCCGCGGTCTCGCCGAACGCTACGGCTGGGAGCCGAAGTTCGATCGGGATCACATCGTCGCCCTGTACGGACGGCAGGCCAACATCACCGTCGAACCAGGCGGACAACTCGAGCTCAGTGGCGAGCAGTGCGAGAGCATCCACTGCGCTCAGCGCGAACTGATGCAACACATCGACGAGGTCGTGACCGTTGGACGCGAGCACGGCATCGCGTTTCTCGGGCTCGGGATACAGCCACTCACGCCCGTCGACGAAATCGAGTGGGTGCCGAAGCGTCGCTACGAGATCATGGGACCCTACATGACCCGTGTCGGATCCCTCGGCCAACGCATGATGAAGCAGACCGCGACGGTGCAGGCGAATTTCGATTTCGGCGACGAGCGCGATGCGTCGCGCAAGATGCGCGTCGCGATGGGACTCGTGCCACTCATGTCTGCGATGTTCGCCAACTCGTCGGTGTCCGAAGGGCGGACCAACGGCTACATGACGATCCGTGGTCATATCTGGACGGACACCGATAACGCGCGAAGCGGCATGCTGCCGTTCGTATTCGGTTCGGACTCCGGCTTCGACGACTATGTCGAGTATGCGCTCGACGTACCGATGTATTTCATCATTCGCGATGGCGACTACGTGGAGATGACCGATAGGACCTTTCGGCAGTATCTCGAGACCGGCCATGAAGGCCAGTACGCCAACCTCGAGGATTGGGCGTTGCACCTCACCACGTTGTTCCCCGAGGTTCGACTGAAGCGCTACATCGAGGTTCGGGCGGCCGACAGCCAGCCACCCGAGACCATGCTCGCGATGCCCGCGGTCATGAAGGGCGTGCTCTACGAGTCCGATTGCCTGGATGGCGCCTGGGATCTCGTCAGCCGCTGGTCCTGGGAAGAGCGGGTAACCGCGTATCGGGACGCGCATCGTCATGGGTTGCGCGCACGGGTTCGCGGGATTGCTCTCGGTGAACTCGCGCGTGAGCTGCTCGTCGTCGCTTCGGCGGGACTGGCACGGCAGGCATGTACCAACGAGCGTGGCGAGGACGAGCGCATCTACCTGGAGGCCTTCGAGGAGATGATCCGGTCTGGGCAGTCGTTGGCGGCACAGACGGCGGCGCGATGGGACGGTGAGTGGAACCGCGACATCACGAAGCTGATCGCAGCTACTAGCTACCAGCTTCCATCCTGACAGTTGCGCTCTCGTTGCACAGGAGACTTCGTGGGCCTTGGCTTTCGCCTTTTCTTCGTGTAGGGGTGTACGCAGTCAGGAGGAGCCCGAATGAACTGTGCGAAGCCAATTGCGAAACCGATGCGGAGAAAGACACGGAAACAGGCCCCGAAGCAGGCCCCGAAGCAGGCATGGAAACAAGCAGGCGCGACGATTCTCGGAGAGGTCTTCAAGCCTGTTGCACTGCGCATCGAGGTCGGCACCCATCTCCCGGTTGGGGGGTTGCTGACGCCGGCCGGGCCGTTGCGGCGTTGTCAGTTGCTCGAGTTGCCCCCCGGTCGTGATCGACACGGCGCGCGCGGGGGAGACGGCTGGATGCTCAGACTGCGGGTTCGCGGTGACGCCATGCGCGACGACGGGATTCACGACGGCGACTACCTGGTACTCGATGCGCGCGTGGGGAAGCTGCGGGACGGTCAGACGGTACTAGCCGACGAAGCCGGGTGTACCGTCGTGCGTCAGGTCCGCCGAGTGCCGGCCACTGCAAGTAGCGCGGGTAGCAGTAGCGGAGATCACGCGGGTAGCAGTAGTGAAGCTCGGGCGGGTAGCAGCAATGAAGGTCGGGTGGGTAGCAGTAGTGACGCTCGCGTGAGTGGCAGTAGCGCTAGCCCCGGCGGCAACTTGCGGCTCGAGAGGCTCGAAACCACGGGCGAGGCACTGCCTCTTCTGCGCGGTGGTCGCTCGGATCGAATCTACGGCGCTTCGGATCGAATCTACGGCGCTGTCGTCGGCATTCTCAGGAAGGAGCTGCGACAACCAGCGAGCCAACGTGCGTCTCAAGGTCGGGAGCTGTCTCAGGTGCAACCCCAACACGCCGGTTCCGAGGGGCCCTCGCTGGAGCCCGTGAAGCGTCTCCGTATCTTGCAGCGTAGTCTTCGCGCAGTGAAGTCGACCTACGGCGCAACGCGACACCCGCGGTTGCGGCGCGCGCTTCGCGATGAGGCCGCCCTCCTCGGTAGGGAGATGGCGCGCGAACGTGAACGCCTTGGCGAGGGAGTGGGAGAGGTAGTTCTACTAAATTAGCCGTACTAATAGCTGACTGGAACATTTTTCATTTCTCTGTCACACCCTCTACAGGGTAGTAGGTAGGAAATTCGCCGCACTGCGGCATACCTTGTGAGGGAGAGCCATGCAGCCACGCGCAAAGAAGCCCGAAGGTGGATCCAACGCGGGACTGTTCGAGCCGGACATTCTGCTTCCAAATCAATACTTTGCAGCTTTCAAGCGGGGTCGCGCCGTGGAGGGCGAACGACGCTTGATGCTTGCAGTGCTCGAAGACGGTGTCGATAGTTATAGGAAGCATGCCGTAGCACGCGATCCTCGCGACCAGGCCTGCTTTCTCGAAGCCAAAGAGTGGTTCCTCTCTGACGACCGTTCGTGGTTGTTCGCGTTCGAGAACATCTGTGACGTTCTCGAGATGAACGCCGACTATCTCCGCTCGGGTCTCGAGCGATGGCGGCGATCGCTGGTGGCCGAGCTTGCAGCTCGCGAGGCCCAGGCCGCTGCCGAGGCAACTGCCGAGTATGTCATCGAGCCGATGGAGCCGCAGGCCGCGACTGCGTAGTCGCGGGCGGTTCCCGATCCAGTCCTCGCGATATCAGGACCGGTAGCCCACTCTCATGGGCCAGGGTCTTTCGTACGAGGGCCCAATCGACCAGATCCGACCAGCCGCGCTCCTCGAGGAGCGCGGCTAACTCGGTGGCTGGATCTCCCCGCAGTTTGTAGATGTCCGGATGCGCCTCGAGGTAGACGAGGCCGCGCCGCATGCCGACTTTCACCGGCTCGTACAGGAACTCCCCAGGCGTGCCTACGGGAACCTCGGTGAACAGTTCGGCGATACTCTCCTCGTAGAGCCTGATACAGCCGTGGCTCACCTGGCGACCGACACCCCAGGGCATGTTGGTGCCGTGGAGGGCGTACGACGGCATCGTGAGTGAAAGGCGATACGAGCCGAGAGGATTGTCCGGCGCCCCCCCAGGTATGGAGCGACGGGGATCGCCGTCCTTCTCGATACGCTCGGCGAGAATGGACTCGGGGATGACCCAGGTAGGGCTCTCGGTCTTCGCACGAATCTTGAACGGTCCGGTTGGAGTTCGCCACTCGTCACGCCCGAGGCCTACCGGGAACGTCGTCAGCTTGCGCGCGCCCGCCGAGCCTTTGTGGAAGTGGTACAGGCGCATCTCGGGGATGTTGATGGCCAGGCCCGCACGTTTGACGGGCGGCAGGACCCATTCGGTCGGCAGAACGACCACCTCGCCTTCGGCGGGGAGCCAGGGATCGACGCCCGGATTCGCGCCGACGATCTCGCCGTAGCCGAGACCGTGAAACCGGGCGATATCGAGCAGCGTGTCCCCTGACTCGACGACGTAGGTCCGGAGCGTCCCGACTACGGTTGGAGCCCGCGCGTGATCAACGGGCGGCAATTGGTAGAGTGTCGGCGTACCCGCCGCAAAGTCCTCGTCGGTCCAGGCCGCTTGAGTCGTCGGCGCGAGAACCGCGATCCAGGCGACCATCAGCAACCCATGACAAACCCAATGACTCGATCGCCACATGCGGAAGAATAATAGGGGCTTCCTTGTCGAGGCGGAAGGTCCCATGGAATAATCCCCGACTCGGTGGGAGGATGGTGGGGATGTTGATGCGGCAAACGGGGACAGCCTGGCTGTGGGCGGTAGTGGCATTCGCGCTCGTCGCGCACCCGGTGGAGGCGGCACGCTCGCCGAGAATCACGGCAAAGTCGGCCGTGGTCATGGATGCCCGTACGGGCGAGCTTCTCTGGTCGCGGGCGGCCGACAAGCAACTGCCACCCGCCAGCACGACCAAAGTAATGACCGCGATTCTCGCGCTCGAAAGCGGGAAGCTCCGCGAGCGGGTGCCAGCGAGTCGTGCCGCATGCCGCACGGAGCCGTCGAAGCTTCACTTGAAACCCGGACAGCAACTCGTCCTCGAAGATCTGGTGTACGCGATCCTACTGAACTCGGCGAACGATGCAGCATCGGTCATTGCCGAAGAGCTCGGCGGGTCGGTTCCAGGCTTCGGCCGCCAGATGACGGCGAAGAGTCGCGCGATCGGTGCCCGCCACACGCAGTTCAAGAACCCTCATGGTCTCACACAACAAGGGCACTACTCGACCGCACGCGATCAGGCGACCATCTTCCGGTATGCGCTCGGCGTGCCCCGTTTTCGAAAAGTCCTGACGACCAAGTCGCTCGTCGTCGAGGGGGCGCGCCCATATCGACGCATCTCACTCAGGTCGCACAATCGACTTCTCCGTGGCTATCGGGTTCCGGTGCTTGGCAAGACGGGGTACACGCGCGCTGCGAAGAAGTGTTTCGTCGCATCCGCACGCGACGGCGATCGGGAGATCATCATCGCCTTTCTCGGCTCGACCGATCTGTGGGGCGACGCGCGACGTCTCCTCGAGTTCGGATTCGGCCTCCGGCCATCAGGCACTCGTGAAGTGCGCGTTCAGCCCAGCGTCACGACGCCGAGCGCACCGGCGCGCGCCGCTACAAAGGCCGCTGCTCCGAAGAGGGCCGTGCCGGGGCGCGCGCCCGTGTACTCCATTCACGTCGGCACCTTCGACGAGATCGACCGAGCCCGCCGGTTGCGACGTGGGCTCGACAGTCGTGGATTCGGAGCTCAGATCGATTCCGTGGCGACCGGTAGCGGGCGAACGCGCCGAACCCGCTATCGCGTGGAAGTGGGGCCGTACAGTGATCGCGGTCAAGCCGAGTCAGCGGTTCGCTTGATAGCGAAGCAGGTCGCGCTCCCGACGCGCATCGTACGCCGCTAGCGTCGGCGCAGACGTTCAGTCGAGGAGGAGCGCGGGAAGCTCGCGCACTTCGCGCACCACGCGAGTGGCGCCACTATCTGGTCCGACGCCGATGTACGCGATGCCGCTCGCGGCTGCCGCGGCATGGTCGAGCTCGGTGTCGCCGATATAGACCGCGTCCTCGGGGGCGACCGACGCACGCTCGAGACAGCGGACCAACATGTCGGGAGCGGGCTTCGGGCGTGCGACATCGAGGATTCCGACGTGGATCGGGAATAGCGTCTGGAGATCGAAGCGATCGAGGAGTCCTGCCACCGTGCGTCCCCGGTTGGTTGCGAGCGCCAGAGGACAGTGCGCTGCGAGGCGGCCGAGCGAAGCTTCGAGGTCGGTTGCGGGGACCATGAGATCGAAGAAGGGCGTGTAGTCGATCGTGGCTGCGATCTCGGCCACGCGGGCAAGGGTGGCCGGTTCGGATCCGAAGAGCGCGGCATACAACTGTGGGCTCGAGAACCGGTGGCAGAGATGCTCGCCCGCATCATCGAGCGCGGGCTGGCCGGCCGCGGCGAGGACCGCATTGTAGAACGCGACGTTGGCGCGCCACGAATCGAAGAGCACGCCGTCGCAATCGAAGATGATGAGTCGCAGGCGGTCGGCGGTCGGTAGCGCTCGCTCGGGGGTTTGGAGGTCGGTCGTCATGGTTGAGAGCGCGTATGCTCCACCATTCGTTGCCATCGCGCCAGCAGGGCGGCGCGCTCGTCGGCACTCGTGCGTGGCTCGAACACGCGCTCACAACGCCACGCGGTCTGGAGTTCGTCGGTCGAGTTCCAGAAGCCGGTCGCAAGCCCGGCGAGATAGCCGGCGCCGAGGCTCGCGGCATCGAGAACGGCGGCCCGCTCCAGCGGGACCCCCGCGAGGTCGGCTTGATGCTGCATCAGGAAATCGCTCCTGGCCGCACCGCCGTCGACGCGGAGCACGTCGATTTCAACGGGTGCTGCGTCGGCGCGCAGCACCTCGAGGATTTCACTACAGCGCGACGCGATACCTTCGAGCACGGCCCGGACGATGTGGGCGCGTGTGGTTCCCCGCGACAGTCCCCCGATCAGCGCGCGCGCGCCCTCGTTGAGATGCGGTTGGCCGAGCCCCTGGAACGCAGGTACGCACCAGACGCCGCCAGTATCGGGAATGCTGGTCGCGAGGGTGTCGCAGTCGGCGGGCGTGTCGATGATGGCCAGGCCGTCCCGGAGCCATTGAATCGCTGCACCGGCTGTGACGACGCTTGCTTCCAGACAGTAGGTCAACGTGTCGCCGAGTTGCCACAGGACCAGGGGAAACGCGCCGCCCGGGGACAACTTCAGCGTTCCGCCGACGTTCAGGTCCATCATCGCGGCCGTTCCGTACGAGATCTTCGTCATACCGGCTTCGAGGCGAAGCTCGCCGAACATCGCCGCCTGCTGGTCACCGGCGCGCGCGGCGAGCGGGACGTTGGCACCGACGATCGCCGACGCCGTCTCCCCCGCAACCGCGCTCGTTGCCACGATCGTTGGGAAACTCTCGGCGGGCAGACCGAGTACTTCCATGACGGACGTGTCCCAGCGGTTGGAAAAATAGTCGTACAGGCCGGTGCAGCAGGCGTTTGATGGGTCGGTGACGTACACGGCGCCACGCGAGAGCTTCCATGCGAGCCAGGTGTCGAAGGTGCCGAATCGCAGCCGGCCTGCGTCGGCCTTCGCCCGGGCGCCTGGCACCTCGTCGACGATCCACGCGAACTTCGTGGCCGAGTGATTCGGGACGATCATGTAGCCACGCCGGGCGAGATCGTTGCTGCGCTCCACCGTCCGGAGATCCTGCCATCCGATCGCTGGATAGATGGGCTCGCCGGTGTCGGCGTCCCACACCACGACGGAGGCACGCTGATTCGCGAGGCCGATGGCATGCAGGTCCTGGCCGGTGATTCCAGCGTCCGCCAGGGCCCGCTCGACGACGTCCGTCGTGCGGTCCCAGATGGCGGAGGCATCGTGCTCGACCCAGCCTGAGTGCGGGAACGCCAGCGCGATCTCCGCATAGGCGGCCGCGACCTGATGTCCGGCGTGGTCGAAGACATGGGCGCGGACGCCCGTCCCGCCCTCGTCGATCGCCAAGACGTGGCTGCTCATCGGTGCGACATACCGGCTAGCGCGCCGGCCGGTCGGACTCGGGGAGGAGCGCGCCAGGATTCATGATGCCGAGGGGATCGAGGGCATTCTTCACGAGGCCGAGTAGCGGATACGCGGTGCCCAGTTCGCGTGCCAGCCAGTCACGTCGCACGCGACCAATTCCGTGATGATGCGAAACGGTACCCCCGGTCGCGAGCGTCGCCTCCATGGCGGCTCGCCACACGTCGAAGTAGGTCGTTTCGATCTCTTCCTTGCGTTCCGGACGAGCCGCGAACGTGAAGTAGATGTTGGTACCCGTTGCATACGAATGTGAGCTGTGGCCCGACGCAACGATCAATCCTGGCACGGCGCGCATCCCGGCAAGGACCTCGGTGTAGAGATCGCCGATCCGGTCCCACGTCACGGCCACCTCGATGGTATCGACGATCACGCCTTGTTCGAGGAAGCTCTCGAAGCTCGGCACTGTGTTCCGGTGACCCAGCCAGTCTTCTACAGGCTTTGCACCGATCGTCCGTCCGCCCGCCTGCACGCAAATGGTCTCGACAGCATCGAGCTCGGTCCGGGTCATCGACTCGGGGCCTTCGGTGACCACGAGGAGGAGCGACTCGTCGGTCTGGACGGCGTCCGCGTATGTCCGGGTGGCCTCGATCTCATCGTAGAGACGGAGCACCGGCGGTCGCCAGCCGGCCCGCATGATCAGCCGAAGCGCCGTCAGCCCCGCATCCATGGAAGGAAACGCGATGGCCTGGCAGCGCGTGCTCTCGGGTTGCGGATGAATCTGGAAGGTGAGCTCGGTGAGGACCCCGGTCGTACCCTCGGCGCCGAGGAAGAGGTGACGGATGTCCTGACCCGTTGCGCCCCGGGGTGTGGGCCGCGTCCGGACGATCTCGCCGGACGGCAACACCGCCTCGAACGCCACGAGCATGTCCTCGATGTTGCCGTAGCGGGTCGAGAATTGTCCCGCCGCGCGGGTCGCGACCCAACCCCCGACCGAGGAGACCCCGATCGATTGGGGAAAGTGTCCCATCGAGTAGCCCGCGTCGTTCAACGCGGCTTCGAAGTCGCTGCCCATCATCCCGGGTTGCACCGTCGCGAGGAGCGAGACCTCGTCGATCCGGAGCAGCCTGTGCATGGCGCCGAGGTCGAGCACAATGGCGTTCGGCTCGGGCTGAATGGCGCCGCACACCCCCGAGCCCAATCCGAAGGGAACGATCGGCAATCGCGCACCCGCCGCATAGCGGAGAATCGTTGCGACCTCTTCGGTCGTCGTGGGCTGCACGACGCACGCGGCCCGCGACGAGGCCTTCTGCATCTCGCGCCAGATCGAGATCACCCAGCTGTCGCGGGCGCGGCGTGCGATCGCGGCATCGTCGTGGACGAGCCGGTCTGCGCCCAGCTCACGGGTCAGGTCATCACGTATGCGTTTCGCGTCCGACATCAGTTGATCTCCGTTCTGCGCTCTCGCGCCAGGCGAGGCGCGACTCGCATTGGCGCGCGAAGCTCTCGAGTTCGGTGGCTACGCGCTCGGCTTTCCACCCGAGTTCCCGCGCCATGAGTTCGGCGACCACGGGTGCGACCTCTCGAGCCGCGTTGGTCTCGAAGAGCGCGATCCGCGCGCGGCGCTCGAGCACGTCGGTGAGGGTTGCGGCCATTTCCTTGCGGACTGCATGCCGCACCTCGGCTCGCGTGAGCGGAACCCGATCTGCCAGTGGCTTCAGATCGGCCGGTCCGATCGCGCACGCGATCACTTCGAGCGCGTCACTTCCGTGGACCGCAATGAGACGCTGAGCCGTGTCGGCGGGCACGCCCTCGAGCGCCGAGCGCACGCGGGTGGCGGCGGCCCAGGAGGTCAGATCCGCCGCGCCACCGAGATCCCCTCCTGCGAGCGGGATCGTTCCCGACGTGCTGCGCAGAAACCGCCGGCCGAGCTGCGGCGCGCAGGTCTCGAGCACGCGTTCGGCCATGCGGCGATAGGTCGTGAGCTTGCCACCGGCGATCGTGACCAGGCCGCGCTCGCTGACGTAGATCTCGTCCTTGCGCGAGATCTCCGACGGGCTTTTACCCTCCTCGTGGACGAGCGGTCGTACGCCAGCCCAGGTTCCGACCACGTCGTCTTCCCCGAGCGGCGGCGTCGGCAGCGTGCGACGGAGCGCGGCGAGGAGGTACTCGACATCCTCAGCGGTGACGGGGGGCTCGTCGAGCGTCCCTTCGTAGCTGGTATCGGTGGTGCCGATGTACAGGTGGCGACCGCGCGGTACGATGAACGCCGAGCGCCCGTCCACGGTCGGGAGGACCACGCAGTGGTGGATCGGCAACGCGTCGGCGCGTAGGACGATGTGGATGCCCTTGCTCAGATGCAGCCGAAGGGGTGCAGCCGTTGCTTCGAGACGTCCGAGTTGATCGACCCAGGGTCCGCCGGCATTGACGACGACCTTCGCGCGGATGGTGAAGGTATCGCCGTTGGTTTCGTCCCGCACATCGACCGTGCGGAGCCCATCCGACTCCCCGAGCGCGGAGACCCGTACGTAGTTGACGATGGCCGCGCCCGCGTGATGCGCGGACTTCAGCGTATCGAGGACGAGGCGGGCGTCGTCGGTAACGTATTCGGGGTAGACCGCGGCGCCCTGCAGTCGCTCGGGTGCCAACAGCGGCTCCGCTGCCAGCGCGTCGTTGCGCGACAGAACGCGGTGGCGTTCGTCCGGCGGAACGGCGGCGAGCTTGTCGAAGAGCGTCAAGCCGACGCGGAGTTTGTAGACACCCGCGCTCGTCCGGCCGTAGACGGGGAGCAGCATGGGGACTTGTGTCGTCAGGTGTGGCGCGATCTGTCGCAGAATCGTGCGCTCACGCGCCGCTTCGCGAACGAGGCCAACCTCGCCCTGCGCGAGATAGCGGATCCCCCCATGGATGAGCTTGGAGGAGCGGCTGCTGGTCCCCGAGGCGAAGTCGCGTGCCTCAACCAGGCCCACGGTCAAGTCGCGGAGCGCCGCCTCGCGCGCGACGCCGGCCCCGGTGATTCCTCCGCCCACGACCAGCACGTCGAGGACGGTGTCCGCGAGGCGCGTCAGCGCGTGGGTACGTGTCCTCGGTTCGAAGCCTGGCATCAGCTCAATAGCCCCAGTCGTCGAGATCGTCGTCGTCGATGCCGAAGAAGTGCGCGATCTCGTGCAGCACCGTGATTCGGATCTCTTCGCGAATCTCGACCGGCGACGTACAGGCCTCGATTATCGGTCGATAGAAGATCGAAATCTTGTCTGGCAGGGTGCCGGAAAAGTCCCCCCGCTCCGGCAACGGTACCCCTTCATACAAGCCGAAGAGGGTGTCTTGGCGAGGGTCCAGACCGACGCCGCGAATCTGCTCCGCGCTCGGATCGTCCTCGATCACGACTTCGGCATGCGCGATGTGCGCCGCGAACTCCTCGGGAAGTGATTGCAGAACCTCGCGCACGACGCGTGTGAACTCCTTGCGATCCATCGAGGGCAACTCGGCGCTGCTCGGAGACGATCGCGCAGCCGGATCAACGAGCCGTGGAACGGTGCCACACGCCCCTGGGGATGACAAGCGAGAGGGCGCCGACTTGACAAGGCGCCAGGGGTCGGGCAGACGAGGCGGGTTCAAGCCTTCCCCATCCGTGAAACAGTCTGGGGTGTCCCCCGAAGGAGGATTTTCTGATGCTTCTCGACGGCAAAGTTGTCGTAGTCACTGGTGCTGGCCGCGGAATCGGTCGCGAAGAGGCCCTGATGCTCGCCAAGCACGGCGCCAAGGTCGTGGTGAATGATCTCGGTGGCGGTTTCGATGGTAGCGGTGCGAGCACCGGTCCGGCGCAGGAAGTCGTCGACGAGATCAAGAAGAATGGCGGCGAGGCCGTCGCGAACGGTGATAGCGTCACCGACTTCAAAGGTGCCCAGCGCATCATTGAATGCGCGGTCGATACGTTCGGGAAACTGACCGGCGTCGTCAACAACGCCGGTATTCTCCGCGACCGCATGATCTTCAACATGTCCGAGGAGGATTGGGACTCGGTCATCGCTGTGCATCTGAAAGGAACGTTCGCCTGTACGCGCCATGCCTGCACCTACTGGCGTGAGCAGCATAAGGCGGGCAACCAGCTGAACGGCCGCATCATCAATACTGCGTCGGACTCTGGCCTCCTTGGTAACCCCAGCCAGAGCAACTACGGCGCCGCCAAAGCCGCGATCGCGACGTTCTCGGTAATCATCGATCGCGAGATGGCGAAGTACGGCGTCACGGTGAACGCCATCGCGCCCGTCGCGCGTACCCGTCTCACCGTCGAGGCGACGCCCGCCACGGCGGCGTTGATGGGCGCCGAGGTGAAGGAAGGCGATTTCGACGTGTTCAGTCCGGCAAACGTGGCGCCGCTGGTCGCCTGGCTTGCGAGCGACGATGCGGCCGACGTCCATGGCGAGGTCTTCCGCGTCGGTGGCGGCACAGTGTGGTGCATGAAGCAGTGGCACTCCGTGGGCAAAGTGCGCTCGGCGCAGACGTGGGACGCGACCGAGCTCGGCAGTCAGCTCAAGGCCGAGCTCGCCAAGGGCGCCACCACGAAGGAGACCATGGCGGATGTCTTCAAGGAGGGGCTCTAGCTGTCCGAGCCTCTCCCGCGGCGGATCCTGATCATCTGCCACGCCAACACCGGACGGAGCGTCATCGCCGAGGCGCTCCTCCGGAAGATGCTCGCGGATCGTGGACGTGCAGACGTCGAGGTTCGGTCTGGCGGTATCGCCCCGTACGCTCGCGACACCAGCCTCGTGTCGCTCGATGCGCGCTTCGTGCTGCGAGACTACGGAGTCGAGATCCCCGCCGAGACCACCTCTTGTGATTTGAAGCGGCATGCGGAGCACTTTGTCTGGGCGGACCTCATCGTCGCCATGACAGAGGAGCAGAAGCAGATGCTGGCCGCGTTTCCCGAGGCCGCACAGACGCGAGCGGTGACGTTGCGAGAGTTCGCCGGTGGTGCGGGAGATATCGACGATCCGGCCGGGCGCGGTGCGGAGTTCTACAGCGCGCGCGGTGACGAGATCCGCCAGTGCCTCGAGCAAGTGCTCGAGCGGTTCGCGTGACGATGAAGCGGTCCTTGCACACGTGGGAGCGGCGCTCGGAAGAGCGGGTATACGAGTGCCGGGTGTTTACCGTCCGGCGCGATCGGAGTTTCTTCTCGCGCGATCGCGCCGAGCACGACTTTCACGTGCTCGAGTGTCCGGACTGGGTGAACATCATTCCACTCACGCCCACGAACGAAGTCGTGATGGTGCGGCAGTTTCGACACGGGACCCGGACCCTGACCCTGGAGATCCCGGGCGGCATGATCGACTCAGTCGATGCGTCTCCGCTCGTTGCGGCGCGACGCGAGATGGTCGAGGAATGTGGATTCGACTCGGACGACGTGCGCCCGCTTGGCGCCATTCATCCGAACCCGGCGCTGCAAGCAAATCGTTGCCATACCTTCGTGGCGTACGACGTCGTTCCGTGTGCGGAGCCGACCTTCGATTCGACCGAGGAGACCGAGGTCGTGCTGGTCCCCTTTGCCGAGATTCCTGACCGCATCCGCGATGGTAGCATCACGCACGCCCTCGTCGTCGTCGCCTTTCACTGGCTGGGGCTCGACGAACGCTAGACGGGCGCTACGCGCCTACGCTGCGGCGAGCATCAGACTCCTCGGCCGGCAATGCGAGCGTGATACACGTGCCATGATCGGGCGCGCTCGTGACCGCGAGCTCGGCGGACATCAGCGAGGCCAATCTCGCGGCGATGGACAGTCCGATGCCGGAGCCTGGAACACGATTGCGCGGATCGGGCGCTCGACGGGTCGGGTCGAACAAATGCGCTTGCATGTCCTCGGGGATTCCCATCCCCGTATCAGCGACAGAGATCACCACCCGTCCTTGATCATCGGGTGCCGCTCGCAGAGAGATCGAGCCTTCTTCGGTGAACTTGACCGCGTTCACGACGAGATTGGACAGCACCTGATGTAGCCGAGTGGGGTCGGCGAGCAGGCGGGGACAGCCGGGGGCGATGGACCAGCTGAACGCCACCGTAGAATCCGGCTTCATGATCTCGGCGACGTGCGTGAGTTCCCCGAAGACGGGTTGGATATCGACCGGAGCGATCTCCATCTCGACGCGCCCGGACTCTATTCGCGATACGTCGACGAGGTCGTTGATCATATGGGAAAGGTTGCGTGCGTTGGTGGTGATGCGCGCCACGATGTCCCGTTGGGAGGGCTCGAGGCCTCCCGTCGACTCGTCCATGAGGAGACCCGCGTACCCGACGACGACGTTCAGTGGGGTGCGCAGCTCATGAGAGAGCCCGGCGAGAAAGGCATCCTTCCGTTCCCCGTGGATCTGCGCTTCGGCAGCCTGCGCGGCGATGACGTCACGGCAGCGGCGGCAGGTCCACGCCGCGATGCAGGCGGCACCGGTGGCGATCGCCGCCGTAAATCCACTGAGAAGCAGGGCGAGGTGCGGGGCGGGGGCGAAGGCCTGAGCACAGGCGCAGAGGAGGGCAACGCCGGCAAGCACCACGGACACGTGTTCGGTGACCGGGCGTTGCCGAGTTTCTGAGGACGTTGGCGTGCCTTGCTTCGTCATGTCGTTCTCCCGAACGCCGCGGGTGGCACAGATGACACATCCTCTGTGTCGGAGCTGGCACATTCCAGCTCCCATGCGTCGGCGCTACCGAGAACGGAGCAAGCGCCATGCCCTGCTCCCTCACCGTGTGGCGGCTACTCGCGAATGAGGACGGGCGTGCCGACGGGTACGAGGTCGTAGAGTTCGCGGACGTGGTCGTTGAACATCGACACGCAGCCGAGTGTCCAATCGACGCCGCGCACGTTCGCACCCACGCGGTCCGTACCGTGGATGCCGACCTCACCACCGAGCCCGGGATCAACGCCGTTCACGAACGGTACCATGTCGGAACGTAGCTCCCCGCGGTACCGTTCGCGATCGATGGCGTTCGGGTAGCTCAACAGCATGAATCGCGACCAGCGCTCGTGCACACGCTTTCCGGAGATTCGATAGACGCCCTCCGGCGTGCGGAGATCGCCCTGGTAGACCTTCGGCCCGATCGGCGCCATCCCCAACACGATGGGATATACTTCGAGCTGACCGCCCTGATTGTAGAGCGTCAAGCTGCGTTCACGCTTGCGCACCACGATCGCGTACTTGCTTCCGTTCGCCCATGCGAAACCGGGCGTGGGTGACGGTTTGGGCTCTACCGAGACGTAAGCGGTACGATCGTATTGCGGCAACGCCGGGCGATCAGGTGCGACGCACCCCACCGTACTCGCGATACCCGCCGTGATTATGATCCAGCCAAGCGCTCCGCGCACAACATCCTCCGCCATGGCAACCCGATTCCCAATCTGCAATAAGGCGCCGGTCGGAGCAAGCACAACCCGCCGACTTTGCGATCCAGGGAGCACGCCGATGAGAACAACCTTCCGAACCCAAGCCACACGAAGCGCCGCGCGCACGGGGGCTGAACTCGCGCAGCGGGAGGCCCCGCGAACCGCGCTTCGCGGAGCCGACGCCCATCGGAGCACGGCGCGCCGCGCCGCGCGCACGGGGGCCAAGTAAGGGATGCTGGACCCAAAGGAGCTACGACGCGTCATGGGGGCCTTTGCCACCGGTGTCACCGTAGTGACCACGCTCGACGGGGCCGGCAGGGACTGCGGACTCACCGCCAATGCGGTTACCTCGGTCTCGTTGACGCCTCCGCTCCTGCTCGTCTGTGTGGACAAGAACTCGGAGAGCCACGACGCATTCGACAAATCGGGGGTGTTCGCGGTGAACATTCTCAGCACCGAGCAGGAGGCGCTATCCCAACGGTTCGCGAAATCGGGCGCCGACAAGTTCGCAGGCCTCACGGTAGAGCGGGCGGCGAGTGGGGTCGTTCTCTTCCCGGGCAGTCTGGCGTCTCTCGCCTGTCGGGTCACGGCGGCCCACGACGCCGGGGACCACACGATCTACATAGGTACGGTCGAGACGGCGGCCACCCAGGCGGGGGAACCCCTCCTCTATTTCGGGGGCAAATACGCCCGCATCCAGGGGGCCTGAAGGGGTCCCGGTGCCCTGCTCGCGGCGTGCCAGCCGCTTTTTGACGGTGGGAAAGCCGCGTCCGGTGTGCAAAAGTTGGATCGGCGCATGTCGAACGCTTCAGCATCGCTAGGGGTGGTCATCCTGGCAGCCGGGCGGGGAACCCGAATGCGGTCGGAGCGGGCCAAGGTCCTGCATACGATTGCCGGCAAACCCCTGGTTGGCTTTGTCCTGGATACGGCGTTGGCCGTGCGTCCGGATCGGCTCGCCGTCGTCGTGGGCCACGAGGCCGCTGAGGTCGAGCGGGTGTGCGCCAGCCACCTGATGCATCGAGATACAAATGCCGAGACCTCCTATCCGTTGCAGGAGGAGCAGCGTGGAACCGGAGACGCCGTCCGCGTGGCGATGCCAGCCCTCGAGGGTCTGCAGGGCAACGTCGTCATTCTGTACGGAGACGTGCCGGCGCTCCGTGCTGAGACACTCGCCGATCTCCTCGCACGGCACCACGCAACCGGTGCGACCCTCTCGATGCTGACGACCCGTGTCGACGATCCGACCGGCTATGGACGGATCAAGCGCAGTACCGATGGCGCTGTCATGGGGATCGTCGAGCAGCGCGATCTCGCCCCCGGCGATGAGACCATCTGCGAGATCAATCCCGGCATCTACTGTGTCGCGGCGGGTTTCCTGCCGGGCGCCCTGGCGCGTCTGCGGGCCGACAACGCGCAGGCCGAGTACTATCTGACCGACATCGTCGGCCTGGCCGTCGCGGACGGCCATTCGGTGGAAACCGTCGAGGTCGCGGATGCCCGCGAGGTCGCGGGCATCAACGCGCGCGAGGAGTTGGCCACGATGGAGCAGCATGTCCGGCACGATCTGATTGCCAAGTGGATGCGCGAGGGTGTGACGTTTCGCGATCCAGCGACGACCTATCTCGAGGAGCGGGTCACGATCGGTGCCGATACGGTCATCGGTCCGAACACGCAGCTACTCGGGGGGACGACGATCGGACGTGGTTGCCGGATCGATGGGACGGTGTATCTCGAAGATGCGACGCTCGGCGATCGCGTGCATCTGAAGCTCGGGGTCGTCATGACGGATTGCGAGGTCGGTGCCGAGACGGTCATCGGCCCCTTCGCGCAGATTCGTCCGGGCTCGGTTCTCGGGGAGCGCGTGCACATCGGCAACTTCGTCGAAACCAAGAAGGCGCGACTCGGTGCCGGGACCAAGGCGAATCATCTCACCTACCTCGGTGACGTCGACATCGGTGAGGCAACCAACGTGGGCGCCGGTACCATCACGTGCAACTACGACGGTTTCGCGAAACATCCGACAGTGATCGGCGATCGTGTCCAGATTGGCAGTGATACGCAGTTGGTTGCACCCGTGACGGTGGCGGACGATGCCTACGTTGCGGCGGGTACGACGGTCACCAAGGACGTCCCAGCGGGGGCACTCGTCGTGAGTCGGACTCCCCAGAAGGTAGTTCCGGGTTGGGTCGAACGTCGGCGCGGGCAAGCGGCCGGCACATCGGGCGAGGCGCGCAAACGTGCCAGCGGGGACCAGCGAGGAAAAGGCTGATGTGCGGCATCATTGGATACATAGGTGATCGCGAGGCGAGCACCATTCTCGTTCACGGGCTGAAGCGCCTCGAGTATCGTGGTTATGACTCGGCCGGGATCGCGACATTCACCAACGGGACGATTCCGGTCCGTCGTTGCCTCGGCAAGCTCGAGAACCTCGAGCGTCTCCTGCGCGATGATCCCATCGAAGGCAAGGTCGGCATCGGGCACACGCGCTGGGCGACCCATGGTCGCCCGTCGGAGGAGAACGCTCACCCGCACCGAGCCGGCAAGGTCGTCGTCATCCACAACGGTATCATCGAGAACTACCTGGAGTTGCGGGCTCATCTTCACGAACTCGGCCGGAAGTTCACCTCCGAGACGGATACCGAGGTCATCTCGCACCTCATCGAGGAGGCGGTGCTGGCCGGACGGGACATCGTTACCGCCACGCGCGACGCAATCGCACAGCTCGAAGGCTCCTTTTCGATCGTGGTCATGCACCAGGACGACCCGGAGACGTTGGTGGCGGCGAAGAGCGCCACCCCAATCGTCATCGGACTCGGCGAGGGAGAGAACTTCATCGCGTCCGACATTCCCGCGATTCTCGATCACACGCGTCGCGTGCTCTTTCTCGAGGACGGCGAGATGGCCGTCGTCAGACGCGACGACGTCACGTTGACCACGTTTGCAGGCGACCCCGTCATTCGGGAGCCGCGGGTCGTGTCGTGGGATCCGGTCACGGCGCAGAAGGACGGCTATCGGCACTTCCTCTTGAAGGAGATTCACGAGCAGCCTCAGGCCATCATCGACACCATGCGCGGCCGCCTCTTGCAGGAGGAGGGCGACATCAGCCTGGACGAGCTCGCGGGATGCGAGTGGGCAACGAACGCGAAGCGTATTACCTTCGTCGCCTGTGGGACGGCGTGGCATGCCTGCCAGGTCGGCAAGTATTTCGTGGAGCAGATCGCCCGTATTCCTGCCGATGTCGATTACGGTTCCGAGTTTCGCTATCGCGACCCGGTCATCGAGGAGGGGACCGTCCTGGTCGTCGTGTCGCAGTCGGGTGAGACGGCCGACACCCTTGCCGCAATCGAGGCCGCGCGTGAGCGCGGGGCCAAGGTCATCGCGATCTGCAACGTCGTCGACTCGAGCATCGCGCGCCGTGCCGATGCGGTGATCTATACACACGCGGGTCCCGAGATCTCGGTTGCCAGCACGAAAGCGTTCACGACGCAGTTGACGGTACTCTACCTTCTCGGCCTCTACCTCGCGCGTCGACGGGGCATCGTCGATGCCGAAGGTGCAGCGCCGCTGATTGCGGATCTCGTGAACCTTCCGTCGCACATCGAGGAGTGCCTCCGCCGGGAACGCGCCATCGAGAAGATCGCCAAGAAGTACGGCGATGCGCGTGGGTTTCTCTACCTTGGTCGTGGCATCAACTATCCGATTGCACTCGAGGGCGCGCTCAAGCTGAAGGAGATCTCCTACATTCACGCCGAAGGATATGCCGCCGGCGAGATGAAGCATGGCCCGATCGCGCTCATCACCGAGCAGGTGCCGGTGGTCGTGCTCCTTCCGAAAGACGCCGTGTACGGGAAGAGCCTCTCCAACATGAAAGAGGTGGAGTCCCGGGGCGGCCGTATCATCACCGTGACCGACAGTCCCTCGGCCGAGCTCGAGGACATCGCTTGGGAGATCATTCAGGTTCCGAGCACCAATCCGTGTCTCCTGCCAGTGCTCCTGACGATTCCGATGCAGCTCCTGGCGTATTACATCGCGGTCTACCGCGGCACCGATGTCGATCAGCCACGGAATCTCGCCAAGAGCGTGACCGTAGAATAGCCGGTCCCCCTCCCTCGCGGTCCAGTTCCCTCAATCGGTGAGTCGGGCTATCCTGGTCACCGACCATGGCGGCCGAATCCACAGGGCGGAGTTCGCATCTCGTTTCGATCGAGGAGGCGATCGCGGAGATTCGCTCGGGGCGCATGCTCATTCTCATGGACGACGAAGATCGTGAGAATGAGGGCGATATCTGTATGGCGGCCGAGAAGGTCACGCCCGAGGCGATCGCATTCATGGCGCGCCACGCTCGCGGCCTGATCTGCCTGCCGCTCACCGACGAGAAGCTCGCGGAGCTCGGTCTCCCGATGATGGTCAGCGAGAATCGTACTCCGCTCGGTACCGCGTTTACGCTCTCGATCGATGCGCGCCGCGGCGTGACCACCGGGGTGTCGGCCGCAGATCGGGCGACGACCATTCTGACGGCGGTGCGTGACGGTGCCGGCCCGAGCGACATGGCGACGCCCGGACACATCTTTCCGCTTCGCGCGCGGCCGGGTGGCGTCCTGGTACGGACGGGGCAAACCGAGGGTGGAGTTGATCTGGCACGGCTCGCAGGATTGAAGCCAGCCAGTGTGATCTGCGAGATCATGAACGAGGACGGGACCATGGCCCGACTTGCCGATCTCGAGCGTTTCGCGGCCGAGCATGGAGTGAAGATTGCCACGGTGGCCGATCTCGTCCAGTACCGATTGCGCCACGACTCGCTGGTACACCGCGTGGGCGAGGCTCGACTTCCGACACGGCTCGCTGGCGAGTTTCGAGCGGTCGTGTACCGGAGCGACGTGGACGGTGGCGAGCATCTGGCACTGGTACGCGGCGATATCTCCCCCGAGGAACCGACACTGGTGCGCACGCATGCGGAGTATCTGCCCGGCGACGTCTTTCGCTTCGCGCAGCGGAACACGGGTGGCGTATTGCGAAGTGCGATGCAGGCCATCGCCGCCCAGGAGAAGGGTGTCATCCTGTATCTCCGGCGCGAGGAGCAGGGCGTTGAACTCGTCAACGGTGGTGACCGCCAGAACCCGTCGACCAGCGGCCCGAGCACCAATGCCGATAGCAGGCTGCGCGACTTTCGCGACTATGGCATCGGGGCGCAGATTCTGCGTGATCTCGGCGTCGGCAAGATCCGGCTCCTGACCAACCATCCGCGGCGTCTGGTCAGCTTGCCGGGGTACGGGCTCGAGATCGTCGAGTGCGTGCCTCTCCCCCTGGAGCCTGCGCAGACGGCAAGCCCGGGGGGCGCGAGAGCCGTCAAAAAGCGCTGAGCGGGCTCGGTATTGCTACTCCGTTCGGCCGCGAATTCACTTGTGGCTCAACGGAAGGTGAAACCCAGCAGGCCGTAGATCGTATCTATTCCAGGATTCTGACTATCCATGCCAGCGTTGGAAATGTGACGAAACCGAGCCGAAAGTGCGAGTGCCATGTCGGGGTTGAGCGAGTACTGCAACCCGACGCCCCCTTGCGACGCGAACTGGATCCGTGTGCCCAGCGTGTCGCCGATGCGGATCTCCGACCGCAGCTCCGTGTAGACAATGCCGAGACCGCCCTCGATGTATGGGCGAAGCTTCCAGTCTCCGAACGTCAATCGAAAAAAGATGGGACTGACGCCGATCTCGAAGCTCGTGCTCTGGCTGTCTCCCTTGGTATCGTCCGAAATCGCTACCCACGGCTCGATCACCCACAGCGCTTCGGCGCCGATACCGTCGAAGAAGGTGTCGATCGGTTCCCAGATGGCAAGGCCGAAGTAGGGCTGCAGCGTGTAGAGTTGAACCCCGCTTCTGAGGCTATCGCCGCCGCCCGCCTGCACGCCCCATTCCCGCAGAGTGAACCGGTCGGAGAAATTACCAGCATCGGCTCGTGCGGGTACGACCGCGAGCAGCATCATCATTCCGGCCAGTCCGACCAGCAGGCGCATCCCCATAGTGGCGCGAGGCTCTATCGGGAAGGTTCGGCGACCGCAAGGGCGCAGAAAGTCTTCGCGGTCCTCGGATGCTTTGTGGTCGGCATGGCCGCGTCCTTTCTCTGCGTCGTTCCGGACGTGGCGGCAAAGACGGTGAGCGCCGAGTGGCGTCTCGTTTCGCAGCCGGTCGGTGAAGCGACGCGGACCGAGTTGGCGCTCGATGTGACGATCGAGTCAGGCTGGCATGTGAACTCCGACGAACCCGACCGGCCGTACCTGATCCCGACTGCGCTCGAGATCGATCCGCCGGTGGGCGCGAGCCTCGAGGACATTCGCTATCCGAAGCCTCTCCTCCGCAAGCTCTCCTTCGCAGGTGATACTCCGCTGCATCTCTTCGAGGGCGAGTTCACGATTACCGTCGAGCTGACCGGAGGAACGCCCGAGCGACTCGATGGCCGGTTGCGCTACCAGGCCTGCAGCGACACGACCTGTCTGCCACCGGACGAGCTGGTCGTAAGCTACGAGTTCGAGAAGACCGCGCGCGATCCAACCGCTCCGATCGTGGTTGCGGGCGCGGGTGGTGACGGGTCCTCTTTCGAACGCTGGCTCCGCGATTTCGGGTTGTTGCCGACACTCGCCCTGGCTGCGCTCTTCGGTCTCGCGCTCAATCTCACGCCCTGTGTCTATCCGCTCATCTCGGTGACGATCGCGTATTTCGGCGGTCAGAGCGGAGAGTCGACGGGTCGCGTCCTACTGCTGGCCACGATGTACGCGTTCGGGATCGCGCTCACGTTCTCGGTCATGGGTGTGGCGGCGGCGCTATCGGGGGGCCTCTTCGGTGGTGCGTTGCAGCATCCCGGCGTCCTGGTGGCGATCAGCGGCATGCTTCTGATGCTCGCCGCGAGCAATTTCGGACTCTATCAGTTCCGGATGCCGGGCGCGCTGACACAGCGCGTGGGGCGTGCGTCGGGAGGTCTCGTGGGTGCCCTCGCCATGGGCCTGACCATGGGCATCGTCGCGGCGCCGTGTGTGGGTCCCATCGTGGTCGCGTTGCTGCTCTTCGTAGCGGCGCGTCAGGATGTCGTGCTCGGCTTCAGCCTTTTCTTCGCGCTGGCGGTCGGTATGGGTGCGCCGTATATCGGGCTCGCGGCAGCGGCCGGATCGCTCAAACGGTTGCCACGCTCCGGAGAATGGTTGGCGTGGGTCGAGCATTTGTTCGGTTTCGTGCTGGTCGGGATGGCGGTCTACTTCCTGGCGCCCATCATCGGAGATCGCATTGCGAGTCTCGCGTTGGCAGGGTTGATCGCGGGCGCCGGAATCTATCTCGGCTTCGTCGATGGCTCGGGCCGCGGCATGCCGGCCTTCGCGGCCATCAAGCGCGGTGTCGGTGTTGTGGCGATGGTGGCGGCAGCCTGGCTCGCCGTCCCGCACGACGTGGAGAGTGCGATCATCTGGCAGCCGTTCGAGCCCGGCGCTCTGGCGGACGCCCGCGAAGCCGGACGCCCCGCCATCGTCGACTTCACGGCGAGCTGGTGCCTGCCCTGTCGTGAGAACGATCGATACACGTTTACGGATCCGACGGTCGGCGCCGAAGCCGATCGCTTCGTGATGCTTCGCGCCGATGTCACCGAGATGACCGACCAGATCGAACTCTGGATGGAGCGCTACGAGGTACTCGGCGTTCCGACGATCGTGATCTACGACGGGAACGGTGAGGAGGCGAATCGTGTCGTTGGCTTCGTCGAACCGACCCGATTCCTCGAACTCATGCGATCCGGTACTTGAGCGCGGCTCAGGAGACGACCGGGCTTCCAGCTACCTGGACGGCTGCTTTTTAGCTGGCGGCTTCGATGATGAGAAAGGTGCAACCCGACACCGACCAGATCTCATCGTGTATGCTGCCCGCTGCCGCTCGAGAGTAGTCGCCCGGGCCGAGAGCGCGACCGCCCGAATGCAGGTCCCCGCTGAGCACCACACAATGTTCGATGGCGGTGTGCGGATGCATCGGAATTCGGGCCCCAGGTGCGGCTCTAAGGAGATAGCTCCTGGACGTTTCCGTGGCCGCACCGAGCTCTTTGCGAGCGACGCCTGGCACGATCTCGATCCACTCTCCTTCATCGGCAAGCACGTACTGAAACGGATGCGCGGTTGCCCGTGCTGCGCTCAGCACTTTGTCGCGGAGTGTGGCGGGTGGCGGCACCGGGAGTGCCGCCAGGGCGAGGTCGCTGGTCACGCTGGCGTTGCTTTCCGCTTCGGCTTCGCAGACCGGGCATCCGGCCGCCAGATGACGCTCGAACGTGCGCGACTCGTCTTCAGGCAGGGCGCCGAGAGCGTAGAGCGCGGCGGTTTCGCGGAGCGCGTCGGTCAGCACGGCATGAGGTTCGTGACTCATGTGGCCGTCCTTCCCGGTGACCCGCCCGGTGACCCACCAGGAGTTCCGAGCGCGAAGCGGAGCCGCTCCATGCCTAGACGGATGCGTGTCTTCACGGTGCCGAGTGGGGCGTCCATGATCGTTGCGATGTCACTCTGGCTCAAGCCGCGGAAATAGGCGAGCTCTATCGTCTGTCGTTGTTCGGCGGGAAGGGTGCTGAGCATCGTTTGCACGAGTCGTTGGCGCTCGATGAGAGCGACACCCTCTTCCGGTCCGGTGCGATCGCTCGGGACGGTCTGCGCATGGGCAAGCGACACAGGTGCGCGCTCCGGATGAGTCTGGCGCGCCCGGTCGATGGCGCGGCTTCGGGTCATGGTCATGAGCCAGGCGAGAGGAGCGCCGCGCGCGGGGTCGTAGCGCGTCGCCTGTCGCCAGACCTGCAGGTAGACGTCGCTCGTGACCTCCTCGGCCGCTTGCCGATCCCCGAGAATCCGGAGGGCGAGGCCGTGGACCCAGTTGACCGTGGTGTCGTAGAGACGTGCGAGCGCCGCCTCGTCCCCGCTGGCCGTCCGCTCGATCAGAGAACTCCACTCGTCGGCTGGGGCAGTCACGGTTCGAAGCTCGCGTGTGACGGTTCGAAGTTTGCGTCTGGCGGTTCGAAGTTTGCGTCTGGCGGATGGCACGAATCGGGGCTCCGACTCTCTCTACGAACCCGGAACCGGCTTTGGATCTCCGCGGGCAACTTCTGCCGTAGCGGCAGCATTCCGTGACCTTAGCACCGACGCGCTGGCCGAATCCACATGGATGGTGCGCCGGAGGCGGCGAGAAGATCTCTCTACACGAGGTCGGCGACGGTGATGGCGGGCCCGCCCTCTTCGGGGGCGGCGTCGCGGAAATCGCCGCAATGGCTGGACTCGTTCAGGTATTCGGCGACGGCTCGCTTGAGGGCCCCGGTCCCAAGGCCATGGATGATTCGGACCGACGGTGTCCCCCGGGTGAGCGCGTCGTCGAGAAACCGCTCCAGGCGGGCGAGGGCCTCGTGCACCCTCAGCCCGACGAGCCGGATCTCGACGCTGTCCTCCGCGTCCGAAGTGGTCGTTGGCGGAGGGAGGGGTGTCCGTGCCGCCGGGGCAGCCTGTCGTCGGAGCTTTGCGAACGGCACCTCGAAGGTGACCGCATCCCGCTGCACCTTTGCGGTCTTCCCTTGAATCGCGATCAACTCCCCTCGGATGACCGATCCCTCGAGGGCGACGTCGTCGCCTACCGTCGGCGGCGTGCGCTCGGCCACGTGCTCGGCAGGCTCGGCCAGGGTGGCCGCTCGTGTGTCGATCTCGCGTGCCGCGTTGCGGGTGAACGCGTCCAGATCGGCGGCGGTGTTCCCCGGGGCATGCTGCTGGGCGGCGAGTAGCGCCCTCCCCTCACTTTTCAGACGGCGCAGAAACTGACGGGCCTCACGGAGATCGGATTCCCATCGCGCACGCTTGCGCTCGCGGAGATCGGCGACCAGGCGGGCCTGCTCGCGTTCACGCTCGGCCAGAACGGCACGTTCCTCGACGACCGCGGTGCGTTCGTCGTCGAGGCGTCGACGACTGGCGTCGAGGCGGGCGATCGCTTCGGCAAGCGCCCGCGCTGGCTCACCGCGTCCGGCTTCCGCGGCCGCGAGAACCTCGTCGGGCAGTGCCAGCCGCCGCGCCGTGGCGAGTCCGAGGCTGTCGCCGATGGCGCCGTAGACGAGACGATAGCGTGGTTCGAACGTCTGGGGATCAACGTCGACTGCCGCCAGTGCTACGTGGGGATCGTTCAGCGCGTAGAGCTTCACGGGTGTGTAGTGCGTCGCCGCGGCGACGAGACACCCTGCGTGCACCAGACGATCGACGAGCGCCACCGCGAGCGCCGCGCCCTCCTCCGGATCGGTGCCTCCGCCCGGCTCGTCGAGCAGCACGAGTGCGGGGGGTGTGACCGTACGGAAGATCTCCGTCAGGTTGACGACGTGCGAGGAGAAGGTCGAGAGACTGCGCTCGATGCTCTGGTCGTCGGCCAGGTCCGTGAAGATCCCGGTGACCGCGGGTACCGTGCTGCCTTCATCGGCGGGAATCAGAATGCCCGCGTGGGCCAGTGCCGTGAGGAGGCCCAGCGTCTTCAGTGCGACACTCTTTCCTCCGGTGTTGGGACCGCTGACGATGAGCGCCCGGCAGCCTTCATCGAAGCGGACGTCGATCGGCGTTACGGCGTGCTCGGCGAGGAGCAATTCGGGATGCCGGGCGGTGCGAAGATCGACGACGCCATCGCCGAGGAGAGGTCTGGTGCATCCCAGGCGTCGACCGAATGCTGCTCCTGCCGCCAAAGCATCGATCGTGGCCAGCGCCCGGAGCGAGCTTCCGAGCTCATGCCGCGCGGCTCCAACCTGTGCGGTGAGCAGCGTCAGTAGCCGGTGCTGCTCACGGTCTTCTTCTTTGCGCAGAAGCAGAAGCTGGTTGTTGAGTTCGATCGCGAACAGTGGCTCGACGAACAACGTTTCACCCGAGGACGAACGATCCTGGACGACACCCTGGACGCTGCCGGCAGCCCCCGCTTTGACCGGCACCACGAACCTGTTGTTCCGGACGGTGACGTAGCGTTCCGCGATGCCCTCGCTCTCGCCGCTCGAAAGTACGAGGCGTTCGAGGCGCTGCTCGATGTCGTGGCGCAGGTCGCGCAGCCCGGCACGCACTTCGGCGAGACGGGGGCTGGCGTCATCGCGGAGCGCGCCGGTGTCGTCGAGCATCTGCGTGAGCGTGCGCTCCAGCTCGGGGAGCGCATGCAGTGCCGCCGGGAGATCCGCGAGCGCTGGGAAATCGTGCGCGTGGCTCCGGAGGAAGCGCCGGAGCGCGTGCACCTGTGTGACGACCAGCCGGACCTCGACCAGCTGCTCTCCGGTCAGCGTCGCGCCGTCGTGCTCGGCGATCGCCAGTGACGCCCGCACGTCCGGGAAGGGTGCCAGAGGGGGTGCCCCCGAGGTTTCGACGAGGCGGAAAAACTCCCACTGTCGATCGAGCGCTCGTTCCGCTGCCTCGCGTTCGCTTTTCGGTCGGAGCGCGCGACATACGTCGGCGCCGAGCGTCGATACCGCATGCGAGGCCAATGCCTCGAGGACTCTGGGAAAGGCTAGGACTGCGAGATCACGCGGACGCACGAGCGTAGCTCCCCCTCCTAGCCGACCCGCTGGCACGGTGGCAAATTGGGCCACGCCGGAGCACAATCCGCCGCCGATGCATATTGCAGGTTCCACGGCCGTGGTGACAGGTGCTTCGAGTGGCATCGGTGCCGCGCTGTGCCGGGCGTTGGTGACCGCGGGTGGGTCGGTGGCGCTGGTCGCCAGGCGCCGGGAGGCCCTCGACGCGGTCGCGGCTACGTTGCCCGCGGGACGTGTCGCGACGTTCGTGTGTGATGTGCGCGACGCGACGGCGGTGGCGGCGACCGTGACGTCCGTGCGGGCGCGTTTCGGACGGCTCGACCTGCTCGTGAACAACGCTGGTATCGGGCGCTACCGTCCGTTTCTCGAGACCGGCCCAGAGGACCTGTCGGCGGTCCTCGAGACGAACTTGCTGGGGGCCTGGCACTTCACGCAGGCGGTACTTCCAGAGATGCTCGCGGCGAGACACGGTCACGTCGTGAACGTGGCCTCGATCTCCAGTCGTATCGGTTCGCGGAACCATACTGCCTACTGCGCCTCGAAGTTCGCCCTCGCGGGTCTGAGCGAGAGCCTCGAGTACGAATTGGCTGGGACGGGTGTGGGATTGACGCTCGTGAACCCCGGTATCATTGCGACAGCATTTTTCGACCATGAATCGTTCGCCGGGTTCCCCTCGGGTGCCCGTGCCCGCGCGATCCCGCCGGAGCGAGTAGCCGACGCCGTCGTGCGGGCGATCGAGCGCGGTGCCAGTGAGATCACGATCCCCCGGCACTATGCGCTCGGAACGTTCTTCAAGACGATCGCGCCGGGGCTCTTCCGACGACTCATGCAGCATCAGACGTGATTCCCGGGCCCCGGAGCCCAGCGAATCACAGTACCGTGCCCGCGGTTTGTCTCCCGGGTCGGCCGTTGCTACTGAGGCGCCATGTGTGGGTCGGGTGGAGACGGGCATGGCTGAGCCCTCGCGGATGCTCGCCGACGTACCCCGTCCACGACGGCGCGTCCGGTCCGCGTCCCGCGCGCACGAGCGCTTGCCGCAAGATGAGTTCGGCCTCGATGCCGAGTTTCGCGATCGTGCGCTCGGGATCGGTCGTTTCCTCTACGAGAAGTACTGGCGGGTCGATGCACGCGGCATGCGAAACGTGCCGCGTCGTGGCCCGGTGATTCTGGTCTCCAATCACTCGGGAACCATCCCGTTCGACGCCATCATGATTTCTTGTGCGCTCGAGGACGGCGGATACCCGCGACCGGCGCGCTTTCTGTACGATCGGTTCGTGGACGCTCTGCCCTGGATCCCGGACCTGTACCGGAAGGCCGGTGGGGTCGTTGCCACGCGCGAGAACGCCGAGCGTCTCCTCGCGGCGGACGCCGTGATCGGGCTCTTTCCTGAAGGCGTACCGGGCCTGGCGAAGCTCTATTCGGAGCGCTACGTCCTGCAGCCGTTCAGCACGGGCTTCGTGAGGCTGGCGCTTCGCTACGGGGCGCCGATCGTGCCCGTAGCCGTCGTCGGCGCCGAGGAGATCTATCCGCTCATGGGGCGAAGTGCAGCGCTCGGCAAACTGCTCGGAGCACCATATCTGCCGGTGACACCTTTCTTCCCGTTGCTGGGTCCGCTGGGAATGATTCCCCTCCCGACAAAGTGGTCGATCCGGTTCGGAAAGCCGATCGTGCTCGACGGACGCACGGTTCAGGGCGGGCGAGGGGCGGCACACAGGCGGGCAGATGGTGCAGCCGTGCGTCGCATGGCCGAGGACACGCGGCGGCGGGTCCGACGCATGGTGCGGGCACTGGTGCGGGAGCGCGAGACGTTATTCTGATGCGCCCGTCGCCTTCATATTCATTGCCTTCACCGGTGTGACCGCTCCGACGATCCGGCAGTAGCCGTGCTCGTCCATGGTGGCGAGATCACCGGTGTGCAGCCAGCCGTTTTGATCGATCACGTCGGCGGTGGCCTCGGGCATCTTGTAGTACCCACGCATTACCAGAGCCCCGCGGCAGCAGAGTTCGCCCTCTGCGCCGGTGGGGACCTCGTGACCAGTGTCGTCGACGATCTTGACGTACACACCAGGGAGCGGGCGCCCGATCGTCGACACTCGGAGGGAGATCGGGTCCTCTGGACGGGTCTGGGTCATCGCGGGTGAGGTTTCGGGGTGCCCGTAGGCGATCGTGATCTCGCGCACGTGCATGCGGTCGACTACCTGGCGCATGAGCTCGTCTGGACACGGTTCGCCGGCCATGATGCCCGTTCGTAGTGACGTCAGGTCGAACGTTGCGAACCGCGGATGCTCGAGCGCAGCGCGGAACATCGTAGGCACGCCGTGCACGACCGTGCAGCGCTCGTGCGCAATGGCCGCAAGCGTCGATCCGGCGTCGAACTGCTCCGCAGGCACGACGATGGTTGCCCCGTGGACGATAGAGGTCAAGGTGCCGAGGACGTTGCCGAAGCTCTGATGGAACGGTACCGGTACGCAAACGCGATCCGCGTCGGTCAGGCGCAGACGGGCGCCAACGGCCACCGCGTTGGTGAGCAGGTTGGCGTGCGTCAGCTGCGCGCCTTTCGGTACGCTGGTCGTTCCGGACGTGTATTGCACCATGGCGGTATCCCGTGGGTCGACGGTGTCCTCGCGCCGGCGGAGCATGTGATCGCTGATGCCAGCGCCGGCACGCATCACGTCGACCCAGGGGAGCACCCCTGGGGCCGAGCTCTCACCGATGAGTGCCACCCGTTTCAAGCGTGGGAAGGCCCGACTGGTGAGTCGTCCCGGTGCGGAATCGGCGAGATCAGCGCAGCTCTCGTTCAGGATCGCGAGCAGGTTCGAGTCGCGGGAGCGGTCCATCATGACGAGCGTCGTGGCGTCGGATTGCTCGAGCACGTACGTCAGCTCGTCCGCGCGGCACTCAGGATTCACGCTGACCAGCACGGCGCCGATCTTCGCGATTGCGAGTTGCAGCGGCACCCACTCGGGCTGGTTGGTCGCCCAGACGGCGACGTGGTCTCCGGAGTCGATCCCGAGTCCGATCAGGCTCTTGGCGAGCTGGACCGTGTGTTCCTGGAGCGCGCGATAGGTCCACCGGAGGTCGGCGCCCGGGAACACGCAGGCCTCGCGATCGCCCGCTCCGTGCGCCGTCCGATCGAAGGCGGTGCCGATGGTGTTGCGGTCCATATGGAGCCTTCTAGCATTCATGGTAGGAAAAGACCCTCGTGGGGGATGGGGTCTACCGCTCGCTCCGAACCGTGCTCTCGCCCGTGGCCGACAGGTACTTCGGCCTGCAGGCGACCGGTGAGGATCGCCTGCCCTCTGGCCCCTGCATTCTGGCCGCCAACCACTCCTCGCTGCTCGACTGGGTATTCCTGGCGCGCTTCGTCAACCGCCCGGTGCGCTTCGTCCTGTCGCGGGAGTTCTTCGACCAACGTCCGTTCACGTGGGCGTACGAGTCGCTGGGCGTCATTCCGATTCGCGATGGTCGCTTTCAACCATCGGCGTATCGACAGTTGCTCGCGACCCTGGCGAACGGGGATATCGTCGGTGTCTTTCCGGAGGGCTGGATCACACGCGACGGCACCTTGCGGCCGGCGCAACGCGGGATCATCGCGTTCGCCGCGCGCGCGGGGGTACCGATCGTGCCTGTCGGTCTTGCGGGCGCGTTCGCTGCGTTTCCGCGTGACGCAAGTTTTCCGCGCCGACATCCCGTGCGGGTGCGCTTCGGTGACCCGTTCGTCGTGGCGCGCGGCGTGCGTACCGACCGGGACGCCCAGCGGCGCCTTGCGGACGACTTGATGGCGCGGATCGGCGCGTTGTGTGCGTCAGCGGACGAACGGAATCTCGGTGTCGGTCAGCGCGTCTTCGATGCGAATCCTGTGCATGGTGTAGAGGTTGTCGGGCAGCGCGGCGGGAGCGAACCACGCCACGCCCGAAGTCTCGTCCGATAGCGCGAGCGTCCCACTTAGAATCGAGCAGGCGAAGCACGAGCTCACGAAGTGGGCGATGTTGCCGTCCGGGTACGTTACGATCTGGCCGAGTGCCGGGTCCGAGTACAGGCCGATCAATCGTCCAACATCGACGATGAGCCCAGTCTCTTCTTCTACCTCGCGTCGCAGCGCATTGGTGAGGGCCTCGCCGTACTCCACCGCACCACCTGGGAGTCCCCAGTACCCGTTGTCCGTGCGCTCCTGGAGCAGCAGGCGTCCATCGCGGTCGCGGATGACGGCGCTGACGCCCGGACGGATGACGCGGCTTTCGCTCATGCGCGTCTCGATCGCTAGTGGGTGATGATGCCGGCGGCGCGCTCGGTGACCTGTGCATCGATCGCGCCGGCGAGATCGAAGAATGGGCGGCTGTGGGGATCGTCGGGCGCGCCCACGACGATGGGTTCTCCCTGATCGCCGCGCGCCCGGATCTCCGGCACGAGGGCGATCTCACCCAGGAACGGAACACCGAGCTGGCGCGCCATCGATTGAGCGCCGCCATGGCCGAAGATTTCGGCCCGATGCCCGCATCCCGAGCACAGGTGATAGCTCATGTTCTCGACGACGCCGAGCACGGGTGTTTCCACTTGTTGGAACATCGTGATGCCGCGCTTGACGTCGAGAAGAGCGACATCCTGCGGCGTCGTGACGATGACGCCGCCTGCAAGCGGTACTTGCTGCGCCACCGTGAGCTGTGCGTCACCGGTACCGGGAGGGAGATCGAGGATCAGATAATCGAGCTCGTCCCACTCGACGTTGCGGAAGAACTCCGTGATCAGCTTCGTGACCATCGGTCCGCGCCAGATGACTGGGGTGCGATCGCTCAGAAACATGCCCATCGAGATTGCCTTCAAGCCGAATGTCTCGATCGGAACGATGCGGCGATCCTCACGGACCGCGGGTTGCCCGGTCAGGCCGAGCATCGTCGGCACACTCGGGCCGTACACATCGGCATCGAGGAGGCCGACGCGATGCCCGTTTGCCGCCAGGGCGCAGGCCACATTGACCGCGACCGTGGACTTGCCGACCCCACCCTTGCCCGAGGCGATGGCGACGATGTGCTGGACGCCGTCGATGGGGCGTCGGCTACGAGCACCATCCGGCGCGCCCGGCGTCGGTCCGGAAGGGCGAGATTGTTGCACCGTGACTTCGACGGGAAGGCCGCTGGCGGCTGCGACGACCCGTTGCACTTCCGCCTGGATCTCGTCGATCGCGTGCTGCTTCGCCGAGGTGGTCGCGAGTTCCACCGTAACGCCAGCAGCACCGACCTGGATGTCCTTGACGAGCCCGAAGGACACGATGTCGCGCGAGAAGCCGGGATACTTCACTTGCTTCAGCGTCTCGAGGAGGTCCTGCGGGGAAGGTGCGGGGGGAGTCATACCGACGCCATAGCATGTGGCCGCCCACCTGGAAATTCGCGTAGCGTGTGTCACGGTGGGCGCTGGCGACACGTCAACTGTGCCATCAGCGCGCTCGCGGCTCAGCCCTGGCGCACGCCCGGCCGGATTCCTCCCTATTTCTCGTGAAGATCACGATGGTCCAGGCCTTGCTCTACGCCCTATGACAACGGCGCCGAGCGCCACCACTTGTTCAACGGAGGAGAAAACCATGAGTGACGATACCCTGAGCCGAAACATTCGCGAGTTGCGCATCCGGTTGGGCATGACGCAGGAGGAGTTCGCGCACGCCGTTGCGGTCACCTTCTCGACGGTCAACCGTTGGGAGAACGGACACGCCAAGCCGAGCAAGCTGGCACGGCGTGCCATTGAAGCATTGGCGCGTCAGGGCACCCCCCGCCCTGCGATCGCCAGCGAGCATCGCTTCGTGCCGGAAGCCATGGTCGCCGAGCCGCACGCGTAGCCTCCCCTGCGCGAGAACCCCGGGAGCGCGTCGTGCAGCGCGCTCCCGGGGGCGGTTCGTTTCCCCGCCACCCAGCACGACGACGTTTCGACCGCAGCCATAGTTGCCACGCCCGCGAGAAGCTCCTATGCTCGTCACTACTCCTTACGGAGCGGGCAGAGCGCATGCCCCGCGGGCAGGAGACCATGCCCCGACGTCGTCGGCAGAAGCCACTTCGACAGAAGAAGCGATCCGGACCCTTTCACGCACCCTTTCGTGATCTGGCCGGGCGTGTGGGTGCCGACACCCGCACGGCGGTACCCGCCACTGCGGGCGCTCCACCGCAGCCGGTCGCTGGATCTACCTCCAGCTCCGAGGACGATGATGGTGGATCGTTCCTGCGTGCGGTGGCGGACGTAACCCCGATCACTGCCGATCGCCGGGTCGATGCACCGGCGCCAGCAGCGCAGCGTGAGCGTCCGATCGACGACGACGAGGAGACCGAGGCGCTCACCGTGCTCTCTGATCTGGTGTCCGGCTCGGGCGAGTTCGATATCAGCGATTCCGCTGAATACGTCGAGGGGAGTGTCGTTGGCCTCGATCGTCGGATCGTGCGCCGTCTTCGCCGGGGAGAGTTTTCCTATCAGGCGATCCTCGACCTGCACGGACAGACGACGACGGGCGCGCGCGCCGACGTGCGGGCGTTCGTCCACGACGCGTCTGCCCTTGGGCATCGTTGCGTCCTGATCGTGCACGGGCGTGGACTGAACTCGCGCGATCAGGTTCCGGTGTTGAAAGAGCGTCTCAAGGGCTGGCTCGCGCATGGGCGGGTTGGCCGACTGGTGCTGGCGTTTACTTCGGCCCGTCCGGCCGACGGCGGCACCGGCGCGGTCTACGTGCTCCTGCGCCGTCGCCGTGGTGAACGGGAGGCGATGGACGTCTACCAAGGGGCGAAGCGAGACTAGTGCGACGCGCTGCCGACGTGTGTACGACATTGCGCATTGCCCTGGCGCCGCTGTTTGCCTGGGCTGTGATGCGCGCGCACGATGAGGTGTCGCTCCTGCCGCTCATCATCTACGCCGTGGCGGCGGCGAGCGATTTCGTCGATGGGCGGCTCGCGCGTGCCACGGGTTCCGCGAGCATCCGCGGGCGGCTCTTCGATCATGGTGCCGACGCGTTGTTTTTGTTCCCCACGCTCATCGTGCTTGCCGGGCTCGGCCGTGTCTCATTTGTATTGCCGTGCGCGGCAATGGTTGCCTTCGCTCTCTATACACTCGACGGTTGGCGACGCGGCGGGAGCGCCGGAGCGATCGCATTGCTCCCGAGTCAGTGGGGAGCGCTCGGCGGTGTATCGAACTACGTCGTGGCAGGAGGCGCCGCCGTCGCGCTGGCCCTCGGCCCCACCGCGCTCGATGGGGTCGTGTTCGTGGCCGCGCTGTTGACCGCGGGCGCCAATCTGGTCGCTGCTGGCGAGCGCGTTCCCGCTCTGTGGCGTTGGTGGGGGGACGTCGAGCGCACCTTGACTTCGCGCATCGAGCGCCCTTAAAGCCGGACTATGAGCCCGATGATGAGACGTTTCTGGATCGCCGCGTCGCTCGTGCTTGCCGTCCTTGTGGCGGGGTGTGCGAGTTCGATGCAGAAGCAGTACAACGTTCGACGCGACAACGTCTCGTGCGAGGAAGCGAATCGGTACGCTTTCCGGACCATGCGCAACATGGGCTACGAGGTGACGACGTTCGAACCAGCACGGCTGGGCCACCCTGGATTGCTGAAAGGCCGGCAGGAGGACGAGCGTCGCGGCTTGCACTACGTGACGGTACACGTCGACTGCGAACCCGACGGACAGGTGTTCCTCCAGGCCTCGCGCGACGAGTTTCTGAAGCAGGACACGGAGTTCTCGCGGGGATTTTTTCTCACGTTCACCAGCTTTGCCGACAACGCGACACGAAACGCCGCGTACGCCGAGGAGCAGAGCGGTGGCGTCAAGAGCGGCGGCGTGAAGTTCAAGGTCAAGCCGCAGCTCGGGCTCGAGAGCAAGCTGGATTTCGGACACGATCTCAATGGGGGCAACGTCCTTGCCGTGCGCGTCATCGTCCAGAACGGTAGCGATCGCACCTACGAGCTCGATCCGCGCGACATCGAGCTTCGTCCGCTCAAAGGGCGCGGCAAGGTACGACAGCTGCGGGTCCCGGACGCGGCGGCGAACATCGCGGCGGCCGGCGCGGCCGATCTCCCCGCAGGTGCCCCGACTCCGGTTCCGTCCAACATTGCGCAGGAGCTTCGCGAGCGGCAGTTGAAGCAGCAAACCCTGAAGCCCGGAGATCAGGCCGAGGGTTTCATCTACTTTCGCACAGGCGAGTACGCGCGTGCCCGCGCAACCCTGGTCGACGTCGAGACGGCCGAGAGCGAAGGTTTTCTCATCGAGTTTTGAGGTTGGAGGTACGATGACCGGCAAAGAGGCGCTGCTGAAGGCGTTCGATCGGCTCTTTGACAAGGCGGCCACGAAGCTCGCCGTCGAATGTACCGAGAACGAGAAGGAGGACGCGAAGCGGAGTTTCGAGGAGCGCTTCGCAAAGTTGCTCGAGGCCCTGACGCAGCTCGAGGTCGGTGAGTTGCCCGAGGAGGCCGTACAGGGAATGGAGGAGAGCATCGACAAGCTCTCGACCCCGGATCTCGTTGCACTCCTCGCGTCGGTGCCTCTCGCGGGGCAGGCGCAACAGCTCCTCCGCCAGCTCGCCTACCAGGCCGCCGAGCAGCGCCTGCTCGAGCACTACATCAGCACCGCCGAAGACAAGTACGGAGGAAACTGAGATGACGGATCGCCAGGCTGGTGTACTGGTCTTCCATGGCGCATTGCTGTTGCTGGTCGGGAATCTGACCGGATTACCGTTTGCGCTTGCGATTCAGGAGAGCTGGGGCGAGGATGTTGTTCGCGCATGGAGGGTCGCGCACACGTCGCTCTTGATGGGCGGTATCCTTTATGTGGCCACCGGACTTGCTCGTCGGCACATTGCGCTCCCGGCGCGCGCGGGCGCCTTCATGGTCCGGGCGTTGGTTGTGACGGCCTACGTGTTCTCGTCAGCGCTGATTCTTGGCGCCTGTATCGGAGCACGGGGACTCTCCGAATCGGGGCCGCCGCTGCACGTGTTGATCTTTGTCGCGTTCCTATTCTCGGTGACCGCACTCTTCGCCGCATCGATTCTCTTCGTCTGGGGGACCTATCGCGCTCTTTCCCGAGAGGTCGCATAACCCCATCAGCCCGCGAGGCCCGACCCGATCGTGGTACCTCGGTTGACGGTCTTCACGGGCGGTCCTAGAGTCCGGTAATGATGCGCAGGGTCGTGTGGGCGATCGCGATGGTGTCTCTCGCGTGTGTGGGATGCGGAGACGGAGACGATCTTTGTTTCAGCGTGTGCGATCCGACGCCGACCCCGACGCCCGGCCCTCAGGACTCCGTGACGGTGACGGGAACCGGAACCGAACTGTCGACGTTCGATCCCGTTGGGGACGTCGTGGTGATCGCGTGCGTCGGGCTCGATCCAGAGCGTACCGATCCTACGGATTGGAACGACTGCGATTCCCAAAGGAACACGTCGCCGGACAGCACGGGAGACTTCGAGATCTCGCGGGCGGCGATGGGTGCGCTGCGCATCGGTTTCTGGATCAGCCGCAGTAGCACGTCGAACGGTTTGATTCAGGAAGGCGACTCGTTCGCCGAGCTCCTTGAACCGGCCGCCGAGCTGGTGGAGTTGTTGGCAGTCGAAGAAGGCGAGACGGTGACCCTCGCGGACGTCTTTGTGGACTTCGCTGAAGGAACGGCTACCGCCTCCAGCATCGACGTCGGGGTGACTCCGACGCCCACGCCAAGCACGACGCCGGCACAGTAGCGTTCCCAACTACGGAGCGTGATACGGGCCCTGTCAGGGTTGCTCGGATGCGCCGCTCAGACGGAACTTCGGCAGAGTGACGTCGGTCGAGAGGTCCTCGAACGCGACCTCGACGGCAGCGCCGATGCGTACGCGCTCGAGGGGGCAGTCGAGGAGGCTCGTGGTCATCATCGGGCCCTCGGCGAGCTTTACGATGACGACGGCGTACGGCACGTCGTCGGCGAACGCGGGATGATAGACCTGGTGCATGACATTGTAGCTGAAGATCTCGCCGCGGCCGGAGACGGCGATCCACTCGGTCGTGCTGCCCAGGCACGTGCTGCAGAGTTCGCGCGCTGGGAAGCGAAGCGTGCCGCAGTCGGTGCAGCGTTGGACGACGAGGCGGTGTTTCTTGGCCGCCGCGAAGAACGGGGCCATGGCCGCTTCGATTTTTGGAATGGGTTTCGTGGGCGTATCGTGCGCCCCCTGCTTTGGCGTCGTCGTCACGATGGAAGTGGGCTCAGAATCAGTGTCGTGTGGGTGGACAAGAGGCCTCCATTGCCGCTGGCGAGCACGACGTCGTGCTTCGGCACCTGCCGCGGGCCCGCCTCGCCGCGGGCCTGGACGACGGCCTCGGCGATCGGCGTCATGCCCCACATGTATGACGAGGACAATTGGCCGCCGCCGGTGTTGACGGGAAGCGAGCCGCCGGGAGCCGTGTGGCCCTCATTCACGAACGGCCCACTCTCGCCCTTCGGGCAGAAGCCGTAGTCTTCGAGGGTGGCCAACACGGTGAACGTGTAGCAGTCGTATAGTTCGGCGACATCGACGTCGCCCGGCTCGATGCCTGCCATCGGGAACGCCGTGGCCTTGGCGAGTGCCGCTCCCGAGGTGAGCGTCTCGCGGATATCGCCGCCCGGGTGGCCCTGCCCCATGCCCCAGAGATAGACAGGCGGCTTCCGGAGGGCGCGCGCGCGTTCGGCGCTGGTCACGATCACGGCCACGCCACCGTTCGAGATGAGGCAGCAGTCGAGGATGTGAAACGGCTCCACCACCCAACGCGACGCGTGATAGTCAGCGAGGGTGATCGGGCGATCGTGGAACTGTGCCGCCGGATTCATCGTCGCCCACTGTCGTTGGGTGACGGCGACTGCACCAAGATGATCCTGCGTGGTGCCGTACGTGTGCATGTGCCGCCGCGCCACCATTGCGTACATCGCGTTCATACCGAATTGGCCGTGCGCGGCGTCGAGACCTCGGGGAAACACGTACGAACTCGCCGACCCTTTTTCGTGCACGTTCGTTCGCTCTTCGGGAGCTTTGAGCGGACGGTCCGAGAATACGCAGGCGACGGTGGTGCACAGTCCGGCATTGATCGCGAGTGCGGCGTGCTGAATCATCGCGCCGGCGCTCGCGCCACCAGCGTTCATCGTGGCTGACAGCCGGACATCACGGAGCCCAAGGGCCTGCTGGAGCATGAACGAACCCATCGCCGCGGTCCCCCAGGCAAGTCCAGGGTTCAGCAGGATTCCATCGAGATCCGATCGCTCCAGCCCTGCATCGAGCAGTGCGAGCCGCACTGCGTCGACGGCGAAGCCCATGTGGCTGCGATCGTAGACCTTGCCTTGCGGTGTGGCGCCGAGGCCAGCAATTGCGAGCCTGCCCTTCAGCCTGCTCGTCGAGGACACCCGCTTCCCGTAGGCAAGCTGCGACGACAGGTCAAATCGGGTCCCCCGAACGTCGTCCAGGTCCCGAATATCGCAGGATCATGTTGACCTCCCTAGGCTGTCCCATGCTATCTCTATCGCTACTTGGCATTTGCGACTTCGCATATGCTAGGGAGTTCTTCCCAACGTGCCGACGGGGGAATGCCCACGAGGTGTTCGTCCCGCGGAAGAATCGAGGTCTGACGTGCCGTTCGATCGATTCCGAGTGTCCGCTGAGCATTGTGCGCTCTCCATCCTAGTAGTCGCCGTTTCGATACACCTCGGTGCGGTCGCGTGGGCCCAGGTCACCCCAGGTGGTGGCAGCTCGAAGACGGACTGCATGGTGGTGTTCAACGACGTCGCCGTGAATCAGCCGAGTAAGAACCCACGCCACATCAGGTGTACCGACGGTGACCCGACGTGCGACGCCGATGCCACGATCAACGGTGTGTGCGAGTTCGACATCTCGGTCTGCATCAACAGCACGTTCAATCCCGAGAAGTGCACCATCAACGGCATCCGGGAGCTCTCGGTGCGCCATGCGATTGACGATCCGGATGATTCCAAGTTCGACCCCGACTTCCAGGCGCTGCAGACGAACATTGATTCGATTTTCGATCCCGACGACTTCGACACGGATGATTGCACGCCCAGCCCGACGAAGGTTCTGGTTCGCGTCCAGGGCCCAACCAAGAAGAACGGGTTCAACGTCTGCAAGAAGAACCGCAAGATCATCCGCATCGACGCCGAGTCGTCGCCGCAACCCGGCGGCAAGTTCCGGAAGGATCGGGACAAGCTGAAGCTCACGTGCGATCCGCAGATTCCAAGCGGCTGTGATCCGCAGGTGCTCTTCACGGGGACCTTCGATCGCTTGCAGGATCAGATCTTCTCGCAGACCTGCGCCGTGAGCGGGTGCCATGACTCGGAGAGCTTCATCTCGTCGGGCGTGCTCCTGCTCGAGGAAGGGGCATCGCACGGGAGCCTCGTCGGCATACCGCCCACCAACGGTCCGGCACTCGTTGAAGGATGGCTCCGCGTTGATCCGAACAATCCGGAGACGAGCTTTCTCGATCGCAAGCTCAATGACGACTTCCCCGGTCCCGGCTTCGGTGACCGGATGCCACTCAACGGAAAGAAACTGGACTCATCGCTCCGCGACATCGTGACTTTGTGGATTGCGGCCGGCGCTCCCGAGTTCGGATGGGTACCCGGCACGGATTGATCCCGCGGATGCATCGACGAACGGGTCTGAGTACGACCAAGAGACGAACCATGAGACGGACCAAGGACGGTCGGAGGTAGAAGGCATGGGAGATCAGAACACCCCGCTTACGGAGGCTGACGCACGCCAGATGATTCGGCGGTGCGGCTTCGGCATTCCGGCGAAGGACAGCAAGAAGTTTCGCGTCGAGGAGCTCGCGCAGCTGACGCGCGGTGAGGCGGCGGACCTCTTCGTCGACTTCAAGCCGAAGGGATTCAAGCCGAAAAGCTCCGAGGCCAGAGCGGCCCACGACAAGTGGGTCAAGTACATGTTCAAGCGGAAGAAGAATCTCGCGTTGCAGGAGAAGATCGTGCTCTTCCTGCATGATCACTTCGCGACCAACTTTACCGACCTCGATGCACGCATCGACTCCGAGAAGACCTCGGTGAGGGTGCTGGCGGAGCAGAACCGGACGCTTCGCAAGAACTGTCTCGGCAGCTTCAAAGATCTCGTGAAGCTCATCAATGTCGACGTCGCGATGATGTGGTTCCTCGACACGGTCTTCAACAAGAAGTTCGAGCCGAACGAGAACTACGGTCGCGAGCTGCTCGAGCTTTTCACGCTCGGCGTCAAAGATCTGAACGGTAGCGAGAACTATCTCCAGGAGGACGTCATCCAGGTCTCGCGCGCGTTCTCGGGCTGGGTCGACGACGCTTTCAAGGCGGGGAAGTCGTTTCTCGATCCGTTTGAGCACGACACGACGGCCGAGTTCCCCGGGCGCGGCGACAAGGAGATCTTCGGTGTTACGCACCCGACACAGGGGCATCAGGTCGGCGGGTTCGTGAGCCCACAGTCGTTCATCGTCGGCGGCGAGGCTGAGAACGAGATCGACGAGGTCGTCGAGATCATCTTCCAGCACACCGATACCGACGGCGAGAACACGGTCGCTCGCCATCTCACGTTCAAGCTCCTCGAGTACTTTTGCTACGAGGGTCCCGACAAAGCGACGGTCGATGCGATCATCGCGTCCTCGGGCTTCACGACCACCTGGGAGCTGAAGGCGCTCCTGCGTGAGATCTTCGTGCACGACATTTTCTTCGAGACCGGAGCCGCCCCGGGCGCGAGCACCAAGAAGTCGGTGCGCTGGCCAATCGACTACGTGCTCGGCACGCTGCGTGCGCTGCGGGTGCAGCCCAAGGGCAAGGAGCTTCAGCTCCAGGGCGGCAACTTCAACGACGTCGTCGAGTTGCTGCAAGACATGGGTCAGGTCGTTCTCGAGCCCCCGAGTGTGTTTGGGTGGGATTGGGAGCAGGCATGGATCAGTAGTGTGGGTCTCCTGGCGCGCTACGAGTTCGTGCGTGACGTGACGACGTCGCGGGACAGCAAGCCGTTTCAGCCGGAGAAGCTGATCGACATCACCCTGACGACGGCGGCCGACATCGTCGATGCCGTCACGGATCAACTCGGGGTGACCGATCAACTCACCGCGGCGCAACGGCAGGCCCTGATCGACTTCGTGCTTGCCGGCGAATCCGAGCCGCTCGATCTGTTCGACGTTGACTTCCGTGAGGAGAAGCTTCACGGGCTGTACGCGCTGGTGCTCCAGTCGCCTGCGGTCGTGCTGTACTAAGGAGGGGATCATGGCGATTACACGACGACAGTTTCTCAAGCGCTCCGGAGTTGTGGCAGCGGGCAGTGCGCTCGGCCCTGGTCTCTTTGGCAATCCCTTCGTCCGCACCGCGCTGTCCGAGACGATCGGCGATCGCTACCTGATCGTGCTGCTGCTCGATGGTGGGAACGATGGGCTGAACACGGTGACGCCGGTCGACAACCAGGGCGGCACCCTTCGGACCGACTATGAGGGGTGGCGCAATACGGGTGGTGGCGGTATCCGCCTTTTGCCGGGCGAGTTGGCGGCGACGGGAATCGACCCCGATCCCAATACGGGGGCGAATCTGGCGCTGCATCCCGGATTCATTGGCAGCGGCGCCGGAGCAGGCGGCCTGAAGACGCTCTACGATCTCGGCAACGTCGCAGTCGTCCAGGGCTGTGGGTACCCCGAAGCCAATCTCTCCCATGCGGTGTCATCGGGCATCTGGGAGACGGGAGACCCTCTCGGACTGGGCATCGGATACGGGAATACGGGATGGGTCGGCCGCTATCTGGCGGATCCCAGTACCGCCTACAGTGGGACCGATATCCCGGCGGTCAACATCAGCTCGTCGGTCGCCCCCGAGTACCGACAGACAGGCACCAGTGTCATCGCGGTCAACCAGCTTCGGCGCTTCGGCTTTCCGTTCGACAAGCAGAACGACAACGGGACGCAGATTCAGGAGTACGAGGATGCGTTCCTCGCGATCCACGCCGAGGCGTCCGCGTCGGCGCAGCCGTCCATAGCGCTCGCCGGTGATGCGGGATCCGCGACCTTCAGCGCGAGTCAGAGCTACCCTGGCCTGCATAACCTCTACAATACCGATCGGGCCGCGTTCGAAGCCCTCTATCCCAACAGTAGTACCGGGAAGGACCTGAAAGAGATCGCCAAGATCATCTACGGCGTCGAGACCAGCCAGCCGAACATCGATGCCAGACACTTCTGGCTCCGGAACGGTGGCTACGACACCCACAGCAACGAGGGCGGTGCCACTGGCGATCATGCCAACCTGCACAACGAGGTCGCCAGCGCCATCAAGGTCTTCTGGGACGACATCACCGACATGGGTGCCGAGGACAAGGTGTGCATCCTCATCTGGAGTGAGTTCAGCCGTCGCATTCAGCAAAACGCCAGCGGTACCGATCACGGCTCCCAGGGCCCGATGTTCCTGATCGGGGGCAAGGTCGACGGTGGGGTGTACGGCAATCATCCAAACATCGATCCGGCAGCCGTCGACAACAAGCCGAACACGATCTACTCGCAGGACCCGATCGACCCCTTCCGCTCGACGGACTTCCGCGATGTGTACGGCACGGTGCTCAAACATTGGCTCAACATGCCCGGCGGCGTCATTCTGCCGAACGTACTGACCCTCGATACGGGATTCCCGGTCAATACATACTGGACGACCGCGGACTTCGATCTGCCGCTCTTCCTGCCGTAGGAGCGGTGGCGCCGAGGTAAGAGCGTAATTTTACTCGTTGACACATCGCTTGGAGCCTAGGTAGGGCATGTTCCGCAGTGCCGTAAGGATAATTCCGGACACATCGACAGCAGGGCGCCGCCCACTCGATACACGCAACGGTTTGGAGGAAGACCATGGGAGATCAGAACACCCCGCTCACCGAGGATGACGCCCGCCAGTTGGTGCGCCGGCTGGGATTCGGCATTCCGGTCAAAGAGAGCAAGAAGTTCCGCGTGTCGGAGCTCACGGGGCTCACCCGGGGTGCCGCAGCGGATCTCTTCCTCACCTTCAAGCCGAAGGGCTTCAAGCCCAAGAGTTCGGAAATCGAGAAGGCCATCAACAAGTGGTACAAATACATTCTGAAGCGGAAGAAGAACCTGGCGCTGCAGGAAAAGCTGGTGATCTTCTTTCACGATCACTTCGCGACCAACTTCGGGACCCTCGACGGGCAAGAGGGCGAGAAGGATGCGATTACGATGCTGGCGGAGCAGAACAAGATGTTCCGCAAGAACTGCATCGGAAACTTCAAGACGATCGTCAAGCTCGTCAACATCAATCCCGCGATGATGAACTTTCTCGACACCGTCCTGAATACCAAGGACGAGCCGAACGAGAATTACGGTCGTGAGCTTCAGGAGCTCTTTACACTCGGCGCGACCGACCTGAACGGCGAGCCCAACTACACCGAGGACGACATCGGGCAGATCTCCCGGGCATTTACCGGGTGGCACCACGACATCAAGGACGGCACTCACCATCTCCATACCGATGATCACGACACCACCGCAGAGTTTCCTGGGCGTGGGGACAAGGAGATCTTCGGCGTCGCGCATCCAGTTGGTGGTGGGCACAACTATGGTGGCTTCGCGGGCCCCCAGTCGTTCATCGTGGGCGGTGAGGCCGAGAACGAGATCGACGAGGTGACCGAGATCCTCTTTCAACACCTCGATACCGATGGCGAGAACACGGTCGCCCGGCACCTGACTTTCAAGTTGCTCGAGTACTTCTGCCACGCGAGTCCGTCGAAGGCGACGGTCGATGCAATCGTTGCCGACTCGGGATTCGTTGGTTCCTGGGAAATGGTGCCGCTGCTGCGCTCCATCATCGTGCACGACATCATGTTCGAGACCGCCGTGCCGGCGCCGTTTGGTGCGCTCAGCAAGAAGTCGGTGCGCTGGCCGATCGACTACGCCATCGGGACGCTCCGGTCGGTCGCGCTGAATCCCAAAGGAAGCGAGCTGGAAATTCCCGGCGGCGACTTCAACAGCGTCGGCGAGCTCCTCGCCGAGATGGGACAGGTTCTCCTCGAGCCGCCGAGTGTTTTCGGATGGAATTGGGAGGAATCGTGGATCAGTAGCGCCGGGCTACTGTCACGCTACGAGTTCGTGCGTGACGTCGTGGCATCTCGTAAGAAGTTCAAGCCCGAGAAGCTGATCGACATCGACCTGACCGATCCGGGCGACATCGTCGATGCTGTGACGGACCAGCTCGGTGTGACCAGCCAGTTTACGGCGACCCAGCGTACGACGCTGATCGACTATCTGACCGACGAGGGCACGAATCCCACCCTCGACCTGACCGATTTCGACACTCGCAACCGGAAGCTGCACGGGCTCTATGGGCTCGTCCTGCAGTCGGTCGCGACGGTGCTGCACTAGAACGCGCAAGGAGAGAGACGATGGCAATCACTCGACGGCAGTTTCTGAAGCGTTCTGGAGTCGTGACCGCGGGCGGTCTCGCCGGCTCGGCGGGCGTGTTTGGCAATCCCCTGGTGAAGACGGCACTCGCTGAGACGATCGGCGATCGTTACTTCGTCATCCTGTATCTCGATGGCGGGAACGACGGCCTCAACACCGTCACGGTGGCCGACAACGGCGCCGGCAGCCTCCGGACGCACTACGAGAGCTGGCGTGACCCCGGGCCGAACGAAGGCGGCAACAGCAATGGCATTCGATTGAGCGCCGGCGAGCTGGCCGGAACACTCATCGGTGACGATCCGAACACGGGCGCGCAGCTTGCACTCCATCCAGGCTTCGCAGGGAGTGGTCCCGGGGCCGGTGGTCTCAAGTCGCTGTACGATACCGGCAATGTCGCGGTGATTCAGGGGTGCGGCTATCCGAATCAGGATCTTTCGCACGCGACCTCGAGTCGAATCTGGGAGTCGGGCGATCCGCTCGGCGGCGCCGGGTACGGCAACACGGGGTGGGTCGGGCGCTATCTCGCCGATCCCTCGACCATGTACGGTGCGCTCGACATTCCGGCGATCACGATCAACTCGTCGGTGCCGGGAGAGTACATTCAGACCGGTACGAGCGTCGTCGCCATCAATCGCCTCTCGCGCTTCGGGTTTCCGTTCGATCCCGACTATGGCGACGATGACACGGCGAAGGAGACGGCGTTCCTCGAGCTGCACGCCGAATCGCTGGCGTCGTCGCAGCCGACAGTAGAGCTCACGGGTGGCGCTGGTACGGCGACCTTCAACGCCAGTCAGAGCTATCCGGCGCTGCATACGTTGTACGAGGCTGATCGGCCGGCATTCGATCAGATGTACGACGATCTCAGTTCCTCGACGGCACGCGACCTCCGCGAGGTTGCGAAGGTCATCTATGGGAACGTGACCGGCCAGGCGAACATCGATGCCCGCCACTTCTGGGTCGATAATGGTGGCTACGATACGCATGCCGACCAGGGTGGTGCGGTAGGTCGGCACCGCGATCTGCACGACGAGGTCGCGTCGGCGGTGAAGGTCTTCTACGACGACATCGCGGACATGGATCCGGGTCTCGAGGACAAGGTCACGATCCTCATCTGGAGCGAGTTCAGTCGGCGCGTGCAGCAGAACGCCAATGGCACGGACCATGGGTCGCAAGGCCCGATGTTCCTGATTGGCGGCAAGGTGAACGGTGGTGTGTACGGAAACCATCCGAACATCGATCCGCTTGCCGTCGACAGTCGCCCGAACACGATCTACTCGCAGGATGCCCTCGATGACTTCCGTTCCACCGACTTTCGCGACGTCTACGGGACGGTGCTGAAGCACTGGCTCAACATGCCGCACGGCACCATTCTTCCGAATGTGCTGACGCTCGATGCCGGCATGGATCCGGATCTGTTCTGGACGGTCGAGAACTTCGATCTGACCCATCCGGTGAATCTCGGGCCGCTCTTCACGCCGTAGGAAGATTCGGCAGCGCTCGGTAACGCGAGGCATGGGGTAATTGGGGCCGCTCGACACGAGCGGCCCCTTTCTTTAGGGAAGCTGCGTGAAGCTCGCGGACTACTACCTCGGGGATCCTCGTGTCGTCCTGGTGCCGATCGAGCATCTGAGTCGGACCGGCATGAGCACCGAGTTCGCAGAGCTTCTCCGCGATCGGCGGAACTGGAGCCCGGCGCGCGTCCTTGCGCGTTAGTTTACCTATTGACACCTCGCATAGCGTCTAGCTAGGGATTCTTATGTAGTGCCGTAGCACCATTTTCTGACACGCCGACGGGTGAGCGTCGCCCACTGGATGCAAGCAGCGCTTTGGAGGAAGACAATGGGAGATCAGAACACCCTGCTCACAGAGGATGACGCTCGCCAGCTGATACGACGGTTGGGATTCGGCATTCCCGTCAAGGAGAGCAAGAAGTTCCGAGTCTCGGGACTAACGGGCCTTACCCGAGGCGCTGCGGCGGATCTCTTCCTCAATTTCAGGCCGAAGGGCTTCAAGCCCAAGAGCAACGAAATCGAGAAGGCCATCAACAAGTGGTACAAGTACATTCTCAAGCGGAAGAAGAATCTCGCGCTACAGGAAAAGCTGGTGATCTTCTTCCACGACCACTTTGCAACAAACTTCTCGACGCTCGATGCTCAAGGCCCCGCGGACGTCGCCCGAAGGAAGATGGCGGAACAGAACAAGATGTTCCGCAAGAACTGCATCGGCAATTTCAAGACGCTCGTCAAGCTCGTCAACGTCAATCTGGCGATGATGGATTTCCTCGACACTGTCCTGAACACGAAGGACGAGCCGAACGAGAACTACGGCCGCGAGCTTCAAGAGCTCTTTACCCTCGGCGCGACTGACCTGAACGGCGAGCCCAACTACACCGAGGACGACGTCGGCCAGGTTTCACGCGCGTTTACGGGGTGGAACCACGAGGCAAAGGACGGTTCGCAGCATTTGCGCGCTGCGGAACACGATACCACCGCGGAGTTTCCTGCGCGCGGTCCCAAAGTCATTTTCGGTACGGCGCATCCCGTTGGTGGTGGACACAATTACGGCGGCTTCGCTGGTCCGCAGTCGTTCATCGTCGGCGGCGAGGCTGAGAACGAGATCGACGAGGTCACCGAGATCCTTTTTCAACATCTCGATACCGACGGCGAGAACACGGTTGCCCGGCACTTGACCTTCAAGCTAGTCGAGTATTTCTGCCACGCGAGCCCGAGCAAGGCCACGGTCGATGCGATCGTTGCCGAGGCCGGTTTCGTCGGTTCCTGGGAGATGGTGCCGTTGCTGCGTTCCATCATCGTACACGACATCATGTACGAGACGGCCGTGCCGGCGCCATTCGGCGCGCTCACCAAGAAGTCGGTGCGGTGGCCGGTCGACTACACCATCGGAACCCTGCGCTCTGTCGGGCTGAAGCCCAAGGGGGGCGAGCTACAGATCCCGGGGGGCAACTTCCGCAACCTGGGCGAGTTCGTGGCCGAGATGGGGCAGGTTCTGCTCGAGCCACCGAGTGTTTTCGGTTGGAATTGGGAAGAATCGTGGATCAGTAGCGCCGGGCTGCTCGCACGCTTCGAGTTCGTACGAGACGTCGTGGCGTCGCGCGGGAAGTTCAAGCCCGAGAAGCTGATCAACACCGATTTGACCGACCCGGGCGACATCGTCGACGCGGTGACGGATCAGCTCGGGTTGACCAGCCAGTTCACCGCGACCCAACGTACAACATTGATCGACTATCTGACCGATGAGGGAACCAATCCGACGCTCGACTTGAATGACTTCGACACCCGCAATCGGAAGCTGCACGGTCTCTATGGCCTCGTGCTGCAATCGGCTGCCGCGGTGCTGCACTAGAACGCGCAAGGAGAGAGACGATGGCAATCACTCGACGGCAGTTTCTGAAGCGTTCTGGGTTGGTGACCGCGGGCGGCCTCGCCGGATCAGCGGGGATGTTTGGCCATCCGCTCGTGAAGACGGCAATGGCCGAGACGATCGGCGACCGCTACTTCGTCATCCTGTACCTCGAGGGTGGGAACGACGGCCTGAACACCGTGACAGTGGCCGACGATGGCCTTGGGAGCCTCCGCACGCAGTATGAGAGCTGGCGGAATGCCGGACCCAGCGAGGGCGGGAACAGCTCCGGGATTCGGTTGAGCCCCGGCGAGCTTGCCGGAACGCTCATCGGTGACGATCCCAACACAGAGGCGCAACTCGCGCTTCATCCAGGCTTCGCGGGTAGTGGCCCGGGCGCAGGCGGCCTCAAGGCGCTCTACGATCTCGGAAAAGTGGCGGTGATTCAGGGGTGCGGTTACCCGAATGCGGATCTCTCGCACGATACGTCGAGTCGGATCTGGGAATCGGCCGATCCGCTGGGCAGTTCCGGCTACGGAAACACAGGCTGGGTGGGGCGCTATCTGGCCGATCCCTCGACCATGTACGGTGCGCTCGACATACCGGCGATCAACATCAACTCGTCGATCGCCCCCGAGTACGTTCAGGATGGTACGAGCGTCGTGGCCATCAACCGGCTCCGGAATTTCGGCTTTCCGTTTGATCCCGACTACGGAGACGACGACGCGGCGAAGGAGATGGCGTTCCTCGAGCTGTACGCCGAGTCCCTGGCGTCGTCGCAGCCCACAGTCGAGTTCACGGGCGGTGCGGGTACGACCACATTCAATGCCAGTCAGAGCTATCCGGCGCTCCACGCACTGTACGAAGCCGATAGGCCGGCGTTCGATCAGATGTACGACGATCTCGGGTCGTCGACGGCCCGCGATCTTCGCGAGGTGGCGAAGATCATCTACGGGAGCGTGACAGGTCAGCCCAACATTGACGCTCGTCATTTCTGGGTCGACAACGGTGGCTACGACACCCACGGCGATCAGGGCGGCGCCACCGGCAAGCATTATGATCTTCACAACGAGGTTGCCTCTGCGGTGAAGGTCTTTTACGACGACATCGCGGACATGGATCCCGGCCTCGAGGACAAGGTGACGATCCTCATCTGGAGCGAGTTCAGCCGGCGTATTCAGCAGAACTCCAACGGCACAGATCACGGCTCGCAGGGCCCGATGTTTCTGATCGGCGGTAAGGTGAACGGTGGTGTGTACGGAAACCATCCAAACATCGATCCCCTCGCCGTCGACAGCCGGCCGAACACCGTCTACTCGCAGGATGTTCTCGATGATTTCCGGTCGACCGACTTCCGTGACGTGTATGGCACGGTGCTGAAGCACTGGTTCAACATGCCGCACGGCACCATTCTCCCGAACGTCCTGACGCTCGATACTGGTATGGATCCCACGCTGTTCTGGACGGTCGAAGACTTCGATATGACCCACCCAGTGAATCTCGGCCCGCTCTTCACACCGTAGGGACATAAGGCAGCGGGAGGCATCACTACCGGGGCCGCTCGACATGAGCGGCCCCTTTCTTTAGGGGAAGCTGCGTGAAACTCGCGGATTACTACCTCGGGGATCCCCGTGTTGTCCTGGTGCCGATCGAGCACTTGAGTCGGACCGGGATGACCGCAGAGTTCGCCCAGCTCCTGCGAGACCGGCGAAGCTGGAGCACGACGCGCGTCGACTTTTTCAACACCGCCTTCAGCCTTTACTGGGAGCGGACACGCATGCTGGCCCACTCGCGGGCCTGGATGGCACCGCGCATTCGGAACGTGGCGCTCGTCACCGAGTCCGACGCGGTTCGCCCGTACGTACAGCTGCTGAATACCAGCTCGTGGACGGCGTTCGAGGCCGACTTCGATCCTGAGACGTCGCACGTCGAGTTCGCGGCCTATGTACTGGTGCACGGCGATCGTCTTGCGGAGACCGGCGAGGTGACGATGGCGGCGATACGTGACGCCGCCTACTGGTTCGATCGCACCGACGAGGAGTGCGACGCTTTCGCGGCGGCCGCTGCCGAGTCGGAACGACCCGACGCTGCTGCGTTTCGTGCCCTGGCGAAGGCGACGCGCTGGATGCGCCGGCTGTACCACGAGACGCTCAAGCGGCCCGTCATCGTCGGGGGGTACCGGTCGATCCCCGGCACGGGACTGCTCGTGCCACGCGATATCGAGGAGGAGCCGCCGAAGCTGGTTGAGCGTTGGACGAAGGCGGCCGAGCGGGCGCTCAAGCGTTACCACGTGCACTGGCGTGCGCCCGACGCTGCCGCGGTGGACGGTCTGTGCGGCTGGCTGCGGGACGACGCGCCGCCGCTCCTGGTGACCGACCGTAAGCGGGTCCTATGGGATCCAGAGAGGCCCGACGCGCTCGGGAAGGTACGCAACGTGTTCAAACAGGCTGGTGGCGCCGCGGTGCGCGCGATCGACGCAGATCTGCGCGTCATCGATCGACACAGCCGCCGGTTTCTCGAGGCCGTCGTTGACCGCGCCGCCCTGCCGGCTCCCGCTCCCGACACCGACCAAGGCGGCTACACCTTCATGCACACCGAACGTCAGCTGATCGCCTACGACTTGAAGGAGCCCGGCATGGAGCGGCTCCAGGGACCAGATCTCCCCTATGGCCGCGCCATGTTGGGAGCGCGGACCGTCCACGAATGGGCGCATCTCGCCGCCACGGCCGGCTGGGTGCCTCGCTCTGTCGACGAGACCGGGTTCATGAAACTCTCGGCGGAGTTCGCCGTGCTCTTGGAATCCGTCATCGAGGCCACACCCGTGCGTACCGCCAGACCCGCCGAAGCCGATCTCAGAGCCCTGGCCGGTGGCGGCTCACCGGGGCTCGCACTCGCCAGCTTGATGCTGGGCCGAATCTCCGACTATCAGTCGAATCTCGTCGCGTGGCCTTTTCTGTCCGAGGCAGAACGCGAGACCTACGTGCGACACAACATCAGGACCCTGCGGTCTTCCTACAATCCGCAGCAACTCTGGCGCATGCTCGTCCGTTACCTCTACGAGTACCAGTACCTCGGGCTCAGTTCGATCGAGGACCCGCGCTCCTACTTTTTCCAAAGCACGTGGTTCGACATCGACTTCCTCTCCTCCAACGTCCTCGACCCCGAGCGCTTCGATACCCTGGCCGCCGCCAGCCACGCCCTCATTGCGTGTCACGAAGTCGATGCCACGAAACTCCGGCTCCCGACTACGGATTGACTACCGGTCGATGATGAGAAAACGCTTCTGCAACGCCGTCAACTGATCCTGTACCGACGGCAAGTGTCGCGATTCCATCAGCACCTGGAAGACCTCGGTCTCGGGTGCCTCCTTGCGGGCGTCGGCGAGCTCGTGGACGGCGTTCAGGATGTCGTGGATGACCCGCGGAATCTCCCGCTGCGGGATCACCAGGTCGCCTCGTCCGAGGGTGCCGCTCCAGTTCGAGGCGTAGGGCCGCAAGACGTGGAGAATCTTCTCGGTCACGTTCTTGTCGGCGGACATGACCAGGAAATCGTACCATAGCCGCGAACCCGCGGGGAACAGGCTCAGACGCCCGAAAGGCCTGATTTGCCGGCTTTCCGAGTGAGTGGTATAGGCCCGCGCATGGCTACCGTCATCACCAGTGAGTGCATCAACTGTGGCGCGTGCGAGCCGGAGTGTCCGAATACCGCCATCTACCAAGGCGGAGTCGAATGGGAGTTCAACGGCGCGATGAGCGCCGCGATTTCGAACGAGATCTTCTACATCGTGCCGGAGAAGTGCACGGAGTGCGTCGGCTTCTACGATCAGGAAGCGTGCGCGGCGGTCTGCCCGGTGGACTGCTGCGTGCCCGATCCCGCGCGTCCTGAAACCGAGGACGTGCTGCTCGTGCGCGCCAAGGAGCTTCATCCAGAGACGACCTTCACCGACGACTTTCCCTCACGTTTCAAAGAGCAGGTGGCTGCCGACGCGGCACCCGCCGTTGCGGCACCGGCCGCTGCGGCGCCTGCCGGGGGTGTGCCCGCTGGTGTAGCAACCGAGGCCGGCCCGGCGTCTTTGATCCCGGACGCCGACGATTGGGAGGTTCCGATCGTGTGCCGCGCGTGTACGGGCGAGTACACGGTTGCGTTTCAGTACATCCGGCCCGGCAACGTATTCTACTGTCCGCATTGTCAAGCCTCGTTCGTTCCGACGCGCACGACGTACGTCGAGATCAGCAAGGCGCTCGAAGCGTTCTCAGGGAAGTGGCGGGGTGCGTTCGACGAGTTTCAAGAGCAGCGCCGTCGCGACATGGCTGCGTTCGAGAGCAAACAACGCAGCGAACTCGAGAAATTCGAGGACGCGCTCCGTTCGTTCACGCGACAAGGGCAGGTAGGCACCGGCAATCGGCGTCGCTGGTTCTAGGCAGCGCTCCCGCTCTTCGGGCGCAGCCGGGCGAGCAGCACCAGGCCGAACAGCGAAAAGGCGATCTCCCGGAGGCGCTTCATCAGCAGCATGGTGAGGCCGACGTCCTGCGGGATGCCGACCATCGCGCAGATCGCAAGGCCGCCCGCTTCGAAGACTCCGAGCGTTCCGGGAATCAGGAGTCCGACGAAACGGACCGGCTGCGCAAGGGCCTCGATGATGATGGCGTCGCTCCAGACGATCGGATGGCCGATCAGCGCCATGATCAGACTGATCTCCACGGCGCCGGCGAACCAGCCGACGAAGTGGAAGAGCACGGACGCGACCGCTGCCCGTGGCCGCAATCCGTAGAAGTCACTGAGCCGGATGTCGATCTCCGCCGCGCGGCGCTCGAGGCGGTCGACGTGCGGCGACCGCGGGAAGAATCGACGCCCGAGCCGAGCCAACGCGCTGACGGGTGCTCGCCGTTGCCACCGGATGAGGAGCGTCGTTACGAGGGCGGCACCCGCAGCCATTTGCGCCAGGGTCCACAGCCCCCCGATTTCACGTGGACCGCGAGTAGCCACGAAGAGCACGGCGCCGAGGATGACGAACAGGATCTGCGAGATTGTCAGTGCACTCTTGGCGAGAATGACCGAAGAGGCGCCGTCATTGAGCGGGGTGCCGAACCGACGCAGGAGGTAGGCTTTGACGGGTTCGCCGCCGAGATAGGCTGTCGGGGTAAGGTTGTTCAGGGCTTCGCCGGTCAGCCGAATCCGGAAGAGCAGCCAGCGTGACGGTGGTGTGTGTGCAAAGGTTGCGCGCCACCCTTCTGCGTCGATGATCGTACCGAGGGCGTAGGGTACGAGGATGAGGGGCGTCCAGATCCCGATGCGGCTCGCGAGCTCGGCCAGGCGACGTGGGCCGGCGTGATAGACGAGCGCCGCCAGAAGCGCGAGTCCTATACCGGCCAGTATCCATTGCAGGGCGCTTCGCCGCGCCCCCGATCCGACCTCGAGCGCGTCCGGATGCTCCGGCATGGTCAGCCGCTCGGTTCCTGATCGCTTGGACGTAGCTTGGCGAGCATCATGTGTCGCTTGCCTTTCGGATCCGTTCCCTCGCTCGTCTTCAGGACTTCGAGGCGCGCGCGCTCTTCCGGGGTCAGTGCGGCGAAATCACGGTCCCAGATCAGCACCCACCGCGATTGACCGCCCGGGAGGGCGACGTCGGCGAGATAGCGCACGCCATCGGGTGCGTAGAACGCGGCGCCGAAGTCGAAAGACGGTGGGTAGAAATACAGATCGGCGCTTCTGGTCTCTGCAACGGCCCATGCCATGAAGGTCGCGAGTGATCGACGGTGAGCGATCTCGGGTCGAAAGACGGCGAATACGAGAATCCAGAGCGTGCTTGCGAGCACGGCTACCGAGGCGAAAGCGCGCAGCCATTGCGCGTTCCGGAGCGTCCGGAATCCCAGGATGACGGCGGCCAGCACTGCACCCGAGGACAGGAGGACCAGGGGTGCATTGCCAAGAATGACGCCCCGGACGAGCGGGAGATTCGCCTGATCCTTCGGTTTCAGGAGTGGAATCAAGAGATTCAGAGGCTCCGCTCCGAGCCGCTCGAGTACGACCACGAGCAGCGGGATGGCGACGATCGCGCAGATGCATCGCTGAATCGTCCTGCTCGTCCTTGCGCGCAACCAACTCGGCGCGCTCGCGCCCGGAAGGGTCTCGATCCACCAACCAGAGAGCAGTGCCGCGGCCGGATAGAGCGCCAGGAGGTACACGCTACGCTTACTCGATGCCACGGAGTAGAAGACGAAGACCGTGCCGAACCAAGCCAGGAGAAAGCCCAGCCGGGGATCGCGGCGCTCGGTTCCTTTCCGGAGCGCGGCGATCAGTGCTCCCACGAGTACGGGCGACCACGGAAGGAACCCGACTGCCAGGGCCATGATGTAGTACGGCGGCGCGTGATCGTGGCCCGAGGAGCGGTCCCCGCCACCCAGGAACCGGAACACGTTTTCCTTCAGCACATGCTTCTCGAAGAACGGGTCTCCACCGATCCCCCATGCTGCGAGATACCAGCCGCCAACAATGGTGACGATGACGAGCGCACCCAGACCTGGACGGAGCGCCCGGAGCATGTGCCACTGTCGGGTCAGCACGAGTGCGCTGCCCAGCACCAGCCCCGGCAGGACGAATCCCACGGGTCCCTTGGTGAGCGCTGCGGCCGCCAGGCAGAAGTACGCGACCAGCGCGGCTCTGCTGGACAATTCGCCGGCGACGAACGCGCGATAGAAGATGAGGAGCGCGAATGTCATGAACGCCGCGAGGGTGCCGTCGACGCGCGCGGTCTGCGCGGCGTTCGTCCATTCGAAGGTCGTGGCGAGTATCACGGCCGCCAGCATGGCCGAGCGCGCTCCGAGAATCGGAGCGGCGGCGAGGCCGACCAGGGCCACGGTTGCCCCCCCGAGCAGGAGCGATGGGAAGCGCACGCTGATTTCGGAGATCGCTCCCGCTGCCGAGGCGGTCGCCGCTCCGAGCCAGTGGAACAACGGCGGCTTTGAGGCGATGGTCCATCCGTACGCCGATGGTCGCTGCGGCAGAATCCAATCCCCATCGGTGACCATGCGCTTGACCACAAGCGCTTCCCGGGATTCGCCCTTGGTGAAGAACGGTGTCCGGGCCGCCGAGGGCCAGTAGAGGGCCACGCAGAGGGCCACGAGGGCCGCTACGACGAGATACGGCCGCTCAGCCAGCCGCGAAAACGCCCAGTTCGAAGATAACGACTGCATGGAGATTTTCGCCTACTCGATAGCCCCGCAGAATACTGATCGCAATCTGTAGTGGCCAATGTGGGTATCGCCCACAACACTTTGGGCTAGCAGATAGCATGCTTTGCCTGTTGCCATTTTGGTCAAAGTTCCCTAGCATTTTGGCGTTGTGGGGATGAAGAGGGGTGGGGAACAGCAAGGTCGGCGCGCGCGAGCGCGTACGTCCCGTTTTACGAGCGTCCCGTTGATGGGCGTCGTAGCTGCCACGAGCAAGCTACCGCGCCACCGGGAACGCCGTGCGGGAACTAGCTACCCCTTCAGCGCCTGAGGCTCGAGGAGAGGTCGTGGAGAGTGCCGCGCCATGGTGCGGCGACTCGAATGGATGTGGAGAGGCAGACGGACGGAGTGGAACTCGGACGCAGTAGTGAGCGCGTGGAGCGTTACACACTTGGGAGGAGGGACGAAGGATGGAGGCTAGACAAATGAAAGAGAACACAACGAAGGTATTGGTAGCGGTGCTCGTGGGCGTGGGGATGCTCGCGCTCGGGGCGACGACGGTACGGGCGGAAGGCGGACTGACGCTCGAAGAGCGCGTGGAGCGCCTGGAGCGGAAGATGGAGGTTCCGGCCCCCGCCGGCGA
>Ga0315338_1000606_pt1 | contig 72840 bp, 64 predicted proteins | sample ASW8metaG_FD_204518 | JGI IMG/M metagenome (GOLD analysis project Ga0315338, IMG submission 204518) | Ammonia-oxidizing marine archaeal communities from Monterey Bay, California, United States - ASW #8 | ecosystem: Environmental > Aquatic > Marine > Coastal | place: USA: California | collected...
CGGACATGCCCGTCACCAACGCTTACACGGAGTCCATCAACCGACTGGCCAAGGACAAGAACCGTGAAGGGCGCGGTTACTCCTTCGAGGTGATGCGGGCACGAATGCTCTACACCACGAAGCACAAAAAGAAGGCACCCACTGCGAAGGTCTCTCCGTTCTACAAGAAAACCATCGGTTACGGACTACCGGACTTCGCAGAGGAGCTCAACTACGGGGTCGATCTATCAACCATCTGAGGGTGGTACCGAGTAGGTGGGGCAAGAGCACCCCATCAACCATTTAATCCGAATACCCGATGTTTTCCCGGGCGGCCTGAATCTGCTTCTGCGTTGCCATGATGAACCTCCTTTTGGCTTGCATCGTCCTTAACGGTTTGGATTCATCCTGCGACTTTCGGTGCCTGGAAACAGGGGCGCGCGGCGGAATTTGTCATGCTTTTACGTTTTTTCGCCGTCCCGTGGCGGCCACATCAGGTAGCGTTGAGGTTCATCGTAAAAAGGAGAGTACGATGGCTGACAGCACCACCGGACCGGGCCGGTTCATTGGTCCCGTGATCGCCGCGTTGATCTTCCTTGGCGGCGGTGTCGCGTTGTTTTTTTATCCCGCCTCGCCGTGGCTGTGGTTACTAACGCTGGTGGCCCTGGCGTTGCTGGCGCAGGGGCTGCGCGATCTGCTGCAGCACCGCCACACGCTGCTGCGCAACTATCCGTTGCTCGCCCATTTCCGCTGGTTTTTTGAATTTCTGCGACCGTTTCTACGCCAGTACATTGTCGAGAATGACCGCGAGGGCCGGCCCTATAACCGGGACAGGCGCTCGTTGATTTACGAGCGCGCCAAGGACCAGGTGGACGCCAAGCCGTTCGGCAGCGATCTGGACGCCTACGACAACGAATTCCAGGTGGTGACCCATTCCATGGCGCCGCGTCCCAAGCCGGACAGTGACTTCCGGGTACGGGTGGGCGCCGACACCTGCGCGCGCCCCGTCGACGTGTCACTGCTCAACGTTTCCGCGATGAGTTTCGGCTCGCTGAGCGGGCCGGCGGTGGAGGCCCTGAATCTCGGTGCCCGGCGCGGCGGCTTCTACCAGGACACCGGAGAAGGCGGCATCAGCCCCTACCATGTGCGTCACGGCGGCGATCTGGTCTGGGAGATCGGCAGCGGCTACTTCGGCTGCCGGGACCGGGACGGCTATTTTGATCGCGGGCTGTTTCGCGAGCAGGCCAACCGGGATTCGGTGCGCATGATCGAAATCAAACTCAGCCAGGGCGCCAAACCGGGCCACGGCGGTTTACTGCCGGCGGCCAAGATCACCGAGGAAATCGCCCGCACCCGCAAGATTCCGGTGGCGCAGGATTGCCTGTCGCCGGCCTATCACACCGCGTTTTCCACGCCCCGGGAGTTGCTCGAATTCGCGGCCTCCCTGCGCGCGGATTCCGGCGGCAAGCCGGTGGGCATCAAACTGTGCGTGGGCCATCCGTGGGAAGTGTTCGCGCTGTGCAAGGCGATGCTGGATTCCGGCATCCGCCTTGATTTCATCGTGGTCGACGGCGCCGAGGGCGGCACCGGCGCGGCGCCGGAGGAATTCTCCGACCATGTGGGCATGCCGTTGCGCGAAGGGCTGTTGCTGGTGCGCAACGCTCTGGTGGGCACCGGCCTGCGTCCGGACATCCGGCTGGCGGCCAGCGGCAAGGTGTACAGCGCCTACACCATGGCCGCCAACCTGGCGCTGGGCGCCGACTGGTGCAACGCGGCCCGGGCGTTCATGTTGTCGCTGGGCTGTGTGCAGACCAAAAGCTGCCATAACGATCTGTGCCCCACCGGTGTGGCGACGCAGAACCCCAACCGGCAGCGCGGTCTGGTGATCGCCGACAAAGCGCCCCGCGTGGCCAATTTTCAGCGCCACACCCTGGACCATCTGGCGGACCTGGTGGCCGCCGCCGGGCTGGACCATCCCGCTGAGCTGCTGCCGCACCATCTGCTGCACCGGCGCAGCGCCACGGAATTGATCGGCCTGGATAAGATGTATCCGTTTCTGCGTTCCGGTGAGTTGCTTGAGGACCCGGCCGCCACCCCGTACCAGGAATGGTGGAACGCCGCCGACCCGGACAGCTTCAAACCGCGCGGTCTGGTCGGCCCGGGCCACCATCGCAGCGCCCGCGTTACACCCGGTTGATCGCCGGGCGGCGCTAGCGGGTGAGAAAATCGGCGAAGGTGAGCACGAACAGGAACATGATCCAGAGCAGGCTCATCACCGCCACCACCTGCACCAGTGCGCTGCTTTGTCGGAGCCGCATGAAGGAGGTGGCGATCACCACCACCATCACGGCGGCCACCGAAAGCCGAATCGGTATCGCCAGCCCGCCGGCGTCGATCAGGGTGCCGGCCATGTTCGCGCCCAGTAAACCGAGCAACAGAACATAAAGGCCGACAAAGCGGTGACGAACCCGGGTTTCGTTATCGTCGGACATGGCGCCCCCTAACGGCCAAGCAAATAAAGGCTGCAGTACACCAGCACCCAGACGATATCCACGAACGCCCAGTACAGGCCGGCGATGCGCACCTGGCGCGCGACCCGCGCGCCCTCGCGCCAACGGTACGTCAGCACCAGCATGACCAGCAGTACCATCAGGCCGATGATCATATGCAGCGCGTGCAGGCCGGTGATCGCGAAATAGAAGTTATAGAACAACATGGCGTTGTGCGGGTCCGGCCCGGAAAACGCGAACGGCTGATCCAGAAAGGGGACCAGGCCGGCACGGTATTCCATGTAGTACTCGTAGCCCTTCAGGCCCAGGAAGGCCAGGCCCAGGGCGATGGTGGCGCTCAGCCACCACAGGGTGAGCCGGCGCCGGTGTTGGTCCGCGGCCTGCTCGGCAAGCGCCACCGCCAGGCCGCTGGTCAGCAGGATCACGCTGTTGAAACCGGCCAGCAGCCAGTGCAGCTCGCGGGCCGCCGCCGAGAAGGTGTCGTAATACTGGTGGTAGTACACGGCCAGTGCCAGGAAGGCACCGGAGAACAGCAGCGCCTCGGTGACCAGGAACAGCCACATGCCCAGCAGGTCGGCGTCGAATTGCTGCTCCAGCGTTTCGAACTGGTGGGCAACGATCACCGTGGTTTGGTTATTGGGGCGTGTCATAGGCGTACGCCTCGCTGTCGACCCGGGGAACGGTGGCGAAATTCTCTTTCGGCGGCGGTGAAGCCACCGTCCATTCCAGACCCCGGGCGTCCCAGGGGTTGCCGCCGGCGCGGGCGCCGTAGCGCAACGACCAGATCAGATACAGCAGCGGCAACAGATAGCCCACCGCCAGCATGCCGGCGCCGGCGGACGAAAATACATTCAACAACTGAAATTCTTCGGCGTAGGCGTGGTAGCGGCGCGGCATGCCGGCCCAGCCGAGAATGAACTGCGGGAAGAACGTCAGGTTGAAGCCGGCGAACACAATAATCGCCGACACCCGCGCCCACATCTCCGGGTACAGGCGCCCGGTGATCTTCGGCCACCAGAAATGCAGCCCCGCCATGTAGGCGGAGACCATGCCGCCCACCATGATGTAGTGGAAATGCGCCACCACGAAGTAGGTGTCGTGCATCTGGATGTCCAGGGCCAGCGTGGCCACGAACACCCCGGTGAGCCCGCCGATCAGAAACAGGCCGATAAAACTGAGCGCGAACAGCATCGGCGCGTCGAAACGGATATGGCCCTTATAGAGCGTGGCCAGCCAGTTGAAGATCTTCAGCGCCGAGGGCACCGACACCAGAAAGCTGAGCAGGGAGAACGCCACCCCGGCGTAGATCGACTGGCCCGAGACGAACATATGATGCCCCCATACCAGAAAGCCGAACAACGCGATGGCGAGGATGGAAAACGCCATCACCTTGTAACCGAAAATCCGTTTATGGGCGAAGCAGGCGATGACCTCGCTGACCACGCCCATGGCCGGTAGCAGCATGATGTAGACCGCCGGATGGGAGTAGAACCAGAATAAATGCTCGAACAGGATCGGGTCACCCCCAAGCTCCGGATCAAAGATGCCGATGCCGAAGGCCCGTTCCACGCCCAACAACACCAGGGTGATCGACAGCACCGGCGTGGCCAGCACCATGATCAGGCTGGTGGCGTACTGCGCCCACACGAACAGCGGCAGGCGGAACCAGATGAGCCCCGGCGCGCGCATCTTATGGGTGGTGACGATGAAGTTGATGCCGGTGAGGATCGACGAGAAGCCGACGATGAACACGCCGGTGGCGGCGGCCAGCACCGCGCCGTTGGAAAACATGGTGCTGTAGGGGGTGTAGAAGGTCCAGCCGGTGTCGATGCCGCCGGCGATCACCGCGGTGAGCGTGAAGGCGCCGCCGAGAATAAACACATACCAGCTCATCAGGTTGAGCCGCGGGAACGCCATGTCGCGGGCGCCCAGCATCAACGGCAGCAGGAAGTTGCCCATGGTGGCGGGAATCGAGGGAATCAGAAAAAACCACACCATGACGATGCCGTGCAGGGAAAACATCTGGTTGTAGGCGTCGCTGGAGAGCAGGTCCCCGGCCGGGGTGATCAGCTCCAGGCGCACCAGGGTGGCGGCGGCCCCGCCGAGAAAGAAAAACCCGGTGATGCTGATGAAATAGAGCCAGGCGACGCGCTTGTGATCCAGCGTCAGCAGCCAGCTTTTCAGTCCGTAACCGGCGTTCAGATAGTTCATGGCGCGTCGGCCTCCTCGGGCGTCAGGGATTGGATATAAGCGGTCAGCTTGAGCAGATCTTCCTCGCTGATCTGATCCTTGAAGGACGGCATGATCGGCGCGTATCCGGCCACCACATGCTTGCTGGGAAAGACGATCGAATCGCGCAGGTACTGGGCGTCGGCGGTGACCGTGCCGCCGCTTTCCAGCGGCACCGGCTTGCCGTACAGGCCGGCCAGATCCGGCGCCCGCACCGAGGACACCTCGCCGTGGCAGCCGCTGCAGCCGTACTGGCGGAACAGCCGCTCGCCGTCCTGTTGCGGCGTGCCCGGCCGGTCGCGCCGCGCCAGCCAGTCCTGGAATTCCGAGGGCGGCATCACCACCACTTCGCCGACCATGCCGGAATGGGACAGGCCGCAATATTCCGCGCAATAGAGGTCGAAGCGCCCGACCTTGGTGGGGGTGAACTGCAAGCGGGTATAGGTTTGCGGCAGCACGTCCTGCTTGATGCGGAAGGCCGGCACGAAAAAGCTGTGGATCACGTCCTGGGAGGTCATGCGCAGCCGCACGGTCTGGCCCACGGCCACGTGCAGAGTGTTGATCTCGCGGATGCCCTCCGGGTGCTGGAACTTCCACATCCACTGTTTGCCGATCACGTTCACCCGCCGCGCGTCGCCGTCCTCCGGCGTGGGCGGATCGAGAATCTCCACGTAGAGCAGCGCGCCCCAGGCAAAGAAAAACAGGAACGCGGCCAGCACCGGAATCGACCAGCCGATTTCCAGCCAGCGGTTGTGGTACAGCAGCGGCGACCCGCGGCGGCTGGCCGGCGAGCCGCGCCGATAACGGATGCCGAACACCAGCAGCACCGTAAACACCAGCGCCACCACCAGCCCGCAGGCCACCACCATGACCCAGAACAGGGTGTCCACCTGGCCGGACACGCTGGACGCGGATTCCGGGAACAGCAGCAGCTGCCATCTATCGTCGGCGTCGGCCATGGCTCAATGCCTCCCTTGCCGGTCATTCCCGCGGCGGCGCCGGAGCAGCCGGCCCACCACCAGCGCCAGCACCAGGGCGGTGATCAGGCAGGCGAGATTCAGCAGCCGCAGAATGTCCAGGGTGTAGGTGCCTTTCTCCGGATCGAAGTGAAAACAGCGCAGCGCGATCCGGTCGGTGATCGAGCCCAGCCGGCCTTCGCCGGCGCGGGTCAGCGCCAGTTCCACATCCCGCCCGGAAAACGTCAGGCCCAGCAAATACGAGGAGAGGCGCCCGTCGCCGTCGAGTACCGCCAGGGCGGCCGGGTGGGCGAACTGCTCGCTGTCCGCGTCGTACTGGTAGCGGTAGCCGATCCGCCGCGCCAGGGTGTCGATGGCCCGGGCGTCGCCGGTCAGCACCCGCCAGTCGCCGGCGTCGCTGTCGCCCTGATGGCTGTCGCGCAAAGTGGTCAGCGCGCGGTCGGCGGCGTCGGCGCCTTCCCGCGGGTCGATGCTCACGGTGATCACCCGGAAGTCCTCGCCGGGCTGGAACTTCACCTCCGAGAGCCGGCTGCCCAGGCGCCGCAGGGACAGATCGCAGAGGTTCGGGCAGTCGTACCAGGCCAGCTGCAGCAGGGCGGGTTTGCCGTCGATCAGGTTGCCCAGGGTCACGCTGTCGCCGTGGCGATCCGTGAAGCGCAGATCCAGGGGCACCCGCTCGCCGATGCGCTGGTCCACGCCGACCCGGTCCAGGGTTTGCGACGGCGTCTGCGGCTGGGCGGCGACCACCAGCGGCAGGCCGAGCACGCCGGCGGCCAGTATCAGGCGGCTCATGGGCGCGCCTCCCCGTCGCCGTGGCGGCGCGGGTAGAGAGCCATGGCCCGCTCAATCGGGATGTGCACCACCCCGGCCTCCTGGTCCACCCAGCCGTATCGGTGCAGCCCCCGTTCGCTGATTTCGCGCATGCGTTGCAGGTCGGGGCCGGGCTCGGCCTGCAGGTGCGGGGTGCCGGGTTGGTCCAGCGGCAGTTCGAAGAAGCCGGTGGCGCGCGGCCCGGCGTCGCCGCGCAGCGCGAACGCCCAGCCGATCAGGCCCAGCACCACCGCCAGCAGACACGACACCAGAACCGCCGCCACCAGCGGCAGGCGCGGTGAGACGTCGCGCTGTTCGTAACCGGGGTCGCGCCGTGGTGCGGTCATGGGGTGCCCTCCGCGCGCCGCGAACGGTAACGCTGGATCAGCAGCAGGCCCGGGGCGGCGAGGGTGAGCAACGCCACCGGTGAGCGCCAGCCGAGCGGCCAGTGGTGCGGGTAGTACGCGGGCAGCACCAGCCAGGCGAATTCCAGCGCATGCCCCAGCAGCACCAGCGCCGCCAGGACCGCCAGCGGCCGGGCGCGCCGCTTCCAGCCGGCGGGCAGCAGGGCGGCGAACGGCAGCGCCCCGCACAGTGTCATCATCGCCAGCGCCAGCCACTGCCAGCCGCCCTGGCCACGGTGGGTGTACCAGCGGATTTCGTGGGGCAGATTGCCGCTCCAGATGATCAGGTACTGGCTGAAGGCCACGAACACCCAGAACAGGATCGCCGCCAGCCACAGATGCGCCAGATCCCGCCGCGCGCCTTCCAGCGCCGGCCGCCGGTCCGCGTCCGGGTAGACGCCCGGCAGCAGGAACGGCAGCGCCAGCGCCATGGACAGCGCCGAGCCCATGAAAATCAGGCCCAGAATGTCCGAGTACCAGGCCGGCTCCAGGCCCATGATCCAGTCGAACGCGAAAAAGGTGGTGGTGAGCGCCCATAGCACCAGCCCGCCGGCGCTGGCCGGCATGGAGCGGCGGTCGCCGCGCCACACCGAGAGCCGCGCGGCCAGGGTCAGCCAGATCACCGCGTACAGGGCGAAGCGGGCATGGAAAAACGGCAGGTTCAGATAGAACGTCTTGTGCCGCACCACCTCGGGTAGGCCGCTCAGGTCGCCGGTCCAGGGGAGCAGTACCCGCGCGCCCAGCAGCAGGGGCACGAACGCCACCAGCATCAGCGGCAGGGTCGCCACCACCGCCTTCAGCGGCGCGCGCACCGGCTCGCCCCACTGGCCGCCGGTGAGATTGTGGGTCATCAGTACCGCCATGGCGCCCAGCGGCAGGGCGATGCCGGTGAGGGCGGCCACCAGCCAGGCGCGCAGGAAGGCGGCGCTGTCCAGCAGCGCCCCCAGGCCGGTGAGCAACAGCCCGGCGACGGCGACGAACACCAGCGCCCGGGTCATGGCGGGTCCTCCCCGGTGTCGGGCAGCGGCCGGTGGTCCCGTGGCACGTCCTCCAGGCGCGCGTTGCGGCTCAACTGCAGGCTGCGAATGTAGGCGATGATCGCCCAGCGCTGGTCCTCGGGCACGCGGCTGGCGTAGGCGTACATGGCGCCGTGGCCGTCGCGGATCACCTGGTAGAAATGCCGGTCCCCGGCCCGGCGCAGGCGTGGCCGGTGCAGGCTGGGCGGCGCCGGGAAGCCGCGCTGCACGATCACCCCCTGGCCGCGCCCGTTGCGGCCGTGGCAGGGCGCGCAGAACACATCGAACTGTTCCCGCCCGTGGGCCAGTGTTTCAGCGTTGATCGGCAGCGGGTTCTCCGTGGCCGCCGGCCGCTGATCCCGCGCCACCGTGCCTTCGGGCACCGGCCGGGCGGCCAGGCCGTCGTTGAAGGCGGCGCCGGTTTCATAGGTTTCCAGGCGCGGCTGGTCGGCCATGTCGGGCTGCTCGCAGCCGCACAGCAGCGCCGGCACCAGCAACCACCAGGACCAGTACTTCATGCCGGCACCTCCCGGATCGACACCGCACCGTTTTGCAGCAGGTGCTCGCGCAGCCGCTCCGCGTCGAACAGCGGGTCCGACGCTTCCAGGCACAGGAAATAGCCGTCCCGCGATGCCGCGTCGAACTCCGCCACGTTGAACAGCGGGTGGTAGGGGCGGGGGAAGCCGTTCAGCCACAGCATCGACAGCATGGCCCCCAGGGTGGCCCCGACCATGGTCATGGCGAAGGTGACGATGCTGTAGGCGGGCCAGCTGAGCACCGGCCTGCCGCCCACGTTGAACGGATAGTCCAGCGAGGCGTACACCTGCAGCGCCAGGGCGCCGGCGCCGGCCACCACCGCGCACACCAGGGCGGTGACCGGCACGCGCCGCTCGCTCAGGCCCAGCGCCTGGTCGAGGCCTTCCACCGGGTGCGGGCTGTAGGCGTCCAGCCGGGTCAGCCCGCGCCGGCGCAAATCACGGCTGGCGGCGAGCAGGCGGTCGGCGTCGGGGAAGCGGGCCAGCAGCCCGTGCAGGCGCTCATCCATGGTCGGCCTCCCGCTGTTTGCGGCGGTGCAGCATCTCCCGCATGTCGTGCATGGAGATCGCCGGCATCAGTTTGATGAACAGCAGCAGCAACACCACGAACACGCCGATCGAGCCGGCGTAGGTGAGCCAGTCCCAGGCGCTGGGCGTTACCGTATCCCAGGCGCCGGGCATGTAGTCCTTGTGGGTGCTGGTGATGACGATCTGAAAGCGTTCCAGCCACATGCCGATCTCGGCGATCACCGCCAGGCACAGCAGCCCCGGCACGCTCTCGCGCAGGCGCCGGAACCACAGGCCCTGGGCCAGCACCACGTTGCACAGGATCATGCCCCAGTAGAAGGGCGCGTAGGGCCCGGTCCAGCGGTCGTAATAGACGCTGCGGTAAAAGTCCTCGCCGGTGTAGAAGGCGGTGAACACTTCTTGCAGGTAGGCGTAGTCCACCACCAGCACGAAGCACAGCATCATGATGCCGAGCCGGTTCAGATGCGCCCGGGTGATCAGATCGCGGAAGCCGAACAGGGCGCGCAGCACGATGGCGATGATCGCCACCGTGGCGAAGCCGGAATAGAGCGCGCCGGCGACGAAGTAGGGCGGAAAGATGGTGAAATGAAACCCGGGCACGATGCTGACCGCCAGGTCCAGTGAAATGGTGCCGGTGACCGACACCACGATGGGCACCGCGATCACCGCCAGCACCCGGTGGGCCTGCTGGTAGCGGTGCCAGTGCCGCGCCGAGTTGCGCCAGCCCAGCGCCAGCACGCCGTAGAACAGCTGCACGGCGCGGTGACGGGCGCGGTCGCGCAGGCTGGCCAAGTCCGGCAGCAGGCTCAGGAACAGAAAGCTGGCGGTGAACAGCAGATAACTGGCGATGGCGAAGAAGTCCCACACCAGCGGGCTGCGCCACTGCGGCCAGAGATCCATCAGGTTGGGGTAGGGCAGCAGAAAATAGGCGAACTGGGGACGCCCCAGGTGCAGCAGCGGGTAACTGCCGGCCAGCACGATGGCGAACATCGCCATGGCCTCCGCCGAGCGGCTGATGGAGGCGCGCCAGTCCTGGCGGGTCAGCCACAATACCGCCGAGATCAGCGTGCCGGCGTGGGCGATGCCGATCCACCAGATGGTATTGATGATGGGAAAACCCCAGGCCACCGGAATGTTCAGGCCGAAGGCGCCGACCCCCACGCTGAGCACGTAGACCACGCCGACCAGGAACAGCAGGGACAACAGCGTCGCCAGGCCCAGCGCCAGCCACCAGGCCCTGGGCGGCCGGGTGCCGAGCACCGTGGCGCTCACCCGGTCGGTGAGCGCGCCGGCGCTGAGACCGGGCGGGGCCAGCTCGTCGCGGCGCCGGTTCATGCCGGCGCCTCCCGCGCCTCGAGCGCCTGGATCGCCGGATTGGGGTTGTGCACGCCGGCCAGATAGGTGGTGCGCGGCCGGGTGTTCAGCTCTTCCAGCATGGCGTAGTTGAGCGGGCTTGCCTTGGCCCGGCTGACGGCGCTGTGGCGGTCGTTGAGATCGCCGAATTCAATCGCCTCGGACGGACACACCTGCTGACAGGCGGTGCGCAACTCGCCGTCTTCCAGGGGGCGGTCTTCGTTGCGGGCGTCGGTTTCGGCCTGATTGATGCGCTGCACGCAGTAGGTGCATTTTTCCATCACGCCGCGGCTGCGCACGGTGACATCCGGGTTGTGGGCGGCGGCCGGCGTGGCCAGCTCGGCGGTGGCTTCGGTGTAGTGGTACCAGTTGAAGCGGCGCACCTTGTACGGGCAGTTCTGCGAACAATAGCGGGTGCCCACGCAGCGGTTGTAGATCATTTCGTTGAGGCCCTCGCTGCTGTGCTGGGTGGCCTCCACCGGGCAGACGTATTCGCAGGGGGCTTTTTCACAGTGCATGCAGGGCACCGGCTGGAAGTGCATGCTGGGATCGTCCAGCGGCCCGGCGTAGTAACGGTCCACGCGGATCCAGTGCATTTCACGGCCGCGCCGCACCTCCTCCGGCCCGACAATGGGAATGTTGTTCTCCGCCTGGCAGGCGGTGATGCAGGCGTTGCAGCCGATGCAGCTGTTCAGGTCGATGCTCATGCCCCAGGCGTGGTCCGGGTAGTCCCACTCCGGGTACAGCGAGATCGGTTCTTCCACCCGGTCCGGTTGAGCGAAACCGGGCTCTTCCTGGAAATGCGCCAGGTCGGTTTCGCGCAGCAGATCGCGGCCGGCCATGTTGTGGTGTTGCTGGGTGCTGGCCAGGGCGGCGCGGTCGCCGAGCACCTCCAGAGTCACTCCGCCGGCGGCAAAGGCGCCGTGGTCGGGCATCAGCCGGTAGGCGTTGACCCCCACGCCGTTGCCGACGCGGCCGGCGTCGCGGCGGCCCTGGCCGAGGAACAGGGTGATCGCCCGGGCCGGCTGGCCGGGCTGGATCCACACCGGCGTGTCCAGGCTGCGGCCGGCCAGGGTGAGCCGCACACGCTGGCCCTCGCTCAGGCCTTCGCGTTCCGCCAGCGCCGGTGAGATCAGCGCGGCGCCGTCCCAGGTGAGCTGCGTCAGCGGGCGCGGCAACTCCTGCAGCCAGCCGTTGTTGGCGTAGTGGCCGTCGTGCAGGGCCGGGTCGGCGCGCCACTGCAGCAGCAGGCCGTCCCGGTCGGTGGGCGGCGGTGGCGGCGGCGTATTGCGCAGCGTCGGCAGGGCGGCCGGCAGGGCGGTGCCGTCGATCCAGCCCCGCTGCAGGGCGCTGTGCCAGTGGCGTTCGAAGTCCGCCCCCGGCAGCGCCTGTCGCCAGTGCTCACGGACCAGTTCGCGAGGGTCGGTGCGGTAGCGGCCGGCGAAGGCGGCGAGCACTTGCTGGGCGGTGTAGCCGCCGAACAACGGCACGATGGTGGGCTGCATCAGGCTGACGGTGCCGTCGAAGGCGCGCGCATCGTCCCAGCTTTCCAGCGGATGGGCGGCGGGCAGATGCCAGAGCGCGGCGCGCCCGGTTTCGTCGCGGTACTGGCCGCAGTGGACGCTGAACGGCACCCGCGCCAGACGCTCTTCGAACGCCAGCCCGGCGGGGGCGTTGTAGACCGGATTGACGTTCAGCATCAGCAGCGCGTCGACCCGGCCCTCGCCCATGGCGCGGCTCAGGTCGGCCAGGTCGCCGTCGGCGGCGGGCGCCACCGGGGCGCTGTATTCCACGCTGGTGCCGGCGGCGCCGAGATGGTGGTTGATGGCGTGCGCCAGCGCGTGCAACGCCGCCGGCTGGGTATCGCCGGGGATCACCACCGCTTCCGCGCCGGCGCGGCGCAGATCGTCCGCCAGGGCGTCCAGCCAGGCGGGGTCGACCGGGCTGTTTTCGGCCTGATCCGCCATGCCGGGCACCCCCAGGCGCGCCGCCAGGGCGGCGGCCAGCGCGGGCACCTCGGCGGCGGCCAGCGGCAGCCGGTGGTCGCTGCTGGCGCCGGTGATCGAGGGCGTGCTTTCCACGCTATAGAGACGGTTCAGCAGCGCGTCTTCGCGGTCCGGCCGGCGCCGGCCCATGGCGTGGCGTGCGTGCACCAGCTTGGCGGGGCCGCTGCCGAGCATATCCGCGTCCAGGTCCAGGATCACCCGGGCCCGGTCAAGCCGGTAGCGGGCCTCCCGGGGCTCGCCGAACAGCTGCCGGGTGCCCTGGTGGGCGGCGCCGTTGGCGAGCGGCTCGTGGCGGTACCAGCGCGTGGACGGATAGAGGCGTTTCAGCCGTTCTATCAGCGCGTGCTGGCTAGGCGACGTGAGCGGGCCGGTAAGCAGGCACAGCCGGCGTTCGCCGGCGGCCCAGTGGCGGCGTTGCGGCTGCAGCTGCTCGAGGAAGGCGGCGTCGCTGCCGGCGGTGCCTTGGTAGCGTATCGTCTGCGAGCGGTCCGGGTCGTAGAGGCCGAGAATTTCCGCCTGGGCGATGCTGTCGGTGGCGCCCAGGCTGGCGGGGTGCTCCGGGTTGCCTTCCACCTTCACCGGCCGGCCCTGGAACGTCTTCACCAGCACGCCCCGGGCATAGCCGTCCAGGGGCAGGGTGGAGGCGTACCAGCGGGCACGCCCGGGCAGCAGGTCCTCCGGGCGCCGTGTGTAGGGGGCGATCCTTTCCTCCGGCTGGGGCTTGCAGCCGGTCAGGCCGCCCAGGGCCAGGGACGCGGCCATCAGGCCCAGCAGCCCGCGCCGCGACACCCGGCCTTCCCAGAGCGGCGCCAGCCTGGGAAATTCTTCTTCCAGCAGCCGCTGGAAGTCATCGCTGTCGGCCAGCTCTTCGAGGCTGCGCCAGTAGTGGCGGCCGGAGCGGCCGGCCAGTTTACGGCGCAGGGCGGCCATGTCGGTGCCGTGTTCGCGGGCGATTATTGATGACATAGGCTGCAGTCCGTCAAACGCTCGGTGGAGGGCGTGTGGTAACGCGCCATCAGACGCTCACCCAGTTGCTGGCGGTCGACGCCTCGCCGGGCTTCCCAGCCCATCTCGAAGACCGCGTCGGGCGGCCGCAGGCGGGGCGCGGGATTGCGGTGGCAGTCGAGGCAGAACTGCATGAACAGGGTTTTTTTCTGCGTGGTCAGCGGCATTCGGTCGACCCGGCCGTGGCAGGCTTCGCAGGGCACCCCGTTATTGACGTGGGCGCTGTGATCGAAGCGCACGTAGTCGGGCAGGTCATGGACCCGCCGCCAGCGCAGGGGCTTGTCGTCACGCAGGCTGTCGCGAACCGGCGCGAGCATGTCGGCGTTGGTCCAGAGCTGCGAATGGCAGGTCATGCAGATTTCGCTCTCCGGTACCCCCGCGAACGAGGATTGCTGCACGGAGGTATGGCAGTAACGGCAATCCAGACCCAGCTCGCCGACATGATGCTTGTGGCTGAACGGCACCGGCTGAGCCGGCGTTCGGTCAACGCCGCTGTAGTAGGGCGACTGGAAGTAATAGGCGCCCAGCGCCACCATCACCACCACCAGCGCGAACGCCAGAATCAGCGCCATCCAGGCCAGGGCATTGGCCCTGGGCCTGAAAATACGCGGCACGGGTCAGGCCCGGGTCCAGCAACGCAGGTTCCGGCACAGGGTCAGGAAGCGGGCGGCGTCGCCGGCCTTGTCCAGCGGCACCAGCCCTTCCGCGCCGGCGTCGTCCGGGCCCGACAGGCCGAGCAGTGCCACCGCTTCCTCGGTGAAGCCGATGAACTTCTTGTGCGCCAGCGCGTCGCTGACGAAGTCGCGGGCCGGGGGCATCGCCGCCAGTTCGCGGGCGCCCTTTTCCGAGAGCACCAGCGCCACCGCGTCGAACACCACCGAGGGACCGCCGTCGATTTTTTCGTCGGCTTCCAGCCAGCTGCCGTCGCTGAGTTTCACGCCGCCCACGGAGGCCGCCACATAGGCCACCTTGGCGCCTTCTTTCTTGGCCGCTTTCTCCAGCGCGGTGAGCAGGGCGGCGTCGGCGCCGTCGCTGACCAGTGCGCCGATCTTGCGGCCGGAGAAGGTTTCCGGCTGGTTAAGCAGAATGCTCAGTGCCGGCGACGCCTTCAGGTCCTGGCGGGTGGGCCGCGCGGCGTCGACGGCGCGCGGCAGCGGACTCAGCCGCAGACCCTTGGCCACGCCCTTGGCCAGGTCTTCGTCGATGTTGCGCAGGTGCGACACCATGCGCGCGCGAATCGCCACGGTGTCCACCTTGCTCAGTTCGAACACCAGGGCGTCGGTGATGTGGTCCTGTTCCACCTCGGTCTGGCTGATAAAGAACTGACGGGCCTGGCTGTAATGGTCGGAAAAGCTTTCCGGGCGCAGGCGCTGCTTGGTGCCCGCTTCCTCGGCCGGGTAGCTGTGGAAACCGCGCTGCGGGTTTTCGCGCGGGCCGCCTTCGGCACCGCCCCAGGAATTGGGCTCGTAGTTGGCGCGGCCTTTGGGGTTCTCCATCGCCATGTGCCCGTCCTGCTGCAGGGTGTGATAGGGGCACTTGGGCGCGTTGATCGGAATATGGGTGAAGTTGGGGCCGCCGAGACGCTTGAGCTGGGTATCCAGGTAGGAAAAGTTGCGGCCTTGCAGCAGCGGATCATTGGTGAAATCAATGCCCGGCACGATGTTCTGCGTACAGAAGGCCACCTGCTCGGTTTCGGCGAAAAAGTTGTCCACGTTGCGGTTCAGTACCAGGCGGCCCACCGGGGTCACCGGCACTTCTTCCTCGGGAATGATCTTGGTGGGGTCGAGCACGTCGAAATCGAATTTTTCAGCGAACTTTTCGTCGAAAATCTGCAGGCCCAGTTCCCACTCCGGGTAGTCGCCGGATTCGATCGCGCCCCACATGTCCCGGCGATGGAAATCCGGATCGGCGCCGTTGATTTTCAGAGCTTCGTTCCAGACCACCGACTGCATGCCCTGTTTGGGCTTCCAGTGGAATTTCACGAAGGTGGACTCGCCCTTGGCGTTGACCATGCGGAAGCTGTGCACGCCGAACCCTTCCATGAAACGCAGCGAACGCGGGATGGTGCGGTCGGACATAATCCACATGACCATGTGCATGCTTTCCGGCGTCAGGGAGATGAAATCCCAGAAATTGTCATGGGCGGTCTGCGCCTGGGGAAAGCCCCGGTCCGGTTCCTGCTTGGCGGCGTGGATCAGGTCCGGGAACTTCATCGCGTCCTGGATGAAGAACACCGGAATGTTGTTGCCGACGATGTCCCAGTTGCCTTCCTCGGTGTACAGCTTTACGGCGAAGCCGCGCACGTCGCGCGCCAGATCCCCGGAGCCCTTATTGCCGGCCACCGTGGAAAAACGCACGAACGCCGGCGTGCGCTGGCCCTTTTTTTGGAACAATCCGGCGCGGGTCAGTTTGTCCAGCGGCGCGTAGTTCTCGAAGTAGCCGTGCGCCGCGAACCCGCGAGCGTGCACGACGCGCTCGGGAATGCGCTCATGATCGAAGTGGAATAGTTTCTCGCGAAAGTGGAAGTCTTCCAGGGCGGCGGGGCCGCGCTCGCCGACGGTGAGGGTGTTCTGGTCGTCGGCCACCGGCACGCCCTGCTTGGTGGTCAGGGTGGGCACTTCGCCCCCGGCGGTCTGGTGGGTTTCTCCGCCATTTCCTTTAACGGTTTTCCGGTCGCTCTTGGCTGCCTTCTTGGCCATGTTGCCTCCTGGGTGGTGTTCAATCCTTTGCTGGCTTCAAGCCTAGGCCCGGGAGTGAAAACTTCACAAGACGCTCACGGCGGCGGCACCCGGTAAAACAGCGGTGTCCGCCGGTCTCTTCATTCCAGGAAACTTGTGAAAGTGACGGTTCGATACTTTTATGAAATAAGAAAGGCGCTTATGAGGGGAATAACTAAGAAGTTCGTGGCGCTATTGAGGCCTTGGAGCTGGCACTTAAAGATGACCCGGACCAGGAACGTAAAAAACAGGGAAAAACCGTAAAACCTGTGCGCTTTCAGAACCAGGGTGACGGTTTCGCTTTAAATGCGTGTCCACGGATGACTAGGATGTGACAGTGTGATCAACCATCGACGACACAAGGAAGGCATGACTATGCGCAATCGACACCTGTTACTCGCTCTGTTCGCCGGCGCCGTTGCCGGCACCACCCAGGCGGCCACCACCATCACCCTGCACGAAGCCACCGACGAAGGCCCCGGTGACAGTGTCGGCACGGTCACCGTCACCGAGAGCGAATACGGCCTGGTGTTCACGCCGGATCTGAAGGATCTGGACGAGGGCATCCATGGGTTCCACGTTCATCAGAACCCCACCTGCCAGCCCGGCGAGAAGGACGGCGACACGGTGCCGGCCCTGGCCGCCGGCGGCCATTTCGACCCGGACAACAGCGGCCGCCACGGCACCCCCTGGGGCGACGGCCACCTGGGCGACCTGCCGGCGCTGTACGTGGACGATGAGGGCCGCGCCACGCTGCCGGTTCTCGCACCCCGGCTGGAGATGGACGACCTGAAAGGCCGCGCGGTGATGGTGCACGCCGGCGGCGACAACTACAGCGATCAGCCCAAACCCCTGGGCGGCGGCGGACCGCGTATGGCCTGCGGCGTGGTCGCCGACTAGTACGCTCTTCACCCTTTTTTCCTACCAGAACCGAAAACACCGGGCTCAGCCCGGTGTTTTTTTGTGCGTTAGGGCACGAATTACCTATGCGTTGAGTCACAAATAAGAATGATGTCGTACTGATATCATCCAACTACTCTAGTAATCGCCACTAAGCGTGACCTAGTATCCGCCGAGTACGAACTTAACACTAGGCGGGTCGGGCTATGCGTAATCTTATAATCTCATTCGTTGTGGCTTCAGGGCTTCTCTCCGGCGTGGCGTTCGGCGCGGACGACACCATGACGCCGCGTATCATCGGTGGGGGCCCGGTCCCCACGGCGCGCAGCTGGATGGCGGAAATCGAGATCGGCGGCGCCAGTTACGGGTACACCCGCTGCGGCGGCGCCCTGGTGGCGCCGCGCTGGGTGCTCACCGCCGCGCACTGCGTGGACGACTACGCCGCCAGCGACCTGTATGTCTCCCTCGGGCACCTGAATCGCCATGAGCAGGCCCCGGAACGGTTGGCGGTGCGCTCGGTGCGCGTGCACGAGCACTACCGCACCGGCGTGTACCACAACGACCTGGCCCTGCTTGAGCTGTCCTCGGCCTCCCGGCTGGAACCCCTGGACCTGGCCAAGGCGGACGAGATGAAAGCGTTGCGCGCCGGTTCCTCGGACGAGGCCCTGGTGGCGCTGGGTTGGGGGCAGACCGAAACCAGCAGCATGTCCGACACCCTGCAGCAGGCCGGTCTGGATTACGTGTCGCCGCAGCAGTGCGGCACCTACTGGAACAGTCTCACCTCCGGACAGATCTGCGCCGCCGAAAGAAACCCGGTGAACGGCACCAACCAGGACACCTGCCGGGGCGACAGCGGCGGGCCGCTGATCTTCCAGCAGGACGGACGCACCTGGCTGGTGGGCGTCACCAGCTACGGCACCGAGCGGTGCGCGTCCGGCGTGCCGGCGGTCTACACCCGGGTGAGCGCCTATCTGGGCTGGATCGAGAGCACCTCCTCCGGCGCCATGGTGGATTTGCACAGCGAATCCGAGGGCGAAAGCCTCTACACCGGCCCCGGGCGGGCGCTGCCCATGGACACCCGGGTCAGCAACCTGAGCCAGGTCAACGACGCCCGCCAGGTGGGCATCCGGATCCACCACAAGGCCGGCCTGCGGGTCAGCGCCGACGATCTGCAGTGCACCGCCCGCGGCGGCTACACCGATTGCCTGGGCGCGGCGGAACTGTCCACCGGCGCGGTCAGCAACAGCCACCGCCTGTGGCTGACCCCCACCCACGGCGGTACCTTCACCGACCGGGTCACGGTGACCCCGATCAGCGACAGCCACGACTATTACAGCGCCGACACCGAGCAGTTCTCACCGGTGTTCAGCGATGTGCCGGATATGACGCTGGAAGCCACCGCCACCCGTAGCGGCGGCACCGTCTCGGTCCGCGCGGAAATCACCAACCAGGCACAGCATCGCGACGCCTATAACGCCTGGGCCAGCTTCCAGGTGCCCGCCGGCTGGGATTACGACAGCCTGCCCGCGGGCTGCACCGACACCCAGCCGGTGCGTTGCGACCTGGGCGACCTGGCGCGCGGCGAAAGCCGCACCCTGAGCCTGGCGCTGACCGGCGAGGGCAGCGGCCGGGTGTTCCTGGACGCGGGCGCCGCCAACGGTGATTTCCCGGCCGGCGATACCCGCGCCTTCGTGACGCCGGCGGCGGCCGGCCAGGAAAGCAGCCGTGGCGGCGACACCGGCGGGTCCGGTGGCGGCGGTGGCGGCGGCGGTGCCGGTGGCTGGGGCTGGCTGGCTCTGCTGGTGCTGGCGGGTCTGGCGCGCGGCGGGCGGCGGCCGGGGCTAGCCGTCCACCACGGATAAGTGACGTTTACGCTGCTCCGGCGCCAGGGCGCCGGCGTTGCCTTTCCAGGGCAGGGCGCCGAAGCCGGTGGGCACTTTGTCGAGCAGGTAGGGCGCCTTGATCACATCGAAGTAGGGCGAGTGATCGAAGTCGGCGGCGTGGAACACCCGGGGCTGCAGGCGCAGCAGCCGGGTCCCCGCGTCGCCGGGCTCCTTGACCAGCGGGTGCACCGGAAACTGGATAAAGGCGAAGGCCTCGCCCACGGTGGTGCCGGTGATGGCCCGCAACAGGTCGTTGGCCCAGCGGTTGAGCAGCCGCCGGCGGGCGTGGCGCGCCAGGGTGCGCCAGGGCAGCAACCACAGCAGCGCCAGCGTGCTCCAGGTGTGCTGGGTGCCGGTGCCCACGCGGCTGATGGCGAAGCGCAAGGCGTCCTGGCATTCCGCCTCGGACAGATTCTGCGCCCGGCAGACCCGCAGGTGCAGATCGTGGAGATTGCTCAGGTCGCGAACGCAGAGCCCGCGCTCCAGGCTGGCGTCCAGCACCAACTGGGTGTCCGGCCGGCAGGGCAGGTAATCCGCCAGCAGCGAGCGTAGGGCCGGGTCCGCCACTTCATGGGGACGGCCGATGTACAGCAGCACCCGTGAAAAGCGGCTGCCGGTGAGCACCTTCAGACGGCGGTCCAGAGGGCTGTCGCCGTCCACCAGCAGCACATCGCAGGGGCGCAGCTGGGCGCGCTGGCTTTCCAGGTCGCCGAGCGGCCAGTCGGAGTGGTCCGGTTGCCGCTGGAGACGTTCACAGAGCCATTGGTAGAGTCGCTGGGAATTCATGGCGTGATCCTACAGTAGCGCCACCGCGCGATCCATGACCGAATAGTCAGTATAGAAGTGCGGCGAGAAGCGCACGCCGCCGCCCCGTTCCGCGCACACCACGCCGCCGGCCTGCAGCCGCGCCCGGGTGTCCGCGGGGGCCTCGTCCATCAGCCGGAAGGTGACGATGCCGGCGCGCCGCTCCGCCTGCGCCGGGCTGAGCACCTCGGCGCCGCGGTCGCGCAGGGCGCTGTCCAGATAGCCGATTCGCTCCGCCAGGGCCCGGGCCACGGTGTCCATGCCCAGTTCCTGAAACAGAGAGAGGGAGGCGTCCAGGGCGTGGGCGCCGAGCATGTTCGGGCTGCCGCATTCAAAGCGGCGCGCGTCCTCGGCCACCCGCCAGCCGGTCTGGCTGTAGTCGCCGGCGTTGGCGATCATATGCCAGCCGAATTGCCGCAACCGCAGGCGCTCGCGCACCGCCGGCCGGCAGTAGAACAGCGCCAGGCCCTCCGGGCCGAGCATCCATTTATGGCCGTCGGCGACCACGAAATCCGCGTACACCTCGCCGCTGTCGAAGCGCACCGCGCCCAGGCTCTGGATCGCGTCCACGCAGAACAGCACGCCGCTGTCCCGGCAGGCGCGGCCGATCGGCGCCAGGTTCAGGCGGATACCGCTGCCGTACTGCACCGAGGACAGCGATACCAGACGGGTGCGTTCGCCGATGGCGTCGATCACCCGTTGTTCGGCGTCCGGGCCGCTCACGTCCACTTCCACCACCTCGACGCCCTGGTCGGCCAGGGCCTGCCAGGGAATCCGGTTGGACGGGAACTCCTGATCGCTGATCACCACCTGGTCGCCGGCCCGCCAATCGAGCCCCTGGGCGATCACCGACAGCCCTTCGGAGGTGTTCTTGAGCAGCGCCACGTCCGCCGGCTCGACGTTGATCAACCAACCGAGACGGTCGCGCAGACGTTGCTCCACGCGCGCCCATTGCGGGTAGTCCCGGGCGCCCACCTGGATATTCTGGCCGGCGAAGGCGACCACCGCGTCGCGGGTGCGGCGGGGCCAGGGGGCCACGGCGGCGTGGTTGAGATACAGCACGTCGTGGTGCAACGGGAATTCCGCTTTCAGGTCGACCATTGCCAGTGCTCCTCCACAAAACTCACTTGATTGTAACCGCCCTGGAGGTAACGTGCAGAGGGCGTGGTTATGGTAATCTAGCCCATAAACGAGGAGGTATAGATGGGTGACTTGGAAAAAGCCACGCGTAAGGCGCAGGAATTCCGGCAGCGCGAGCAGGAAATTCTGGACGCCGCACTGATTCTGTTTCTGGAGCAGGGCGAGGACCGCGTCACGGTGGAGAACATCGCCGACCGGGTGGGCATTGGCAAGGGCACCATCTACAAGCACTTCGAGACCAAGAACCAGATCTACCTGCTGTTGATGCTTCGTTACGAGGAGGATCTGGCGTCGCTGTTTCAGGACATCTCCGAGTCCGACGACAAGGAAACCCTGGCGCGCGAATACTTCCGCTTCCGGATCAGCGATCCGGCCCGCTACCAGTTGTTCGACCGGCTGGAAAACAAAGTGATCAAGGATCACGCCGTGCCCGAGCTGGTGGACAAACTGCACCGCATCCGCGAAGCCAATTTCGAGAAGCTCAACCACATCGTCGAGGCCCGCATCCAGGAAGGTTCCCTGGAGCCGGTGCCCGCCATCTATCATATCTGCTCCGCCTGGGCTCTGGCGCACGGCGCCGTTGCGTTGATGCAGTCGCCGTTCTATCAGCGCCTGATCGATGACAAGGACGACTTTCTCGATTTCCTGATCGAGATCGGCATCCGCATGGGCAACAAAGGCCAGCGCGGCAAATAAGGAATTTCGATGAGCAAAGCCGAGGAATTACTGGCGCTGCTGGAAAAAGCCGACCAGGACGAACAGGGGCTGCCCCCGGTACACAAATGGCAGCCGGAACGCCAGGACGATATCGATATGCGCATCGCCCGCGACGGCACCTGGTATTACCAGGAATCGCCGATTCAGCGCGAGCGCATGGTCAAGCTGTTCTCCACCATTCTGCTGCGCGAAGGCGACGATTATTTTCTGGTCACGCCGGTGGAAAAGCTGCGCATCAAGGTGGATGACGCCCCCTTTGTCGCCACCGACGTGGAGCGCGTCACCGACGGCGACCGCGAGAAGCTGGTGTTCACCACCAATGTGGGGACCCATGTGGTGGCGGGCGCGCGCCATCCATTACGGGTGGAGACCGACGCCGACAGCGGCGAGCCGGCGCCCTACGTGCATGTGCGCGACAACCTGGAAGCGCTCATCTCACGCAATATTTTCTACCAGCTGGTGGACTGGGCGCGCCGCGAAGAGCAGGGCGGCGGCGCCCGTCTGGTGGTGGATTCCGACGGCGAAACCTTCGAGCTCGGCGCGCTCTAGCCCGCGTCTTCCTGCCCGGGCTTGGGCAGGCCGGTGCCGCACTGCTTGCAGAAGCGGGCGTCCGGATCATGGTCATGGCGGTGGCAGTTGGGGCACTCGCGCTCGTAGCGCCGGGCCATGCTCGCCTTGGACATTTCCGCGGTGACGATGCCGGTGGGCACGGCGATGATGGCGTAACCGGTGATCATCGCCATGGACGCCACCGCCTGGCCCAGCGAGGTTTGCGGTGAAATATCGCCGTAGCCCACCGTGGTGATGGTGACGATGGCCCAGTAGATGCTGCGAGGAATGCTGGTGAAACCGTTGGCCGGCCCCTCCACCAGATACATCAGGCTGCCGAAGATGATGATCACGATCACCACCGAGAACATGAAGATGCCGATCTTGCGGCGGGTGCGCACCAGGGTGGCGCCGAGCTCGTTGGCCTCGGTCATCAGGTGGGCCAGCTTGAGCACCCGGAACACCCGCAATACGCGCAGCGCGCGGATGGTGAGCAGGTAGTTGGCGCCCGGCAGAAACAGGCTCAGGTAGGTGGGAATGATCGACAGCAGGTCCACCACCCCGAAAAAGCTGCGCGCGTAACGCAGCGGCCGGTCGCTGACCCACAGGCGGATCATGTACTCAAAGGTGAACAGCAGCGTAAAGAACCATTCCGCGCCGTACAGCCAGGTGCCGTATTGCTGATGGATGGACTGCACGCTGTCGAGCATCACCGCCGCGACGCTGGCGAGAATGGCGACGATCAGCAGCTGATCAAAATATTGCCCTGCCGGCGTATCGGTGCCGAAAATAATGTGGCGCCAGCGATCGCGCAGGGAAACGGAATCCGAACTCATGGAACCTCGGGCCGGGACATTGCGAGAACGCTATTCTGTCTTGTCCATCGTCCGTTGACCACTTAGTCTCTGTTTTATATACGAATAAAAAGCCGTCTGCTGTACCGCACCGCTTGAGGGGGGATCATGGCGCGCGTCAAAGCGTTGTTCATTTCGTTGTACCCATTCGCCTCGTTGTTTATCTGTGCCCATGCCCTGTGGCTGGGCTGGCAGGACCGGCATTGGCTGTGGGCCGGCCCGTTGCTGGTCAACGTGCCGATTCTGGTGTTGCTGGGCTGGCTGGTCAGCCTGGGGCCGGCGCGCACCAGCCCGCATTTGCCGCTGGCCACCCTGTGCGCCTGGCTCGGCGCGGCGGTGACCCTGCTGGGCACCTTGTCGCTCGGCGATCCCCGCTGGCTGGCCTGGTTGTACACCGGGCTGGGTCTGCTCGGCCTTTGCGCCTACCTGTTCTGGTACAGCCCCCTGCAGCGCGACGCCGCCGACGGCCCGCGGCCCGGCCAGTTGCTGCCGCCGCTGGCGTTCCGGGATCTGGAGGGGCGGCCGGTGTCCACCACCTCGCTGCACGGGGCGCCGGCGGTGATGCTGTTTTTCCGTGGCAACTGGTGCCCGGTGTGCATGGCCCAGGTGCGCGAGCTGGCCCGGCGTCGCCCGCAACTGGAACGGCGCGGTGCCCGCATTATCCTGGTCAGCGCTCAGCCCGGCGCCCGCACCGGTCGGCTTGCCGCCCGCCTGGGCGTGCCGATGGAGTGGTGGGTGGACCCGCAACTGGACGCCGCCCGGCAGCTGCGCATCCTCGACCCCGGGGGCACGCCCCTGGGCCTGGAGCTGTTCGGCTACCCCTCGGACACGGTGCTGCCCACGGTGTTGATCACCGACGCCCGGGGCGAGATCTGCTACGTGGACCTGGCCGACAATTACCGGGTGCGCCCGGAACCCGCCACCTTCCTTCGCGTGCTGGACACCATGGTGCCGGCGCCGCGCTAGCCGCGGTGCTGGCACGGCCGTACCCTCGGGCGCTTCTCCGGTAAACAAAGGTTTCCGGGAGTCGTGCCGGATAACCGTTCGATTACCACCGCTACGCTTTATTACATACCCGCAACGGCGTGCATCTACATCGCTTTGCACACCCCTTCCATAGTCGCAAAGTCAGTCTCCATTTCGGGGGGCTAGCGACTAAGAAGTAAAAAGGGAGGGGTAAACCTTGGATACCAACATCAAACATCTCATCGGTGGTGGCGTGCTCGCGCTGCTGCTGACCGCCTGCGGCGGCGGAAGCAGCGGGGGCGGTGACGTCTCCGGCAATTCGCCGACGCCCTCAACCCGTGACCTGCCGGAAGAAATGGCGGCGGTCGTGGACGAGTCCAACGCCTTTACCGAAGAATTCTGCCCGGAGACCTCGGAAGGGGCCGCCGGCACGCCGCTTGATCCGGTTCTTTGCGTCGAGGAAAGCGAAGAATCCGAAGGCGGCGCGCCGGATCCCACCGACGTGGTCGCTCAGTTCTGTCCCACCGCGGCGTCCTCGTTCGATCTGGAAGGCGCCTTCGACCCGGCGGCCTTCACCGAAGGCTTCGACGATCCGGCCGGCTTCCTGACCGACGGCCCGCTGTCGTTCCCGATCGCCTGTCTGCAGGAATCGGCCACCAACCTGGACGGCCTGCAGGAGCTGATCGGCGGCAGCAACCCGATCACCGAGCAGCTGTGCCCGGTGGCGGCCACCGAGCCGTCCTTTGACCCGGCCACCTGCTTCGCGGAAGTGACCGGCGGCGCCAACGGCGGTCTGCCCGGCCTGCCCGGTGGCGGTGACGGCGGCGGCAGCGTGCCCGGTGCCGACCAGTTCCTGAACCAGTTCTGCCCGGAAAGCGCCGGTGCCGGTGTCGGCCCGGAGACCCCGCTGAACTGTCTCAACGAAGCCAGCCGTGTCTACATCACCATTGTCGACATGATCACCAACCCGAACCCGCTCACCGACGCCGTTTGTCCGCTGGAAGCCGGCACCGGGCGCGTGGATCCGGTGGTGTGTTTCGAGGAAGCCGTGAGCGGTGGCGGCATGCCCGGCCTGCCCGGTCTGGGTGATCTGCCCGGTCTGCCCGGCGGCGGTGACGGTGGCGACGGCGGTACGCCGGACGTTCCCGGTCTGGATCAGCTGACCGATGTGCTGTCCGGCATCTGCCCGGAGACCCTGGAAGCCGAAGTCGGCCCGACCACCCCGATCGACTGTCTGGCGGAAGCCGGCGGCAGCTTCGGCGGTTTCGAAGACCTGCTCGGCGGCCTCGGTGGCAGCAACCCGCTCACCGAAGCCCTGTGCCCGACCGCCGCCACGGCGGAAAGCTTTGACCCGGCGGCCTGCTTCACCGAAGCGGCCGGTCAGCTGCCCTCCGCACCGGGTGGTGGCTCCCCGCAGATTCCCGGCGCCGGCATGGCTCTGGAGCGAATCTGTCCGGTGGCAGCGGGCGAGGAAATCGGCCCCACCACGCCGTTCGACTGCCTGCTGGAATTGGGCGGCGGCTTCGGCGACCTGGAAGGTCTGCTCGGCGGTCTCGCCGACGGTGGTCTGGAAGGCGGCAACCCCCTGACCGACGCCCTGTGCCCGGTGACGTCCGAGGAAGGTCTGGATCCGGCGGCCTGCTTCATGGAAGCCCTGGAAGGTCTGCCCGGCGGTGACGGCGGCACCCCGGAACTTCCCGGCGGTGAGCAGCTGCTGGGCCAGCTGTGCCCGGAAGCCGGTGCCGGTGAAATCGGCCCGACCACCCCGATCGAGTGTCTGACCGAAGCCGGCCAGAACCTGGGCAACATCCAGGACATGCTCGGCGGCCTGGGCGGCAGCAACCCGCTCACCGAAGCCGTATGCCCGACCGCGTCCGCGGCCGAGCAGTTGGACCCGGCGGCCTGCCTGAGCGAAGCCCTGGGCGGCGGTCTGCCCGGCCTGCCCGGTGGCGGCGACGGCGGCGGCGTACCGGAAATTCCCGGTGTGAGCGATGGCCTGGCGCAGCTGTGCCCGGAAGCCGGTGCCGGTGAAATCGGCCCGACCACCCCGCTGGAGTGCCTCACCGAGGCCGGCCAGAACCTGGGCGGTCTCACCGACCTGCTGGGTGGCCTGGGCGGCAGCAACCCGCTCACCGACGCGCTGTGCCCGGCGGCCTCAGGCGCCGAGCAGCTTGATCCGGCGGCCTGCTTCACCGAAGCCCTGGGCAACCTGCCCGGCGCCCCCGGTGGCGACGGCGGCACCGGCGGCATCCCGGAAATCCCGGGTCTGAGCGACGGCCTGGCGCAGATCTGCCCGCTGGCACTGGAAGACGAAGTGGGTCCGACCACGCCGCTGGACTGCCTGATGGAAGCCGGCGGTAGCCTGAGCCAGCTCCAGGACCTGCTCGGCGGCCTGGGCGGCGGTGAAGGCGGTGAAGGCTCCGCTGATCCGGTGACCGGCCAGCTGTGCCCGGAAGCCGGCGCCGGCGGCCTCAGCCCGACCCTGCCGTTCGAATGTTTGCTGGAAGCGGGGCAGAACCTGCCCGAACTGCTGACCGGCCTGCCCGACCTGCTCGGCGGTCTGGCGCCGTAACGGCAACCACGGTTTGATCGGTGTCCCGCCGTTCGCGGCGGGGGCCGGTCCCCGAAAACAAAAAAAGCCCCGGCCATTCGGCCGGGGCTTTTTTTGTGGCAGCTTGCCTTGCAAGCGAAAGGCTGGCTACTGATTCCGGCGGGGCAGGGTGTCGCGCACCTTGTCGGCGAGATCGCGGATGCTCTGCTCGGTGGTGTCCCAGGCGATGCAGCCGTCGGTCACCGACACGCCGTATTCCAGATCGTCCAGATTGGCCGGCAGCTTCTGGTTGCCGCCCTTGAGGTGGGATTCCACCATCAGGCCGACAATCGACTTGTTGCCTTCCAGAATCTGGTTGCCGATGTTTTCCATCACCAGCGGCTGCAGGTTCGGGTCCTTGTTGGAGTTGGCGTGGGAGCAATCCACCATGATGTTGGTGGACACACCGGCTTTCTCCAGAGCGCTCTCCGCCAGGGCCACGGACACCGAATCGTAGTTGGGTTTGCCGCCGCCGCCGCGCAGCACCACATGGGCGTAGGGGTTGCCCTTGGTGGTGGTCAGCGCCACGCGGCCGTCCGGGTCGATGCCCAGGAAACGGTGCGGGTGCTTGACGCTGAGCATGGCGTTGACCGCCACGTCCAGGCTGCCGTCGGTGCCGTTCTTGAAGCCCACCGGGCCGGACAGGCCGGAAGACATCTCCCGGTGGGTCTGGGATTCGGTGGTGCGCGCGCCGATCGCCGACCAGGAGATCAGGTCCTGCATGTACTGCGGGGTGGTCGGGTCGAGCGCCTCGGTGGCCGCCGGCAGGCCCAGCTCGGCCACGTCCAGCAGCAGCTTGCGGGCAATGTGCAGGCCGTCCTGCACTTTGAAGGAGTCGTTCATGTAAGGGTCGTTGATCAGACCCTTCCAGCCCACCGTGGTGCGCGGCTTTTCGAAGTACACGCGCAGTACCAGAAACAGGGCGTCGTCCACCTCGGCGGCCAGCTTCTTGAGCCGCTCGGCGTATTCCATGGCCGCTTTCGGGTCATGGATGGAGCAGGGGCCGATCACCACGAACAGGCGCGGATCCTTGCGGTCGAGGATGTCGCGGATCTGCTGGCGACCCTGGAATACGGTTTCCGCCGCCGCTTCGCTGAGCGGCAGCTTTTCCTTCAGGGCCCGGGGGGTGATCAGCACCTCCTGGGATTCGATGTTGAGATCGTCTAATTGCTTCTGGCTCATGAGTCTGGCTATGCCTGTTATTTCGGTGTCGACGGATTTTGGCAGTCTAGCCGAATCCGTTGCAGGAATCAGCCTATTGCCGGGATAGAGTGGCGCTGGTATCGCTGAGCAGTTCGCGGACATAGGCGGGCACCAGCTCGGTGGCGCGCCCGTGACGGTGTTCGTGGAACGCGGTGAGCTGCTCCGAGGGCTCCAGGTTGAGTTCGGTGGTGTGCGCGCCGCTGGCCCGCGCTTCCGCCACGAAGCCGGCGGCCGGGTAGACGTTGCCGCTGGTGCCGATGCTGATAAAGCGCTCGCAGCCGGCCAGGGTGGCGTAGATGCGCTCCATCTCCAGGGGCATTTCACCGAACCACACCACATGGGGGCGCAGGCAGCCGGCGGCGCCGCACACGGTGCAGCTCAGGGCCGGGTCCAGATCGCGGTCGGCGGGCACCAGTGTCTCGGTGCTCTGGCAGCGCGCCTTGAGCAGCTCGCCGTGCATGTGGATGACGTTCCGGCTGCCGGCGCGCTCGTGCAGGTCGTCCACGTTCTGGGTCACCACCAGCACCTGGCCGGGCAGCGCCTGCTCCAGCTCGGCCAGGGCCCGGTGGGCGGCATTGGGCTGGATCGCCGGGTCGCGCAACTGTTCACGGCGCCGGTTGTAAAAACTCTGCACGCCATGCGGATCGCGCTGGAAGGCTTCCGGGGTGGCCACGTCCTCGATGCGGTGGCTTTCCCACAGGCCGCCGGCGTCGCGAAACGTATTGATACCGGATTCCGCCGAGATTCCGGCGCCGGTAAGTATTACAATCCTTTCCTGCATGGCTGCTGCCTCCGCCTGTCTTCTTCGTTACCGTGGAGTGTTATGGATACCATCATCTCAAGGCAGGAAACACTTTCCCTGCCGGCCCGGGGACCTGTCAATTTGCTGCATTTCCACCAGGGCATGGTGCTGCTGATCGGCGCCGACGCGGTGGGTCTGTACCGTGACCGGCGCGCCGTGGAAGACCCGCTCGCCAATGGTCTGGTCGGCTACGAGCCGATTCCCGAGGCGCTGCGCTGCGAGTTCGAAGAGCCGGACGGCTATGTGGTCGAGCAGGTGTCCGGTTTTATCGGCCTGCGTTCCGGCGCCGCCATGTTCATACGCCCGGATGGCGTGGCGCTGTACGCTAGCAGCCTGGATGCGCTGCACAACCGTGATTGCCAGTGGGTAATCCCGTTTCCACCCCTTAATTCCTAGGAACCGCCGGTTCCTTCACTGGAGAGATCCATGGCTGAAGAAAGCACTCGCCTGCGTCTGCGGCAACTGACCTTGGAAGACTACCCGGCGCTGGCCCGGTTGATGGATCAGGTGTACCACGACATCGGCGGTGCCTGGCCCGAGGAAACCATTGCCACCCTGATCCGGTTGTTCCCGGAAGGGCAGTTGGTGATCGAGGACAACGGCACGCTGATCGCCACGGCGTTGACGGTAAAGGTGAGCTACGACCGGTTCTCCAACCCGCACCGCTACGAAGACCTGATCACCGACGACAAGGTGCGCTCGCACAGCCGCAAGGGCGATGCGCTGTACGGCCTGGACGTGTTCGTGGACCCCGAGTACCGGGGTTACCGCCTGGGCCGGCGGCTCTATGAGGCGCGCAAGGATCTGTGCCGGGAAGAAAACCTGCGGGCGATTCTGGCCGGCGGCCGTCTGCCCGGCTACACCAACTACGCGGACAAGATGACGGTGACCGAGTACATCGCCGAAGTGGAAGCCCGCACCATTTACGATCCGATTCTGACCTTCCAGCTGTCCAACGGTTTCGACGTCAAGCGCCTGCTGGTGAAGTACCTGCCCGAGGACGAAAGCTCGCGCGGCTACGCCACCCTGCTGGAGTGGGACAATATCCTCTATCAGCCGGAGGACGACGGTGACTGGCCGCGCCGCTCGGTGGTGCGCCTGGGCGTGGTGCAGCGCCGCATGCGCAGCGCGCGCTCGGTGGAAGACCTGCTCAGCCAGGTGGAGTTCTTCATCGATTCGCTGTCCGATTACCGGGCCGATTTCGCCGTGCTGCCGGAATTCTTCAGCGCGCCGCTGATGGGCCTCAAGACCGACCTCAATTCCGTGGAAGCGGTGCGATACCTGGCCAGCTTCACCGAGGAAATCCGCGACGCCATGGCGGACATGGCGGTGAGCTACAACATCAACATCATCGGCGGCTCCATGCCGCTGGAAGAGGACGGGCGCATTTACAACGTCGCCTATCTGATGCGCCGCGACGGCTCGGTGGAGCAGCAGAAGAAGATTCACATCACCCCCCACGAGCGCAAGGACTGGGCGATCCAGGGCGGTGACGGCCTGCGTATTTTCGACACCGACGCCGGCCGCATCGGTATTCTGATCTGCTACGACGTGGAATTCCCGGAGCTGGGCCGGCTGCTCGCCGAGCAGGGCATGGAGATTCTGTTCGTGCCGTTCTGGACCGACACCAAGAACGGCTACCTGCGGGTGCGTCATTGCGCCCAGGCGCGGGCGATCGAGAACGAATGCTACGTGGCGATTTCCGGCAGCGTCGGCAACCTGCCGCGCGTCGACAACGTGGACATTCAGTACGCCCAGTCCGCGGTGTTCTCGCCCAGTGATTTTTACTTCCCCCACGACGGCACCATCAGCGAGTCGGTGCCCAACACCGAGATGCTGCTGTTCGCCGACATCGACCTGGAAAAGCTCAAGCTGCTGCACAGCGAAGGCTCGGTCACCAATATCCGTGACCGCCGCAAGGACCTGTACAGCCTGGTCTGGAAGGGCAAGGAAGAGCTCGACCCCTGAGTTCCGGGGCGGCGCGTGTCAGCGCCGCTCGCGGAAGGTTTGCACCACCTGTTCCGCCAGCGCCTCGGCGGCGGGGCCGGAGCCGTCGCGGCGCACCAGCGCGATCTGGTAATCACCCAGGGCGGGCAGGCCGTTTTCCGGGCCCAGCACGCGCAGCGGCGGCTGCACCAGGCTGGCGGGGAAGGGCGCCACCGCCAGGTCGGCCAGCATGGCCGCTTCCTGGCCGGCGCAGTGCTCGCTGTTATACGCCACCCGGTAGCTGATTTCCGCCTTATCCAGCGCGCCCAGCGCCATCTCCCGCCAGGCACAGCCGTGGTTGGCCAATGACAGCGGCAGCGGCGAGCGCTGCACCGCCACGCCGCCGTCGCGGCCGGCCCAGACCAGCGGCTCGGTGTGCACCACCTCGCCGCGTTTGGCGCTCAGGTCGCTGTGGCCCAGGGTCACCAGCGCCAGATCCAGCTCGCCGTCGTCCAGCCGTTTCAGCAGGTCGACGCTGCGCCCGGCGTTGACGTTCACCTGCACCGCCGGGTGCGAGCGCGCGAAGCGGGTCAGCACCTGGGGCAGCACCCGGGTGCCCACATCGTCCGGCGTGCCCAGGCGCACGCTGCCTTCCAGGGACGGCGCCAGAAACCGGCCCACCGCTTCCTCGTTGAGCTTGAGCAGCCGGCGTCCGTAGCCGAGCAGCACTTCGCCCTCCGGCGTCAGGGACACCCGGCGCGCCTCGCGTATGAACAGGCTCTGGCCCAGGGTCTCCTCCAGGCGTTTGATCTGCATGCTCAACGCGGAAGGGGTGCGGAACACCTGGTGGGCGGCGCGGGTGAAGCTGCCGTTCTCGGCGATGGCCACGAAGGTACGCAGGGTGTCGGTGTCGAGAAGGGGCAGCGAGGCGTTCTCCGGCCGGGCCTTGGCGACGGTCATGGCGGGCTCTCCGATCGTTCAATATTTCTGAACGGGTAATGTAATTCTTTTCGTTGGAGTTAACAATGTGAAGCCTGCATGCTTTCTTCCATAGGCCGGGGCGGTGCCCGGTCGACGACCGATCAAGGAGACCGTCATGAAGGAGAGAGCCATGCAACAGAAGCCACGCCCCCAACGCGACTACCCGGACCCGCAACTGTACATGCCGGCAATGCCGCCACTGGGACTGCTCAACGCCTTTGAGCGCCGCGTCCAGAAGTGGTGGCGGCAACGCGCCGAGCGCCGGCAGGCCGCCGCGCTGCGCCGTTCACGACCCACCGGCCAGCATTAGGCGACTTGTGGGAGCTTGCTTGCAAGCGAAAGGCCGGCAAAGCCGGCCGGCAGGATTCCAGAGACGTTGTTGGTGCTGCCGTTAGACGGGCCTCTGGTATCCCGCCGGGAGCTTCGCTCCCTTTCGCGGGCGGGGCCCGCTCCCACAAGACCTGCGGACACAAAAAAGGCGCCGTTAAGGCGCCTTTCTTGTTGCGGTTGAACCGGCCGGATTACATGTTCGGGTAATTCGGGCCGCCGGTGCCTTCCGGTGCCACCCAGTGGATGTTCTGGGTGGGGTCCTTGATGTCGCAGGTCTTGCAGTGCACACAGTTCTGCGCGTTGATCTGGAAGCGCTTGTCACCGGTGCTTTCGTCCTCGACCACTTCGTACACGCCCGCCGGGCAGTAGCGCTGCGCCGGTTCGTCGTACTTGGGCAGGTTGTACTCGATCGGCACGCTGGGGTCCTTCAGCGTCAGGTGGCAGGGCTGATCTTCTTCATGGTTGGTGTTGGACAGGAACACCGAATCCAGTTTGTTGAAGGTCAGTTTGCCGTCCGGCTTGGGATAGCTGATTTTCTTGCACTGATCCGCCGGCTTCAGGGTGTCGTGGTCCGGGGTGGTGTCCCGCATCGTGAACGGCATCTTGCCGTTGAGGATGTTGAGGTCCACGAACGCGAAGGCGGAACCCAGCAGGTTGCCGAACTTGTGCTGGGCCGGGCCGAAGTTGCGCTGCGTGTGCAGCTCTTCGAACACCCAGCTGCTCTCGAACTGGCTCTTGTACTCGGTCAGCTCGTCGCTGCCACGGCCGTCCTTGATGGCCTTGGAAATCACTTCCGCGGCGATCATGCCGGACTTCATGGCGGTGTGGTTACCCTTGATCTTGGCGAAGTTCAGGGTGCCGGCGTCACAGCCCACCAGCAGACCGCCCGGGAAGGTCATCTTCGGCAGGGACTGCAGGCCGCCCTTGGCGATGGCCCGGGCGCCGTAGCTGACGCGCTTGCCGCCTTCCAGGAATTTTTTGATTTCCGGGTGGGTTTTCCAGCGCTGCATTTCATCGAAGGGTGAAACGTGCGGGTTGGAATAACCCAGGTCGGTGATCAGACCCAGGGTCACCTGGTTGTCTTCCATGTGGTACAGGAAGCCACCGCCGTGGGAGCCGGATTCGCTCAGCGGCCAGCCGGCGGTGTGCACCACCAGGCCCTGCTGATGCTTGGCCGGATCGATTTCCCACAGTTCCTTGATGCCCAGACCGTAGTGCTGGGGATCGACGCCTTCGCGCAGGTTGAATTTTTCCATCAACCCTTTGCCCAGGTGGCCGCGGCAGCCTTCGGAGAACACGGTGTACTTGGCGTGCAGCTCCATGCCGGGGGTGTAGCTGGGCTTCTTCTCGCCGTTGTGGTCGATGCCGGAATCGCCGGTGGCGATGCCTTTCACCGAGCCGTCCTCGTTATAGAGCACTTCGGTGGCGGCGAAGCCGGGGAACACTTCGATACCGAGGCCTTCCGCCTGTTCGGCGAGCCAGCGGCACAGGTTGCCCAGGGAAATAACGTAGTTGCCCTCGTTGTGCATGGTCTTGGGCACGAACGGGTTGGGCACCTTGGAGCCTTTCTCGGCGCCGGTGAAGTAGAAGATTTCGTCGCCGCCGACTTCGGTGTTCAGCGGGGCGCCGAGTTCTTTCCAGTTGGGGAACAGCTCGTTAAGCGCGCGCGGCTCGAATACCGCGCCGGAGAGGATATGGGCGCCTACTTCAGAGCCTTTCTCCACCACCACGACGCTGAGTTCCTGACCGCTTTCCTGGGCGATTTGACCCAGGCGGCATGCGGTTGCCAGACCGGACGGACCGGCGCCGACGATGACGACGTCGACTTCCATAGATTCGCGTTCCACAGCCTGTCTCCTAGCTTTCGGTTCTCTTGGGGTGGCGCGGAGTATAAAGGCATCCTCCATATCGCACCACTTTTCGGAATCGACTTTCACGCCGATTCAAACACTTGTTTGGATTATCCCTTGCCAGGTGGTTGATTTACAAGGATATCGGCGACCGGCGGGTCATGAAACAACGACACAATTGGCAGCAAAATCATCCGCTTACCCGACTTCGGCCTATTGACCTGCCGGGGGGCAGCGTTCAAGATACCGGCTCTCGCGCGGGGCCCCGGCGTTCGGCGTCGTCTCGCCTCTTTCATCGTTTCCGTCCTTATTAAGTACTGGTGAAAGCGAGTATTCGGGCGGGTTGCCACAAGGCACGGTGGGCTTCCAAACCCTGCTTTGTGGCAGCCCCCGGACGGAAGCGACTTCAGTCACCAAGTGGAAGATTCCGAGGATCCTATGAAGGTTCTTGTACCCATCAAGCGAGTCATTGACTACAACGTTAAGGTTCGCGTGAAGGCGGACAACTCTGGCGTTGATCTCGCCAATGTGAAAATGGCCATGAACCCCTTCTGCGAAATCGCCGTGGAAGAAGCGGTACGCCTGAAAGAAAAAGGCGTCGTGACCGAAATCGTCGCTGTCAGCATCGGCCCGAAAGCCGCTCAGGAACAGCTGCGCACCGCCATGGCGCTGGGCGCCGACCGGTCCATCCTGGTGGAAACCGATGAAGAGATTCAGCCGCTGGGCATCGCCAAGGCGCTGAAAGCCATCGTTGAAGAGGAAAAGCCGGAAATGGTGATCCTCGGCAAACAGGCCATCGACGATGACAACAACCAGACCGGCCAGATGCTGGCTGCTCTGACCGGCATGCCCCAGGGCACGTTCGCCTCTGAAGTGAACGTGGAAGAAGGCAAGGTCAAGGTGACCCGTGAAATCGACGGCGGCCTGCAGACCGTGGAACTGAAACTGCCGGCGGTGGTGACCACCGACCTGCGTCTCAACGAGCCGCGCTACGCTTCCCTGCCCAACATCATGAAAGCCAAGAAGAAGCCGCTGGACGTTAAAACCCCGGCTGATCTGGGCGTTGATATGACCCCCCGCGTGACCATCGAGAAGGTGGAAACACCGGCCGAGCGCAAGGCGGGCGTTATGGTGGGCTCCGTGGACGAGCTGGTCGAGAAACTGAAGAACGAAGCGAAGGTGATCTGATGAGTGTTTTAGTTTACGCCGAACACGACAACGCCACGCTCAACAAGGTTACTTTGAGCGTTCTCGCCGCCGCCAAGGAAATCGGCGGTGACATCACCGTGCTGGTCGCCGGCAAAGGCTGCGGCGCCGTGGCCGAGGAAGCCGCCAAGGCGGAAGGCGTGAGCAAGGTACTGTGCGCCGACAACGACGCCTACGAGCATCAGCTGGCCGAGAACATCGCCGAGCTGGTCGCCGAAGTGGGCGCCGATTACAAGCACATCCTGGCCGCCGCCACCACCACCGGCAAGAACTTCGCGCCGCGTGTGGCCGCGCTGCTGGACGTCGCCCAGATCTCCGAGATCTCCGACGTGATCGACGGCGATACCTTCAAGCGTCCGATCTACGCCGGTAACGCCATCGCCACCGTCAAGTGCGCCGACGAGAAGAAAGTGATCACCGTGCGTGGCACTTCCTTTGACGGCGTGGCGGCGGAAGGCGGCTCCGCGTCCGTGGAAAACCTGGACGTGGTGAAAGACAGCGGTCTGTCCAGCTTCGTCAGCGAAGAGCTGGCCAAGTCCGACCGTCCCGAGCTGACCAGCGCCGACATCGTGATCTCCGGTGGCCGCGGCATGGGCAACGGCGACAACTTCGAGATCCTGTACAAGGTGGCCGACAAGCTGGGCGCCGCCGTCGGTGCCTCCCGCGCCGCCGTGGACGCCGGTTTCGTACCCAACGACATGCAGGTGGGTCAGACCGGTAAGATCGTCGCACCCCAGCTGTACATGGCGGTGGGCATCTCCGGTGCGATTCAGCACCTGGCCGGCATGAAGGACTCCAAAGTGATCGTTGCCATCAACAAGGACGAGGAAGCCCCGATTTTCCAGGTGGCGGACTACGGCCTGGTGGCGGATCTCTTCGAGGCCGTTCCGGAGCTCGACAGCAAGCTCTGATCCCGATGTAACATCGGTATCAACGAAAAAGCCCGGCCTTCGCGCCGGGCTTTTTTTATGCCCGAAATTTGTGGGGGGTAGGAGAGGGCTGTGGGAGCGGGCCTCGCCCGCGAAAGGGTGGCTTCTAGCCACCCGGCAAAGGTTGCCCCGCAGGATTCCAGAGACGTTGTTGGTGCTGCCGTTAGACAGACCTCTGGGATCCTGCCGGGAGCTTCGCTCCCTTTCGCGGGCTGGGCCCGCTCCTACAAGGCGCCTTCCAGAGTTATGTCACTCGTTCCGCCAGCGCCAGGGCGGCGGTAAGCCCCGGCGATTCAATGCCGAGCAGGTTTACCAGGCCGTCGATACCGTGCTCCCCCTGGCCCTGGATCAGAAAGTCCCGGTAGGGCTTGCCGTCCAGCCACAGCTTGGGGCGCACGCCGGCGTAGTCCGGCTGCAGCGCGCCCGCCGGCAGGCCCGGCCAGTAGCGCCGCACCGCCTGCTCGAAGCTTTCCCGGCGGCTTTCGTCCACCCGGTAGTCCGGCCGTTCCGCCCACTCCACGTCGGGCCCGAAACGGGCGCCGCCGGCCAGATCCAGGGTCAGGTGGACGCCCAGGCCGTCGGCGTCGGGCAGGGGATAGATCAGCCGCTCGGCGGGCGGTTTGCCGCGCAGCTTGAAGTAGTGCCCCTTGGCGAAGCGCTGTTCCGGCCGATGCTTTTCCGGCAACCCGTCCATCAGGCCGGTGAGAGGCACCGCGCCGAGGCCGGCGGCGTTGATCAGGCGCTCCGCGCGCAGCTGGAAAGGCTGGTCCGGGCCTTCCACGGTGAGGGTGAAACGCCCCGGCCGGCAGTCGATATGCGTCACCCTGTGACGCAGGGCGATCACCGCGCCGTGGTTTTCCGCTTCCGCGGCCAGACTGGCCATCAGGCCGTGGCTGTCGACGATGCCGCTGGTGGCGCTCTCCAGCGCCTGCTCCGCGCGCAGCCAGGGCGCCTCCCGGCGCAGCCGCTCGCGGCTCACCAGGCTGAGCCCCTTGGCGCCGGCGGCGCGGGCGTTGGCGTACAGGTCCTCCAAAGCCCCCGTCTGGCCGGGGCCGGCCACCACCCATTTGCCGCAGCGGCGGTGGGCGATGCCCCGGGCGGCGCAGTACTCGTAGAGCAGCGCCTTGCCGCGCAGGCAGGTTTCCGCCTTGAGCGAGCCGGGCGGGTAGTAGAGCCCGCCGTGGATCACTTCGCTATTGCGCGAGGAAAGATGCTCGCCGATGTGGGCTTCCGCCTCCAGAACGACCACCGCCTGGCCGGCCCGGGCCAGGCGCCGGGCCACCGCCAGACCGATGACGCCGGCGCCGATCACCACGCAGCCGGTTTCTTCCAGCGGCAAGGACATGGCTTGGCCTTACCGTGCCCCTTCCGGTTCAACGTCTCCGGAGGCCGCTTTCTCGCCTTTGCCGTCGTTCACCGCGTTGTCGTAGAACAGATAGCGGGAGGTCTCGTACGTGCCCCGGGCCAGATCGAACAGCTTCTGGAAGGTTTCCGGGTCGTCGCCGGCCCGGTCCTGCTCAGGCTCGTCGCTGTACAGCTCGTGCAGGGTGGCCGCTTCGCCGTCGTGGTTGAGGCGCGCCAGGTGCTCGCGGGTGACCATGCCGATCTGCGGCGCCGGGCCCTCGCGCAGTACCACGAAGGCGCTGCGTTCGCCCTCCGGGGCCGGCATCTGGATGTCCCGGCCCAGGGTGGTGTTGCGGTATTCCATACCCAGCATGCCGGCCAGGGTCGGCATCACGTCCACCAGGCTGACCACGTCTTTCACATGGCGCGGCTCCAGCAGGCCGGGGGCGTACAGCATGTGCGGCACATGGTGGCTTTCCAGGCCCAGCTGCTCCTGGAAGGGCGGCATGTGCGAGAGGGTGGTGATGCGATTGTTGTGGTCGCCGAAGAACACGAAGATGGTGTTATCGAAGTAATCGCTTTCCCGGGCCATGTCCATGTAGCGGCCCACGTTGTAGTCGAGCAGCCGCACCGCGTTGTACTGGGCGGTATTGCGGAAGCCGTTGGCGTTGAGTTCCTGTTCCGGCGGCGAACGGGTTTCGAAGTCGTCGTTGTTCTCCGGAATGGTGAAGGGCCGGTGGTTGCCGGCGGTCTGGATAAAGGCGAAGAACGGCTGGTCCGACGGCAGGGCCTCCAGAATCCGGTGGGATTCCTTGAACAGGTTCAGGTCGGAGATGCCCCAGACGTCCACGTTGGGCGACTGCCAGTCGCCTTCCTCGTAGAGCTCCAGGTCGTCGATGCTGCGCGTGAGCACCGCCTCCAGGTTGGCCCAGCCGGCGTTGCCGCCCACCATGTACAGCTTCCGGTAGCCCTCCAGCTGGTTGACGATGTTGCGCTGGTGGCCGATCAGCGGGTTACGGCTGGCGGTCTCCTCCGGCGCCACGTCGGGGATGCCGGTGAGAAACGCCCAGATGCTTTTCGCGGTGCCGGTGACCGGCACGTAGAAGTGCTCGAAGAACCAGCCTTCGCGGGCGATGCGGTCGAGATTGGGGGTGGGGTCGAACGGTGTGCCGTAGGCGCCCACGCGGCTGGCGCCCAGCGATTCCAGCATCACCACCACGATGTTCGGCGGCCGGTCCACGTCCAGCCGGTGCGGCTGGACCGACACGTTGCGCTCGAAATTCAGCGGCTCCCGGGCCTGCTCCGGCAGCGCCAGGAAGTCCGCCATCAGCGGGTAGTATTTCTCCACCGCCTCGCGGTCGAAGGGCTCGCTGCTGAGCAGGGTGGTGTCGTAGAGGAACAGCACCGGATTCAGCCCCAGGGCCGCCACCGCGTTATTGCCGGAGGCGAAGGCGTCACTCCAGCGCAGCGGCACCGGGTTCTCCAGGTTGATGTCGGAGACCCGGCCGAGCAGGCCGAACACCAGCGCGAGGAATACCACCACGCCGCCGATCCACTTGCTGCCGGTGCCCATGGGCATCGGCGCGCGCAGCAGGAAACGGCGCGCCAGCGCCCGGAAAATCAGCGCCATCACCGCGGTCACGGCCAGCCAGCCCAGGGTGATCCACACCACCGGATAGCTTTCCCAGACCATGCGGGTGGAGATCGCGGTGTCTTCCAGGAAGCGGAAGGCGGTCACGTTCAGCCGGTCGCCCAGGTAGACGTAATGGCCGAAGTCGAGGATGTAGGTGAGCACCACGACCAGCACCGCCAGGGTGATGTACACCAGCCCCAGCACCCGCACCGGGGCCGAGCGCACCAGATTAAAGCGCGGCAGCCAGGCCAGCACCGCCAGGGGCAGCACCATCAGCAACGCCAGCCGCAGATCGAAGCGCAGCCCCACGCCCAGGGCATGGTAAAGGTCGCCGGAATCCGCCTGCACGGTGTCGCCCACTTCGGAGAAGAACGCGAAGAACACCGCTCTCATAACCACGAACAGTGCGAACAGCGCCACCACGCTGGATGCCAGAAAACGAAGCCGGCGTGACTTCCACCACCCCATGTATGCCTCCGGGTCAGGTTGATAGGAAATTCAGGCGGCCTATGCTACCGATACAGGGTCCGCAGTGCATGCGGTATTGGAGACCCCTTCTTATGGTGGCAACTGAATCCCGGAACGGCGTCACGGTGGTGACGCTGAAGCCTCACCTCTCCGCCGACTGGCCCCAGGTGAAACGCTTTATCGCGCTGATCGCGGTGGTGGTGTTCACGGTGGCGGCGGCCTGGACCCTGGCCGGCATCTGGCTGGCGCTGCCGTTCGCGTTCATCGAGGTGGGACTGATCGGCTATCTGCTCTACCGGGTCTGCTTCCGCCTGTCCTACCTGCACCAGCGCATCGCCGTGGAGCGGGGCAGGGTGGTGCTGCACGAGGGCGTGCGCGGCCCGGACCGGGAGTGGATTCTGGCGCGCCCGGCTGCGCACCTGCACGTGGTGCTGCCGGTTAAGGAGGTGGACATGATCGGCCTGCATCTGTGCGACGACGACACCCGCCTGGAGTTGGGCGCCTTTCTCAACGGCGACGGCCGCGAACAGGCCCGCCAGGCGCTGCGCGACGCCGGCCTGGTGGAAACCTCGGACCGCTGGTGGGTGCAGGGCTGAGCCCCGATGCCAATCCCCAACAGGAGACTGCAATGAAGTACATCTTCGAAGTACGCATGAAGGACGGCTACACCGTGGAGGAATACGCCCAGGGCTGGATCGAGGCCAGCGAGATCATCCAGCAGACGCCGGGCGCCCGCGGCACCTACCTGCACCGCAAGATCGGCGAGCCGAACACCCTGCTGGCCATCGCCCATTGGGACTCCAAGGCGCACCGGGACGCCAAGGACGACAGCCGCAGCGCCAAGGTCAAAGCGATTCTGGAAAAACACGCCCGCACCTGCGAGATCACCCCGCTGGGCGAATTCGAAGAGCCTGAATGGGAAGTGCACCCCGAGGGAGGTGACGGTGAGCGCTAGACGGTCGGTGTGGGGCAGGGCGGCGCTGCTGGCCGCGCTGATCGGTCTGGCCGGTTGCGACTATTCCGACGCGCCTCAGGCGGCGCCGCTGCGAATGCTCGCCGAACAGCCGGCCGACTATGACGGCGAACTGGTGACCACCGCCGGCACCGTGCGCCATTTCCAGGACCCGCTGCACTACTGGATCGAGGACGACGACTTGAACCGGGTGGCCCTGAAGCCGGTGGAAAACGTGGAAGCCCATCTGGGCAAGCGGGTACGCGTCACCGGCGTTTTCCACTACCAGGAAAACGCCGGCCGCGAAATCGAGCTGGAGTCGATCCGGGAAGAACCCTGATCAGCCCTCGATCTGGAACTTCAGGCCGGCGTTGTCCACCAGCCGCTTGATCAGCTTGTCACCGAACGCCGGCGCCGTGGTCCAGATGCCGCCGGCGGTATCGTCGGCGTCTTGCACCAGGCACAGGGCGCTCTCGGCGATCATCCGCGAGGTGGAGCCGTAGCCCGGGTCACGGTTGCCGGACACGCTGGCCTTCAACTGCCGGCCGTCGGCGGTCTCGCCGATGAACAGCACGTCGTAGAAGCCGTTTTCGCGCTCTTCCTTGCTCGGGCCTTCGCCGGGCTTGGGCGCGTCCTTACCGGACAGGGAGCGGTCGTTGGTCACCGCCTCGGCGGTGGCCTTGCCCTTCTCGCCGGGGCCGGTGAGGATCATCTCGTCGTACACGAACTGATCGCCGTAGGCGTGGCCCAGCAACTGGTTGGAGCGGTGCACGTTGCGGGTGTTGATGGTCGCCATCACGAACGGCGCCAGCCAGGTGTGCAGCTCGTCGTCGTAGACCGGCTCCCTCGGCTCCGGCTGCTCCGGGCCCTTGAAGCCCGGCGTCAGGGAAAACGGGTCGGTGAGCAGCTGGTAGATCTTCGGGTCCTTCTTGGCGGCCACCAGGGTCGCCTGCAGGCTGGCGGCGGTACCGCCGGAGAAGGTGCCCTTCATCTTGCGCACCCGGCCCTTCACGCGGGGCAGGTAGGCGCCCAGGTTCTCCTTGGCGTACTGCTGCAGGAAGTACACGCCCATATCGAACGGGATAGAATCAAACCCGCAGGAAAACACGATCCGCGCGCCGCTCGCCTTGGCGGCCTCGCCGTGGGCGTCGATCATCTGGCGCATCCACGCCGGCTCGCCGCACAGATCCACATAGTCCGTACCGGTCTTGGCGCAGGCCGCCACCAGCGGCTCGCCGTACAGCTGGTACGGCCCCACCGTGGTCAGCACCACGCGGGTGCGCTTCGCCAGCGCCTCCAGGGTCTCCGGCTTGTCGGCGTCGGCGGTGATCAGCGGCACCGAATCCGGCACGCCGATTTCCTCGCGCACCGCCTTCAGCTTCTCCTCGCTGCGGCCTGCCATGGCCCACTTCACGTCGCTATCGGCGCCGTACTGCTGATGCAGATACTCCGCCACCAGCCGGCCGGTGAAGCCGCTGGCGCCGTACACCACGATGTCGAACTCTCTCCCGTTGCTCATAATCGGCAATCCGTTCTGTTGCGAATGATGCGCCTACTATAGACCCCGTGCCGCGCCCCTGGGCAGGGTGGGGAACGGCCTTTTTATGGGCAAGAGAGTCATGGCGCGGCGTGTACTCTTATCCCCAGGTTGGGGGATGCGCCGCGGACCGCCGGTGTTTAGGATAATTCCGGATCACTGATAAGGGGAATAAGGTGGCCGGCGAACCGGACCTGACAAAGGTGCTCGATAGCATATATTTCGCGCCGCATGGAGGAAGCGGATGGTGCGACTGCCTGAACCTGATTTGTGAGCTTGTGCGCGGTGATGCTGCACGGCTTCTGAGAATAGACAAGCAAACCGAACAAGTGGTCGCCGAGCTTCCGGGCCAGAATCTGGCCGGGCAAGCAGGTGATTCGGATTTTCAGGGTGCAAATAGTGGCGCACTCCATGGCCGTTTCGTCGCGGATGGCCTGGTGGTCGAGCTGAAGGTTCAACGTGTCGGCGAAGGCGACCCCTTCACTCCACGGGACCGGAGCGTTCTTGATGAACTGATGCCACATATCGCCCGTGCGTTACGACAGGACGGCGCTTCCAGATTACTGATGGACCGGCACGCCGCCGTGAGCAGGCCCAACCAGGGCGCTCTGTTACTGCTCAATGTCCAACAGGAAGTCGTGTTTGTTTCTACCCGGGCCAAGGACTGGCTCTCGCAAACGAGCCGCATGACATTAAGAGACAACCATTTGTATCTATCCGGTTATAAGAAGCAAACGGAATTCTCGGATCTGGTTCGTTACTGTATGGGTCAAAGAGGCTCCGGCATGATGGCACTGCCGGAAAAGACCGGTGTCGTGCGTTTGCTGGTCAGTTTCGAGGAAGCCGGAATTGATGGGATTTTCGAGTCGAATGGTCTGATTGCTGTTTTTATTCTGGCTATCGATAGTGAAGACATAGACGACGAGGGCGCCATTGCTCGTTGGTTGGGACTAACGGAACAAGAAGCACGCATTGCGACACGGATTGCTCAAGGGGGCCGTCCGGCGGACATTGCCGCTGCATTGGGTGTGTCTTTGCATACCGTTCGTCACCATCTTAAAAACATTTACCGCAAGACCGGTACTCACTCTCAATCGCAACTTACCGCCATGGTGCTGAATCTGCCGCTTTGAAGGTGACAATATAAACGGCTTCTGGTTATTTGTTCTCTGGGGAGATGATAACCAATGAGGGTTCAGGGAGGGATAATGAATAATACGCGCGGGCTTTTGGCGTCGGAGCGCTTGCTGGATCAACTTTACTTCGCGCCTTACGAGGCGTCCGGCTGGCACGGGTTCCTTAAAGAAATGGTTCGCCAGTCGGGTAGTCGGTCGGCCCGACTATTGGTAATGAATCAACAAGCGGATCAGGTGTATTCAGGTGTTCAGGTCAACACTGACGATAAGGCCCATAAAGCCTTTGTGGATCACTTCGTCAATTTGTGTCCCTGGCGCCCGGGGCTGGCCCATCTGCCGCCGGGTAAGTTCTATTCTTCTTACCTGGACGGCATCTGCGACCAGAAAACCTTCTACCGTTCCGAATTTTTTAACGACTGGGCCAAAGAGCTTGATATTCACCATGGCGCCAGCGGCACGGTCTGGCAGTTCGAGGGCCAGACTATTCAGATGTTTTTTCAGCGGACAGGCGGTCAGGGCCATTTCAGACGTTATGAAACCGATGCCTTCAATGCTTTGGCACCGCATATTCGCCGTGCTCTTCGACTGGAAGCCATAATCCATCAGCAAAAGCAGAAACAGGGGTATTTGGAGCATACGGGCCGCTTCAGCGCTTTCATACTGCTTGATGCCAATCAGCGTGCGGTACACGTTTCCGAGGCCGCGTGGCGTCATATCCAAGATAATCCACACGCTCTTCGTCTTGGCAAAAGGGTGTTATTGCAGAACGGCGAGGCACAGCAGAGGCTGGATTTCCTTTTGAAGGCCTCTTTCGCCGGTGGCACGGCGGGCGCGCCGGTGACGGGAGGCGTCATTGCCTTGCCGCGCCCGGAACGGTCGCCATTGTTGCTGCAGGTCGTCCCCTTGCATCCCGATGCCGACAGGCCACTGATGCCGGTACCGGCCCATGCCGCCCTCTATCTGGTGGATGGTGACGCGGAGCCTGAATTCGACACTAAAAAACTGGCGAACCTGCTCGGCCTCACGCAGGCGGAGGCGGAGATCGCCGCCTTGGTAGCCGGTGGGCAGACCGCCGCGAAGATCGCGTCTTTCCGTCGGGTGTCGCTGCATACCGTGCGAAGTCAGATCAAGAGCATCTACTTTAAAACGGATGTGTCCAGCCAGGCGCAACTCACCCGATTGGTGAAAGCGTTACCGGCCACCCGCGACCGGCAGGGGCGCTCGAGAACGCCGTTTCTGTCTTGATCGGTGGCAGCCGGTTGTATCCCCCATCTTGGGGATGTGCGCTTCAGTCGCAGATGATTAGCTAGTGCTCTCGAACTTGTTTGATAGTACTGGAGGAATCATGAATACCTTGAAGCTCACTGCATTGGCTTGTGCCGTGGCGTTGACTGGTTGTGGTGGTGGATCTTCGTCGGACGGTGGCTCAGACGCGCCCGCCGAAAATGCAAGAACGGGCGTCTTCACCGATAGCGCGGTGGCGGGAATCAATTACCGGACCTCGCCGGGCAACAGGAGCGGTAGCACCAACGCTCTAGGCGAATACGATTATGTCGACGGCGACACCGTCACGTTTATGATCGGCGGTATTCCCTTGCCTTCGGTACCGGCGACCGGCCGGGTCACTCCCGCCGACATGGCCAGCGACGAACAGCCGGATCAGGTCACCAATATCCTGCGCCTTTTACAGTCGCTGGATCAGGACGGTGATCCGGATAACGGGATTACCATCCCGGGTCAGACCCACACGGACCTGGCAAACGCTCAATTGGATTTGGCTCAGCCAGCCGCCTCGTTCGAGACCGCTTATGATTCCGAAGTAAGGTCGCAAACCAATTCGGATCTGGTCAGTGCCGAGGATGCGGAGACCCATTTCAATGAGTCTCAACAGGCTGACCTGCGTGGCAGCTGGGTATTCGTTGAACCCGCCGGAGAAAGCAGCAACGGAAAAGGGCCCGACGGTGAAGAGATCAACGTTCTCACCTTCATGCACGGCGGCCGTTATATCGTCGCGCACAAATACGGCAATGACGACCAGGGCGCGGCGACCGCCGAATGGGGCTTTTATGACTGGAATCCGCAAAGCGGCGACGTGTCCTTCGAGGTGGTCGGTGATTCCGATGCGTCGGGAGGTATTTGCGGCGACGACACCTTCTGTTCGGATACCATCAATCTGGTGGGTGATGAGCTGGTTCTAGGTAGCGAGGAGGAGGCCACCACCGCTTTCCAGGCAGTTAAAAATGAGGGCAACGACTATGTTGGCGCTTGGTATCTGCCGGAAGACGTGGGATTCAATGTTCTAACGATCCTGGATGGCAGCCATTACGTGGTCGCGCATTCCGATAACCAGGACGTATATACCGGCGACAATCTGACCCCGACATCGTCCGAGTGGGGCACGTATTCCATCACCAATGATCAGTTCCAGGTAAACGGTGTCGAAACCGAAACCGATGGCCCGGGCGGCTTGTACGACGCCAGCAATTCCGGTGCTCCCGGCGCCAGCGCCACGGTGGAAGCAACCCCGTATGGCGATCTGGGCATGGCTTTCGACGCGGAGGACGTCATTACCTTCGGGCGGATAGGCCGTTTCAGCGTGGAACTGCGGGATCTTGTCGGCAACCGTAGCGTCGCCGTGGTGGAGCGTTCCGAGCAGGGTTTCGAAGAGGGAATGAGCGCTGATTTCACCATTGAACTGGTCGGTGAGGGAGACAGCGCCGATGTGTCCCTGAACGGTGATGGCAGTGGCACGATGACGTTCTCCCCCGGTACCCAGGATCAAGAGACAAGCACCATCGACACGCCCTGGACTACCACGGACAGCGGGACCCTGCGCTTCACGGAAAGCCTGGACGATGAGTCCACGGGCTCATGGACGATGGTAAAGGTCAATAACGGTAAGGATGTACTTGTTGATTTTCGTCATGTGGATGGGACCACGGAGAGCCTGCTGGGCTTCTTCATCAGCGATTTTGTTCTTCCCGCTGAACCGGTCAGTTCCGCTCAGTAAGAAAAGACAGGGGAGCGGAAACGCTCCCCTGTCTTTCTGAAATCCCACGACCAACTCGTTAAGAGCCCCACCGCTGTCAGCACCATCCGCCACCAGCTGACCCGTTAAGCTGCTGTCGCGGTACACCACGATGTCGAATTCTCTCCCGTTGCTCATAATCGAAAGTAATCTTAACTGGCCGGATCATTGTCCCCGACGGGGATTTTGATGGTGTTGTTGATGCCCTCTCAACTCATATTGATCTCTCACGCCAAGAAAAAGGCTGCTTGAAGTTTGAAGTCACTCAAAGCGCTGAGCACAACAACACCTTTATTGTGTACGAGATATTTGCCGATAAGGCCGCATTTCAGCGCCGCCAGGAATGTGTCCGTGATTCAGCCTGGGGGGGCGGATATCAGCGAACTCAGAGCGGCATTACGAGATGGGAGAAAGAATCATGAAAGTTCACTATTTGGAGATCGTATCCGAGGATGTGGATGCGGTATGCAAAGCGTATGAGGCTGCTCACGGCGTCAGATTTGGTGAGCCGGACGAACTACTCGGTGGCGCCAGAACCTGCACCTTGGCCGATGGATCGATTGTCGGCGTGAGAGGGCCGCTGCGAAGCACGGAGGCGCCGGTGGTTCGCCCCTATTGGCTGGTGGAGGATATTGATCAGGCCGTAGTCGACGTTGAGGCCGCGGGGGCCAAGATCGCCATGGCGCCGACGGAAATCCCCGGCAAGGGCAAGTTTGCGATTTATATTCTTGGTGGCAATGACCACGGGCTTTGGCAAGTTTAGGGGCCTCTGGTATCCCGCCGGGTGGCTGGCGCCACCCTTTCGCGAGCGAGCCATTCTCTTTTCGTTATTTGAAGTCTCTTGGGCGGACGATCAGTTCGTTGAGGGCATCGCTGGTGTCGTCGAGGCGGCCGGCCATCAGGTGGACGATACCTTCGGGGCTGATTTCTACGGTGCCGGTGACGGTGACCATCGGGCTTTTCAGCAGCACGGTGCGGAAGCGTTCCTGGATGGCGCTCCAGATCACCACATTGGTGTTGCCGGTTTCGTCTTCCAGGGTCATGAACAGGGTGCCTTTGGCGGAGCCGGGGCGTTGCCGGTTGGTGACCAGGCCGGCGACGCGCACCACCTGGCCGGGTCGCGCGCGTTTCAGGTCCTTGGCGCGGTAACCGCGTTTGAAGCGGGGCAGGTGGCGGACCAGGGCCATGGGGTGCTTGCCCAGGCTGACGCCCAGGTGGCGGTAGTCTTCGATCAGGGTGGTGTATTCCGAGGGGGCGTCCAGGTAGACGCCGTCGTGGTCGCCCTGGGTGCCGTCTTCGAGCAGCGGGCGCTGGCCTTCCAGGCCCTGGACGTCCCAGTGGGCCTGGTGGCGGTGGCCGCTGAGGCCGCGCAGGGCGTTGCCGGCCACCAGGGCTTCGCGTTCGCGCTGGCCGAGCCGGGCGCGGCGGCAGAGGTCGCCGACGCCGGTGAAGGGCGCTTCGGCGCGGGCCTGGACCAGGCGCTGCGCGGCCTCCGGGTTGAAGCCTTTGATTTGGCACAAGCCCAGGCGCAGGGCCGGTTGCACGCCGAGCTTCTCGCGCTGAAGCTCTTCCAGGCTGTGGTCCCAGTGGCTGTGGCGGGCGTCCACCGGGCGTATTTCGATGCCATGGCGGCGCGCGTCCTGGAGGATCTGCGAGGGCGAGTAGAAGCCCATCGGCAGGCTGTTGAGCAGGCCGCAGTAGAAGGCGCTGGTGTGGTGGCGCTTGAGCCAGGCGGACACGTACACCAGCAGCGCGAAGCTGGCGGAGTGGGATTCCGGGAAGCCGTAACCGCCGAAGCCTTTCATCTGCTCGAACAGGCGGCGTGCGTAGTCGCCGCTGTAGCCGTTGGCGCGCATGCCGTCGATCACCCGGGCTTCGAATTCCATCAGTTCGCCGCTTTTGCCCCAGCGCGCCATGGCGCGGCGCAGGCGGTCGGCCTCGCCGCCGGAAAAGCCCGCCGCCACCATCACCAGCTTGATCACTTGTTCCTGGAAAATGGGCACGCCCAGGGTGCGCTCGAGCACCGCTCTGACTTTGGCGTCCGGGTAGTCGGTTTCTTCCAGGCCGTCCCGGCGGCGCAGGTAGGGGTGCACCATGTCGCCCTGGATCGGGCCGGGGCGCACGATCGCCACTTCCACCACCAGGTCGTAGAACTTGCGCGGCCGCAGGCGCGGCAGCATGTTCATCTGGGCGCGGGATTCCACCTGGAACACGCCCAGGCTGTCGCCCTTGCAGAGCATGTCGTAGGTGGCCTCGTCGCCGGCGGGGATGTCCTGCATGGCCAGCGGGCGGCCCCGGTAGCCCTGCACCAGGTCCAGGGTTTTGCGGATCGCGGTGAGCATGCCCAGGGCCAGCACGTCCACCTTCATCAGGCCCAGGGATTCCAGGTCGTCCTTGTCCCACTGGATCAGGGTGCGGTCGGGCATCGCCGCGTTTTCCACCGGCACCAGAGTGTGCACCGGGTCGCGGGTGATCACGAAGCCGCCCACGTGCTGGGACAAGTGACGCGGGAAGCCCACCAGCTCCTGCACCAGTTCCCGGTAGTGGCGGCCCAGGGTGGAGCCGCCCAGGCCCACTTCCCGGAACCGTTCCACCAGGGCGTCGGGCTTGTCCCACCAGGCCAGGTTGCTGCTCAGCCGTTCGATGATGTCCATGTCCACGCCCAGGGCGCGGCCCACGTCGCGCACCGCCGAGCGGGTGCGGTAGTGAATCACGGTGGCGGCCAGAGCGGCGCGGTCACGGCCGTATTTGCGGTAGAGGTACTGCATCACTTCTTCGCGGCGTTCGTGCTCGAAGTCCACGTCGATGTCCGGCGGCTCGTCCCGCTCCTGGGAGATAAAGCGCTCAAACAGAAGCTGGCTGCGGCCCGGGTCCACCTCGGTGACGCCCAGGCAGTAGCACACCGCGGAGTTGGCCGCCGAGCCGCGCCCCTGGCAGAGGATGCCCTGGCCACGGGCGAAGGCGACGATGTCGTGCACGGTGAGGAAGTAGTGCGCGTAGCCGAGCTGGCGGATCAGCCCCAGCTCCTTGTCCACCAGGGCGCGCACCCGGTCCGGTACGCCGTCCGGGTAGCGGGCTTCGGCGCCCTGGTGGGCGAGGGCGGCGAGATAGTCGTCGGCGTTCTGGCCCGGCGGCACCACTTCTTCCGGGTACTGGTAGCGGATTTCGTCCATTTCGAAGTGGCATTGCTCGGCGATCCAGGCGGCTTCTTCCAGCAGCGCCGGCGGGTAGATCCCGGCCAGCCGGTCCAGGCCGCGCAGGTGGCGCTGGTCGTTCTGGAACCGTCGCCGGCCCAGGTCGCGCACCGTGGTGTTCAGGCGCAGGGCGGTGAGCAGCTCCTGCAGGCGCTGGCGCTCCGGCCGGTGGTAGTGGACGTCGTTGGCGGCGGTCATGGCCAGCCCGAAGCGGTCCGCCAGCTGATAGCAGTAGCGGTAGTGCAGGGCGTCGTTGCGGTCCTGGAGCAGCTCGCAGGCCAGCCACAGGCGCTCGCCGAAGTGCGCCTTGAGCAGGGCGGCGTGGTGTTCGTCGCGGTCGTCGCCGGCGGGCAGCCACAGGCACAGGGCGTTGCGGTCGATGCGCGTCAGGTCCTGCCAGTGCAGCCGGTAGTGGCCCTTCTCCGCGCGGCGGCGGCCGCGGGTGATCAGCGTGGCGATCTCGCCGTAGGCCTGGCGGTCGCGGGCCAGCAGCACCAGGCGCAGTTCGCCCCGGTCCTGGTGCAGGCGGAAGTGGCTGCCCACGATCAGCCGGAAATCCAGCGTGCGGCCTTCGTCCTCCAGGGTTTTTTTGAGGTTCTCGCGGGCCTGGTAGGCACGCACCACCCCGGCCAGGGAGCCGTCGTCGGTGATCGCCAGGGCGCGGTAGCCCTGGCGCCAGGCCTGCAACACCAGCTCCTCCGGCTGGCTGGCGCCGGTGAGAAAGGTGAAGGCGGAGGTGCAATGCAGTTCCGCGAAGTCCATGTCAGAAAAAGCCCTGCAGCCACCAGCGCGCCTGGTCGTCCTCGAACACCCAGCAGCAAAGCCCGTCCGGGTGGTGGGCGACGCGGTAGCGGCGCGCGGCCAGGTCGTGCCAGGGCTGGCTGAAGCGTTCCTCCTGGGGGAACAGGGTCAGCGGCCGGCCGCGCCAGTGGGGCACCCGGTCGCGCAGGGTCAGCGGCCGGGGCGGGTCGAGCAGCCACAGGGGGCGGTCCTGATCGCGGCCGTCGTCGGCGGTCGGCTTGGGCGCCGACGCCAGCGGCGCGCGGCCCCGTTCGGTTTCCTCCGGCAGATGGCCGTCGCCCCGGTCCGGGCGGTACACGCCCAGCGCCGGTTCGCCGGCGAGCTTTTCCAGCAGGCCGGCCAGCGGCGGGCGGGCGCCGGGGTCCGGGAACAGCTCGGCGAGGCCGGGGTTGCGCGGCCGGGGGCGGCCGCCGTCCAGGCCCAGTCCCAGCAGCGGGGCGCTCAATTCATGGTGGCTCAGACGCCGCTGGCTGAGGTCCAGCCAGGTGGCGGCGTCGTGGCCCTGCCGGGCGCGCCGTACGATCAGTGTGTCCCGGTGGCCGTTGTTCAGGTACAGATGCCAGCGCAGGGTCACCAGGCTTTCCTGGTGGCGGTTCAGGGTGTCTTCCAGCTTGGCCAGCAGGGTGCCCATCGGGCCGCTGAGCCGGTCCAGATCGTCCAGCGGGTCGTCGAAGTCGAGCCGTTCGCGGAACGGGCGCGGCGGGGAAATCGGTTTGCGCGGGTCCGCCTGCTCGCCGAGCAGACGCTGCAGCCAGTCCAGGAAGTCCACCCCAAAGCGCTTGCCCAGCGCCGCCCGGGGCAGCGGGAACAGCTCGCCCAGGGTGCGGAAACCGGGGGCCTGCAGGCGCCGGCGCAGGCGCTCGTCCAGGTCCAGCTCGGCGAGCGGCAGATCCGCCAGCCAGGCCTGGAAACGCGCCGCTTCCGGGGGCGCGTCGAGGGGCGGCGGGTCGGTGAGGTGCCAGGCGGCCAGCGGCGTGGGGCCGATGCCCAGGCGGCTGGTCAGCGGGCAGTGCAGCCGGTAGCGGTCGACGCGGGCGAGCAGCGGTTTAAAACCACCGAACAGCTTCAGGCAGCCGCCCACTTCCAGCAGCACGGTGGCCGGCGGCGCCGGGCACACCTGGGGCGTGAGCGCCAGCAGTTGGCGGGCTTCGCGCAGCAACGCCTGGTGCTGCTGGTCGGCCCGCGCTTCGTGCACTTCCAGTGTCTCGCACAGGGCACGGGCGGTGCCCAGGCGCAGGCCCGCTTCCACGCCGGCGGCGCGGGCCGCCGGGTTGGCCAGCAGCACCCGGTTGGCGCGCACCAGCACGCGCGGCTCCGGGCGCGGGCCGTGCTCCGCCTCCAACGCCAGCAGCGGAAAATGCAGGGCCAGCCACAGCGCGCTCATGGGCGCACCTCCGGGACGACGGGGGCGGGCAGCCGCAACAACGGCGTGCGCAGCGCCGGTTCCGGCGCCGGGCGCCGGGTCAGGGCCGGCAGCTCGCGGCAGGCCGGCGGCCGCCGACGCAGGTGCTCGGGCAGCAGCGGCAAACGGCAGTGCAGCCCGGCCCGGCCGCCGGGCTGCTTGTGCACGGTGACGGTCAGTTCGCCGGGGGCCGGGCAGCTCAGGTCCAGGCGCAGCGGGGCCGGGCTGGGTTGCCGGCCGGCCTGGCGCGGGCGCACCAGTATCAGCAGGCAGCGCCCCTGTTGCGCGCCGAGATGCAGGCGCCGCAGGGTGCCCGCCGGCAACGGCCCGCCCGGGGCCCACAGCAACGCCAGCCGCACGGTGTCGCCGGCGATCGCTTCGAAGCTGGCGCGCAGCAGGGTGGCGCGGTCGCCGCTGCGCAGGATCAGCAGGTCGTCCAGGGGCACCCCGGCCCGGGCCAGCATGGTGGCGGAAGGCCGCATCGGCGGGTTGGCGATCAGGCGGGCGCCGGGGCCGTCGCTGGCCAGCACCGGCAGCAGCAGATGCAGCACCGCCGGGCAGGGCAGGGGGCAGAGCAGCTCCACCAGGCCCTGTTCCGGCCAGCCGCCGCCGGCCAGGATCCGGTCCAGGTCGTTGAAACCGGTGCTTTGCCCCTGGCCGGTACCGGTGCTTTCGCGGCCCCACCAGGTGTCCCTGCGGGCCAGCAATTGTTGCAAGAAATCAGGCGGCATGGGCGGCATGAAGGGAAATCCGGAGTGTTTGAGATACTGTACATAAGAACAGTATCCGTAAGCCGGCGAAGGGTCAATGGGAAAGGCTGTGCTGAGCGGTCAAGCGGCGCTGTCAGGGTAAACATATTGTATTGCCCGGGGCTCTTGAGTAGCTTCAAGGCATCCCCGAGCTCGACGAGATTTCCCGATGTCATCACAACAACAAACAGCGCGCCGATTGTCCTCGGCCTTTCAGCAGGGCGTGACCCGGCGGCGGTTCCTGAAGTGGGGCCTGGTCGGCAGTGCCGGCGTGGCCGCCGCCGCCGCGGGCGGCTTCGCGCTGCTGCGCCTGTCGCCCCTGGACGACCGGCCGAAACCGGACTGGGCCGACGGCCTGAGCCGCCAGGAATACCATCTGTTCGACCGGGCACGGGTGGCGTTGCTGCCCACCGTGGGCACCGATCTCACGCCCAGCGACCAGGTGCCGGTGGTGCGCAATGTGCAGGGCATTCTCGGCTTCATGGACGCGGCCACCCGCAAGGACGTGGCCACCGGGCTGACGCTGTTCGATAACGCCGCGGTGTTTTTCCACGGCAAGCGCTTCGTGGATCTGGACGAGGCCACCGCCCGCGATTATTTCGACGCCTGGAGCCGGGGCAATGTGGTGCAGCGCACCCTGGGCACGGTGATCAAGCAGCTCACCTACACCTCCTACTGGCGTGACGAAAGCACCTGGGGGCCGGTGGAATTCGACGGCCCGGTGTCCGACCGCTGGGGCATCGCCTATCTGGGCAACGCGCCCCTGCCGGATCAGCAATCGGAGCAAGCCACTGAGGAGGGCAACGCATGAGCGAAGTGCAATGGCGGTCTTCCGGCTTGTCGGTGACCGAAGCGAAGGACATTAAACAGAGTGCGCTGACCCTGGACGCGGACGTGGTGATCGTCGGCTCCGGCGCCGGCGGCGCGGTGGCCGGCTATGAGCTGGCCCGGCGCGGCAAGAAGGTGGTGATTCTGGAAGCGGGGCCCTATGTCCCCTCGAAAGACTTTACCGAGCGCTTCCCGGAAAGCCTGGAAACCCTGTACCAGGACCACGGCGGCCAGACCAATAAAAGCGGCGACCTGCTGGTGTTGCAGGGCGCCTGCGTGGGCGGCTCCACGGTGGTGAACGGCTGCGTGTGCTTCCGCACCCCGGACTTTATTCTGCAGGACTGGCAGCGGGATTTCGGGCTCAGCGATCTGACCGCCGAAGAACTGGCGCCGTATTTCGACCGGGTGGAAAAGAACCTCTCCATCGAGGAAAACAAGGAGCACGAGATCGCCCGCCACGGCCAGCTGATCCGCGCCGGCGCCAACAAGCTGGGCTGGTCGGTGAAACCGTTCAAACGCAATATTCGTGAATGCGCGCTCACCGGGCACTGCCTGTCCGGCTGCAAGACCGAACGCAAGCAGTCCATGCTGGTCAGCTATCTGCCCTGGGCCACCGCCCACGGCGCCCGCATTTACGCCGACACCCGCGTCACCGAGGTGCTGGCCGACGGCGGCCGGGCGCGCGGTGTGCGCGCCGAGGTCACCGGTCACGACGGCGCCAAGGTGGCGGACATGACGGTCAACGCGGAGCGGGTGATCCTCGCCGCCGGTGCCGTGCAGACGCCCTTGCTGCTGTTGAAGGGCGGCCTGGCCAACCGGTCCGGGCAGGTGGGCAAGAACTTCGCCTGCCACCCGTCGCTGTATGTGTCGGCGCGCTATCCGAAGCCGGTGCACGCCTGGCGCGGCGCCATGCTGGGCGTGTACGTGGACGAGTTTCTGCACCCGGACAAGGGCGGTTTCGTGCTGGAGGACGGCGGCGCCGGCCTGGCGGAACTGAGCATGACCGCGGAGCCGGGCACCGGCGAGCCGTTCATGCAGTTCATGAAGGACGCCAAGTACCTGGCCGGTCTGGTGACGCTGATCCACGACCACAACGTGGGCACCATCCGCTGGGAGGACGGCCGCAAGGTGATCGACTACCAGCTCGCCAACTCGGATTTTCCGTCCATGAAGCGGGCCCTGAAAGCGGCCGCCAGACTGCACCTGGCCTCCGGCGCCGAGGAAGTCTATGTGCCGTCCAGCGACAAGCGGGTGATTCGTTCCGAAGCGGATATCGACGGCGCCATCGAGGGGCTCGACAACCAGCCCCAGCACCTGCGCATGGTGAGCTACCACCCGCAGGGCAGTTGCCGCATGGGTGCCGACCCGGACACCAGCGTGGTCAACTCGGACGGCGAAACCCATGACGTGAAAGGGCTCTACGTGGCGGACGCCAGCCTGCTGCCCACCTCGATCATCGTGAACCCCCAGGTGACCGTGTACGCCCTGGCCACGCGCATCGCCGAACGCATGGCCTGATTAACGGCCCTGTCTCACCACCACCCGGTGCACGCCACCGGGTATTTTATAGCGGCGGATGTCGCTTTCGCGGGCCATGCAGGCGCCGTGCTCCGGGTTGAGCCGGCACCAGCGCACCTGCCGGCCCAGTGCCAGCGGCACGCTGAAGCGGGTGTTGTAGTTGCCGCCGGCCTGCAGCGCGATCCACAGCTGATTGGGCAGCCACTCGCAGCCGTCCTGGTTGCGGAACATGTCCAGCGGCACCTGGAAACTCAGGCTCTGGCCCTGGCGTTCAGGGCGGAACTGGGTGCCCGCCTGGGTCACCGGGCAGGTGTCTCCCTCGGACCGGTACACCACCTCGATACGCACCTGATCCGCCGGTAACGGCGGGTCGATGCTCAACTGATAGTGGCGGATATCCCGCGGAATCGGGTTGGGCGCCGGCTGGTAATCCCGCTGCGCCACCGACACGCAGCCGCTGAGCAGGAGCAGGGCGCCGAGTACCGCTGACAGCGCTGGCAGGGACCGCGACGGGCCTGGGGCCATGGTGTTCTCCTTGTGGGTCACTGGGGAGTCATTCATTGCGCCCTAGGTTATCATTGCCGGCCTTGTCCGTATTGATCGAAGGAGCAGCCATGAGTGATGCCAACAGCCAATCCGCGCAGGCGAAACAACGGCCCGGGCGCGAGGCGTTCGGCTATCTGTGCCCGGTGGACAGCCGCTGGGCGGACAATGACGTCTACGGCCATATCAACAACGTCATGTACTACAGCTACTTCGATTCCACCATCAACCGCTATCTGATCGACAAGGGTGGGCTGGATATCCATAACGGCGACGTGATCGCCTATGTGGTGAGCTCCGGCTGCGACTATTTCGAGGCCGCCGCCTATCCGGACGCGCTCACCATCGGCATGCGCGTGGACAAGCTGGGCAACAGCTCGGTGCGTTATGGTCTGGCGCTGTTCGGGGAGAGCGGTGACGCCAAGGCGCTGGGTTTCGTGGTGCATGTGTTCGTGGACCGGGAGAGCGGGCGTCCGGTGTCGATCCCGGCGCCGCTGCGCGAGGCGTTGGCGGCGATTCAGTCTTCGGGAAAATAGTTTTTTTCGGAAAAATGTAGCTCCGCCAGGAAGTAGAAACGCTCACCGAACGGTATCCGGTCCATCTCGAAGCCCACGTTGGGCTGCTGGCCAGGGAACCGCTCCGGCGTTTCCTCCAGGTCCGGGTCGTCCTGATAGATCAGCCGGGCACCGGTATCAAACCCTTCCGCGAAGTGCAGCCGGGCGAGCAGGGCGAAGCCCCGCCCGGTATCGAAACGCAGCCAGTTTTCCGCCGGCACCGGGCGCCGCAGCATGGCCCGTTCGGTGTCCGAAAGCCGGCCGTCCACCACCGCCTCCCGCTCGCCGGTCCAGCTGGTGCGCAGCCGCGCGCCCTGGAGATCGTGGCCGTCGACGCTGACCCGGGCGCGCGGGTCGCGCAGCACGGTGGCGGCGATGCCGGGCAACGCGAAGCGGCTGTGGATGGCGAGCCGGTTTTCCATCAGCACGAAGTGGTTGTGCACGGTGAGCACGCGCAGGCCGGCCACGCGCACCCGGGTGGTGGCGTACACCAGCGTCGCCAGCGGCCCTTCGATGACCTGCTGGATTTGCGGGTCCAGGTTTTCGTTGGTGAGTGTGAGGCGGGCGCCCTCGCTGAACACCCCGGCGCTGAGCCGCAGTTTTAAACTGTCCAACAGGGTCCGTTGCGGTTTGTCGTCCGGGGCGCGGTAATGCCGGTAGGTGAAATCGCCCCACTGGAACAGGTTGCCGTCCAGAAATTCCAGCCGGTAGTCCGCGGTGCGCAGGCTGAGCGGGTCGCCGTCATCGTCGCGCTCCAGGGTCACCGGCGGGGTGAAACCCTGGAACGGCGGCCGGGCCAGCACGTAGAAATAAACGGGCCGCTCGCCGTCGCTGTCGAGCGCCAGTTCACCGATTACTTCCTGGCCGGGGGAGGGCAGTCGCTCGCCGCCGTCGGCGTGGTCCACCAGCAGCCGGTCACGGGGGCCCACCCGGCCGGTCTCTCCGGCCCGGCGGCTGTCGTCATCCTCGCTGAAGTAGGGCCAGCCGCGCTGCGACCAGGCCAGCCACTGGTGGCGGACGCTGCGCAGCTCGCCGTCCCGGTAGGCGGCCACTTCCAGGCGGTCGGTACGCAGCCCGGTAAGGTCTTCCAGGGCCTCGCCCTGGAAGGTCGCCACCGCGCTTTGCGCGGTTCCGGCCAGCAGCCAGAACAGCGCGAGCAGCAGCGCCCGGCCCGTCATGATCAGGCCAGCTCGGGCCGGTCGGCGAAGTGGGCGAGCGCGTCCGGGTTGGCCAGGGCGTTGCGGTTGCGCACCTCGCGGCCGTGCACCACATCGCGCACCGCCAGCTCGACGATCTTGCCGCTCACCGTGCGCGGAATTTCCGGCACGGTGAGAATCACCGCCGGCACATGGCGCGGGCTGGCGCCGGCACGGATGGTGGTGCGGATTTTTTTCCGCAGCTCGTCGGTCAGTTCGATGCCCTCGGCGGGTACCACGAACAGCACCACGCGCACGTCGCCGTCGTACTGCTGACCGACCACGATGGCCTCGCGGATCTCTTCCAGGGTTTCCACCTGGCGGTAGATTTCGGCGGTGCCGATGCGCACGCCGCCCGGGTTGAGCACGGCGTCGGAGCGCCCGTGGATCACCAGGCCGTCGTGGCCGTCATGGGCGACGATCTCGGCGTAGTCGCCGTGGGCCCAGACCTGTTCTTTATCAGGAGAGTCGAAACGATCGAAGTAGGCGCCGTGGAAGCGTTCTTCGTCCGGGTCGTTCCAGAACGCCACCGGGCAGGCGGGGAAGGGCGCGCGGCATACCAGCTCGCCTTTTTCGCCGACCACCGGCTCGCCGTCGTCGTTGTAGACCGCCACGTCCAGACCCAGGCCCAGGCACTGCAGTTCACCCCGGTACACCGGCACCAGCGGGCTGCCCAAGGCGAAGCAGGAAATAATATCGGTGCCGCCGGAAATCGAGCTCACCAGCAGGTTCGGTTTGACCTTCTCGTAGAGGAAGTCGTAGCTCTCGTGCAGCAGCGGCGAGCCGGTGGAGTAGAGCGTGCGCAGCGTGGACAGATCGTGGCTGTCGCGGGGCACGGCGCCGGCTTTTTCCACCGCCTGCACGAACTTGGCGCTGGTGCCGAAGTGGGTGATTTTCTCCGCGTCGATCACATCGAACAGGCGGGTGGCGTCCGGGTAAGCCGGGTTGCCGTCGTAGAGCACCAGGGTGGCGCCGGTCTGCAAGCCACTGACCAGCCAGTTCCACATCATCCAGCCGCAGGTGGTGAAATAGAACAACACATCGTCGGGTCCCAGGTCACCGTGCAGGCGGTGTTCCTTGGCGTGCTGGATCAGGGCGCCGCCGGTGCCGTGCACGATGCACTTGGGCGCGCCGGTGGTGCCGGAGGAATAGAGAATATAGAGCGGATGGTCGAACGACAGCTCGGCGAAGGCCGGCGGGGCCTCGGCGGCGGCCAGCCAGTCGCGCCAGTTAAGCGCCTGACGCACCGCGCTGGTGTCGCCGCGACCGGGAATCACGACCAGCAACTCCGGTTGCAGTTTTTCATGCAGCGCCTGGATGCGTTCATCCAGCTCGATCCACTTGCCGTTGTACGGGTAGCCGTCGCAAGCGAACAGCACCTTGGGTTCGATCTGCCCGAAGCGGTCGAGTACGCCCTCGACGCCGAAGTCCGGCGAACAGGAGGACCAGATGGCGCCGATCCAGGCGCAGCCGAGAGCGGCGATCACCGTTTCGATGCGGTTGGGCATGTAGCCGGCGACCCGGTCGCCGGGCTGGATGCCGGCGGCGTGCAGCTGGGCGGCCACCTGGCCGGCGGCCACGTGCAGGTCGTTGTAGCTGATCTGGTCGCGGCGGCCGCTTTCGTCGATGCTCACCAGGGCGGTGTGGGTGTCGTGCCGGGGCAGCAGATTCTCGGCCATGTTGATGCGCGCGTCCGGGAACCAGCGGTTGTGGCGGAACACCGGTGACGGCTCCAGCACGCGCTCGCCTTTATGGCCGCGCAATTCGCAAAAATCCCAGACCAGATTCCAGAATGCCTCCGGCTGCGTCACCGACCAGCGGTGCAGGTCCCGGTAGTCGTTGAGCGGCGTGCCGGCCAGCTGTTCGGCGCGCGCGCGGAACGCGGCGGGCTGGCCTTCGTTGAGCCGCTTTTCATCGGGCTGCCAGAGCGGGGTCGGGGTTGTTGTCATTGTGCCTCCGTTTCGGAATCCAGCGAATTGAAATCAACCAGGAGCGTACCTTCGGCGACGCTGTCGCCATCGGTCACATGGAAGCGGTCCACGGTGCCGGCGGCGCTGGCGCGCAGGGTGTGCTCCATCTTCATGGCTTCGAGGGTAATCACCGCGTCCCCGGCGGCCACCGTGGCGCCCGCTTCCACGTGGCAGGCGACGATGGTGCCGCTCATGGGCGCGATGAACCCGTCCTGGCCGCCGGCGCGCTCACTTTCCCGGGCCGGGTGTACCTCCACCGGATAATCCTGACCGTGCACGAAGACCGCCGTAGGTCCGGCGTCGCCATGGACCGGTTCGATCAGGTGGCCCGTCAGGCGCCGGTCGCCCCAGTGCAGTTCAAAGGCGCTGCCCCGGCGGCGCAGATGGAAAGGCGCCGGCTCGCCGCCGTCCACCCGGGCCTGGTCATTGTCCAGCACCACGGTGTGATGTTGATCAGCCACCCGCAATGGGATCAGGGTGCGCTTTTGTCCCAGCGGGCGCCAACCGGAAAGCGCGCCCCAGGGGTCGTCCCCGGTGGCGGGCCGGCGGGCCAGGGCGCCGGCGGCGGCCACCGCGACCAGGTCGCTGTCCGCCGGCGCCGGCGTCATCAGTGCCGGGTGTTTTTCCAGCAGGCGGGTGTCCAGCTCGGCGTTGGTGAACGCCGGGCTGCTCAGCACCTGGTGCAAAAAAGCGGCGTTGTGATGCACGCCGCTGATGGCGAGATCGTCCAGGGCCGCCACCAGCCGGCGGCGGGCCTGGTCGCGGTCGCCGCCGTGGCTGATCAGCTTGGCGATCATCGGGTCGTAATGGTCGCTGACCCGGTCGCCGGCCTCGAAGCCGCTGTCCACGCGCACCTGTTCCGGCCAGCGCAGTTGTTCCAGGCGCCCGGCGGAGGGCAGGAACTGCTGGTAGGGGTTTTCCGCGTACAGGCGCACCTCCATGGCGGCGCCGTGGCGCTGGATCTGCTCCTGGCTTTTCGGCAGCGGCCGGCCTTCGGCCACGGCCAGTTGCCAGGCGACCAGATCCTCGCCGGTGATCAGCTCGGTGACCGGGTGCTCCACCTGCAGGCGGGTGTTCATCTCCATGAAGAAGAATTCGCCTTCGGGGGAGAACAGAAACTCCACCGTGCCGGCGCCGCGATAGTCGATGGCGCGGGCGGCGCGCACCGCCGCGTCGCCGAGATCTCGGCGCTGGGCCTCGGTGAGGCCGGGGGCCGGGGCTTCCTCGATGATTTTCTGGTGGCGGCGCTGCACCGAGCAGTCGCGTTCAAACAGGTGCACCGCGTTGCCGTGGTTGTCGGCGAACACCTGCACTTCCACGTGGCGGGCGGTGGGCAGGTAGCGCTCCAGCAGCACCCGGTCGTCGCCGAAGGCGTTGCGCGCCTCGCGGCGGGCGGCGGCCAGGGCTTCCTCGAAGCCGGCGGCGTTGTCCACCGCGCGCATGCCTTTGCCGCCGCCGCCGGCCACCGCCTTGATCAGCAGCGGAAAGCCGACTTTTTGCGCCTCGGCGATCAGGGTGGCGTCGTCGGCGCCTTCCCGGTCGAAGCCGGGCAGCACCGGCACGCCGCTTTGCGCCATGTGCTGGCGGGCGGCGGCCTTGTCGCCCATCAGGCGAATGGCCTCGGCGCCGGGGCCGACGAAGATCAGGCCGGCGTCCGCGCAGGCGTCGGCGAAGGTGGTGTTCTCGGACAGAAAGCCGTAGCCGGGGTGAATGGCGTCGGCGCCGCTATCGCGGGCGGCGCGGATCACCTTGTCGATGTCCAGGTAGCTGTCCCGGGCCGGCGCCGGGCCCAGCCGCACGGCGCGGTCGGCCTCGCGCACATGGGGCGCGTCGGCGTCGATGTCGGAGTACACCGCCACCGTGGTCAGGCCCAGCTCGCGGGCGGTGCGGATAATGCGCCGGGCGATCTCGCCCCGGTTGGCGATCAATAGCGTGTTGATGGCGGCCATGGTCAGTTCCGGTTCGGTTTCCAGTTCGGCGGGCGTTTTTCCAGGAAGGCGCCCAGGCCCTCCTGGCCTTCCGCGCCGGTGCGCAGCTCGGCGATCAGGTTGGCGGTGTACTCGATCAACCCGTGGCTGACGTCGCTGTCGTCGGCGCGGTGCACCAGCTCGCGGGCGCGCCGTTGCGCTTCGGGGGCGCCGTCGAGCAGGGCGGTCACCAGTTTATCCACGGTGGCGTCCAGCTCCGCCGCCGGCACCACTTCGTGGACCAGGCCGAGCCGGCCGGCGCGGGGGGCGTCGATCACTTCGGCGGTCATGACGTAGCGGCGCGCCTGGCGGGCGCCCAGGGCGCGCACCACATAGGGCGCGATCACCGCCGGCAGAATGCCCAGCTTCACTTCGCTGAGGCAGAAGCGGGCGTCGTCGGCGGCCACCGCGATGTCCGCCGCGCAGATCAACCCCAGGGCCCCGCCGTAGGCGGCGCCCTGGACCCGGGCGATGACCGGTTTGCCGGCCCGGTCGATGGTGTCCATCAGGGTGGCCAGGCGCAGGGCGTCGGCGCGGTTTTCCTGCTCGTCGAGGGCGCCCATGGCGCGCATCCAGTTGAGGTCGGCGCCGGCCGAGAAATGCTTGCCGGCGGCGTCCAGCACGATCACCCGGCCATCGTCGCCACCGGCCTGCTGGAAGGCGTCGATCAGCGTTTCGATGATGGTGTTGTCGAAGGCGTTGCGTTTGTCCGGGTTGTTCAGGGTGATGTGGGTGACCGGGCCCCGGCGGGTGGTTTGCACACTCATGGTTGTCTCCCTCACATGCGGAACACGCCGTAGCGCGTCTCTTCGATGGGTGCATTGAGGCTGGCGGAAATGGCCAGGCCGAGAACGTCGCGGGTGTCCGCCGGGTCGATGACGCCGTCGTCCCACAGACGCGCGCTGGCGTACCAGGGCTGCGCCATGGTTTCGTACTGGGCGGTCATGTCGTCCTGAAAACGCTGGGCGTCCTGGTCGCTCCAGTGTTCGCCTTTCTTTTTCAGCGACGCGGCTTTTACCTGGGTGAGCACGCTGGCGGCCTGTTCGCCGCCCATCACCGAGATGCGCGCGTTGGGCCACATGAACATAAAGCGCGGGTCGTAGGCGCGCCCGCACATGCCGTAGTTGCCGGCGCCGAAGCTGCCGCCGGTGATCACGGTGAACTTGGGCACGCTGGCGCAGGCCACCGCGTTGACCATCTTGGCGCCGTGCTTGGCGATGCCTTCCGCTTCGTATTTCTTGCCGACCATGAAGCCGGTGATGTTCTGCAGGAACAGCAGCGGAATCTTGCGCTGGTTGCACAGCTCCACGAAGTGGGCGCCCTTGAGCGCGGACTCGGAATAGAGCACGCCGTCGTTGGCGAGAATGCCCACCGGAAAGCCGTGGATGCGGGCGAAGCCGGTGACCAGGGTGGTGCCGTAGTTGGCCTTGAATTCGTCCAGGTCGGAGTCGTCGACGATGCGCGCGATCAGCTCCCGGGCCGGCATCGGCGAGCGGGTGGTGGGCGGAATCAGGCCGTACAGTTCGTCCGGCTCATAGGCCGGCGGCCGGGCCGGCCGCACCTCCAGCTGTTCCGGCTTGTGCCAGTTGAGCCGGTCGATGCAGCGGCGCGCCAGATCCAGCGCATGGGGTTCGTCGTCGGCCAGATGGTCGGCGACGCCGGACTGCTCGCCGTGCAGGGCGGCGCCGCCCAGCTCCTCGGCGCTGACCACTTCGCCGGTGGCGGCTTTCACCAGCGGCGGGCCGGCCAGAAACACGGTGGAGTGGTTGCGCACCATGATCACTTCGTCGGCCATGGCCGGCACATAGGCGCCGCCGGCGGTGCAGGAGCCCAGCACCACGCTGATCTGCGGAATACCGCGCGCCGACATATTGGCCATGTTGAAAAAGATACGCCCAAAGTGGTCGCGGTCCGGGAACACTTCATCCTGGCGCGGCAGGTTGGCGCCGCCGGAGTCCACCAGGTAGACGCAGGGCAGCCGATTCTCGGCGGCCACCGCCTGGCAGCGCAGGTGTTTTTTTACGGTCAGCGGATAATAGCTGCCGCCTTTCACGGTGGGGTCGTTGGCGACGATCATGCATTCCACGCCGGCTACCCGACCGATGCCGCCCACGCAACCGGCGGCGGGCACCTCCTCGCCGGGGTAGACCTCGTCGGCGGCCAGGGCGGACAGCTCCAGAAACGGTGAGCCCGGGTCCAGCAGGTGCTGGATACGCTCGCGTACCGGCAGCTTGCCTTTGTCGCGCAGGCGCGCTTCGGCGGCTTCGCCGCCGCCATGGGCGATGCGGTCGAGTTTTTCCCGCAGGGTTTCGCGCAGGGCCAGATTGTGTTCGCGGTACTGGCCGTATTCCGGCGCGCTTTTATTCAGCTGGCTGATGATTTTGGGCATGGCTCAGGCGGTCTCGTTGAACAGTTCGCGGCCGATCAGCATGCGGCGGATCTCACTGGTGCCGGCGCCGATCTCATAAAGCTTGGCGTCGCGCAGCAGGCGGCCGGTGGGGTACTCGTTGATGTAGCCGTTGCCGCCCAGGCACTGGATCGCGTCCAGCGCCATCTGGGTGGCGTTCTCGGCGCAGTAGAGGATGGCGCCGGCGGCGTCCTTGCGGCTGCTGTTGCCGGCGTCGCAGTTGCGTGCCACTTGATACAGGTAGGCGCGGCTGGCGTTGAGGGTCACGTACATGTCGGCGAGCTTGCCTTGCATCAGCTGGAACTCGCCGATCGCCTGACCGAACTGCTTGCGCTCGTGCACGTAGGGCAGGACCACGTCCAGGCAGGCCTGCATGATGCCGGTGGCGCCGCCGGACAGCACGGTGCGTTCATAGTCCAGGCCGCTCATCAACACGCGCACGCCCTGATTGAGTTCGCCGAGAATATTTTCTTCCGGCACGTCGCAATTTTCGAACACCAACTCGCAGGTGTTGGAGCCGCGCATGCCCAGCTTGTCCAGTTTCTGGGCACGGGAGAAACCGGGGAAGTCGCGCTCGACGATAAAGGCGGTGATGCCGCGCGGCCCGGCGTCCGGTTCGGTCTTGGCGTAGATCACATAGGTGTGGGCGTCGGGGCCGTTGGTGATCCACATTTTGTTGCCGTTCAGGACATAGCGGTCGCCTTTCTTTTCCGCGCGCAGGCCCATGCTGACCACGTCGGAACCGGCGCCGGGCTCGCTCATGGCGAGCGCGCCGATGTGCTCGCCGCTGACCAGTTTGGGCAGATATTTCTGACGCTGGGCGTCGTTACCGTTGAGGTAGATCTGGTTGACGCACAGGTTGGAATGGGCGCCGTAGGACAGGCCGATGGACGCGGAGGCCCGGGAGATTTCCTCCATCACCAGGGTGTGGGCCAGATAGCCCAGGCCGGCGCCGCCGTATTCTTCGCCCACGGTGACACCCAGCACGCCCAGGTCGCCGAGTTTCTTCCACAGCTCGTTGGGGAACAGGTTGTCCTGATCCACGCGCGCGGCGATCGGCGCGATCTCTTTGCGGGCGAAGGCGCGGGCGCTGTCCTGCAGCGCGGTGAGGGTATCGTCGAACTGAAAATCCAGGCCGCCGTTAAACATCGCTACTCTCCTTATTCTCCAATTCCTTCAGCGCCTGCCGGGCGCGTTCTTCGGCCGCCTCCAGATCCTGTTGCATGATCTGAATGTCGACCCGTTGTTGTTCCAGCTGGGTGCGTTTTTCGTCGATCTTTTCAAGCAGGGCACCGAGCTGCTGGCGGTTGTCGCCGGTGGGCTGATACAGGCGGATCAGATCACCGGATTCCGCCAGTGAGAAGCCCAGGCGTTTGCCGCGCAGAATCAGCTTCAGCGCGACCCGGTCCGCCGGCGAATAGATGCGCGTCTGGCCGCGCCGGCGGGGCGTGAGCAGGCCCTGGTCTTCGTAAAACCGGATGGTGCGCGTGGTCACGTCGAATTCCCGTGCCAGCTCGCCGATGCCGTAGCTTTGCTTGAGTGTCATGGCGCAAAAGATTAGGGGAAGTTTACGTTAACGTAAAGTGGCCTGTCCGGTTGGACGGTGTTACCTTTAGCGCCTTCTTCGTCCGAGGATGGTGGACGGGTGATTTACCGAAAAGATCGCAAGGTTCTGAAACGAGTTGACTACGGGGCCGCCAAGAACTCTCTGATGGGGGTGTTGGCGGCCCTTGTGGTTTATGCATTGGTGACCGCCTGGGGCGGCGTTTACCGGGCTTTTGAACTGGAAACGCTGATCGCCGGCGGCGCCGTGGTGGTGGTGACCGCCTACCGGCTGTGGCTGGTGGCGCGCTTCGACGCCCTCTACGGTGCCGGGCCGGCGCGCTGGCGGCGCCTGTTCGCGCTTGGTTTGATTTTGCACGCCCTGGTCTGGGGCGTGTTGCCCGCCTGGCTGGTGTGGCGGGTGGGCACCGGCTTCAACGTGTTCGTGGTGATTCTTTACAACGTTGGTGTGACCACCGCGCTGGGCAGTTCCTGGATGGCCGGTTTGCGGGTGCGGCAGGTGTATATCCTGCTGATGTTCCTGCCGCTGATCGCCTCGCTGTTTCTCGCCGCCGGCTTGCAGGAGTGGCTGTTGGGCCTGCTGGTGACGTCCTATACCTTCTATCTGTTCCGTCTTTATCGTGGCCAGTACGAGCTGTTCTGGCACGCGGTCACCCGTGAGCGGCGCGGCTCGGGGGAGCGGCGCCGGGATCTGCCCGCCAACACCGATATCCAGCTCAGCCTGGTCTATCGGCTCGCCCACGAACTGCGCACGCCGATGAATTCGGTGATGGGCATGATGTCGCTGCTGGAGGACACCCGGCTCAGCGATGAGCAGCAGGAATACCTTCAGGTCGCGGGGCAGAGCGGCAAGCTGATGATCAGCCTGATCGACGACGTGCTGGATTATTCCCGGATTCTTACCGGTCGTATTACCCTGAGCCCGGATTATTTCGACCTGCGCGGCGCCTTGGAGCAGACCCTGGAAGCCTTCGGGCCGATGGCCCAGTCCAAGAATCTGGAGCTGTCGGCGGTGGTGGACCGTATGCTGCCCAAGCGCGTGCGCGGCGACCGGGACCGGCTGCTGCAGGTGCTCACCAATCTGCTCAGCAACGCGATCAAATTCAGCGATCAGGGTGAAATACGCCTGGACGTGGATTTCACCGCCGAAGGCGAAAACGACGGCGTGCTGCGGGTGCGGGTCAGCGACCAGGGCCAGGGTATGGACACGGAGACCCTCAAGCATCTGTTCGAGGATCAGTTCCTGGCCGGTGCCCAGGATGCCTTCAGCGTGCGTCACGCGGGCTTCGGGCTGTTGGTCTGCAAGGGGCTTATCGACGCCATGGGCGGCATGATCGGCGCTGAAAGCAACCCGGGCGAGGGCTCCACCTTCTGGTTCACGGTGCGCCTGGGCATGCAGGCCAACATGAGCGAGAGCACCAAGCTGGCCGGCGCCGTCGGCCAGGTGCAGGGCCTGGCGGTGGGCACCAGCAGCGGCTCTCTCGCTTCCCTTCAGGAGGAATTCGAAGCGCTGGGCAGTTACTGCCAGGGCGCCCGTGATTACGATCAGGCGCTGCAGGCGGTGCGCGCCGGCCATCGCGAGCACAGTGAGTTTGAATTGCTGTTGGTGGACACCCACGGGCGCCGGGAATCGGCGCTGAACCTGTGCCGCACCGTGCTTGAAGACCCGGGCCTGCGGCCCATGAAACTGATGCTGATCTGCGCCATCGAAGAGCGCGGCGAGCCGGCGGTGCAGCGTCTGGTGGACAAGCACGGGTTGGTGGTGCTGGTGCGGCCGGTCCACCGCACTGGCCTGCGTGTCGCGCTGGGCAAGTTGCTCGGTGTGCCGCGCCAGATGCCGGTGCCGGATCTGCCCACTGAGACCCCGGAGGAGCGCCAACGCCGTAAGCTGTTCCGCTTGCTGCTGGTGGAAGACAACGAGGTTAACCAGCTGGTCACCCGTGGCATGCTGGGCAAGCTCGGCTATCAGGTTAAGACGGTGAGTAACGCGGAAACCGCGCTCGCGTTGCTGGACCAGGAAGCCTTCGACCTGATCCTGATGGATTGCATGATGCCGGAGCTGGACGGCTTCACCGCTACCCGCACCCTGCGTGAAAGAGAGCGGTCCGGGGAGCGCCCCCGCACCCCGGTGATCGCGATCACCGCCAACACCGCCGAGGGCGTTCAGGCCAAGTGTCTGGCCGCCGGCATGGATGACTTTCTCGCCAAACCCGTGCATCTTCAGGAGCTGGAAACCGTGCTGCGACGCTGGTTGCTCCACGACGTGGATACCGCTGGGGAAGGTAACGACGACGAATGACAAAAAAGAGGGAATTGCCATGAGCCGACGGGCCCTGTTGTTGGGCGCCACCGGTCTGGTTGGCGGGCATTGCTTGCGCCTGCTGCTGGACTGCGACGCCTACCAGGAAGTACGGGTGCTGACGCGCCGGCCGCTGGGGACCAACCACCCGAAACTGATCGAGAAAGTGGTGGAGCCGGCGCAATTCGAGAAGGAAACTGAATTCTTTCAGGTCGACGATGTGTTCTGCGCTTTGGGCACCACCCTGAAACAGGCCGGCTCCAAGGAAGCGTTCCGCGACGTGGATCTGAGCTTGATCTCCGCGGTGGGCCGTGCGGCTCGAGATGCCGGCGTACAGCGTTTTATGATGGTGTCGGCGGTCAATGCCAACGCGCATTCCCCGTTTTTCTATGCGCGCACCAAAGGCCAGGCGGAGCGGGAGCTGAAGGCGTTGAAGCTGCCGCTGCTGGCGTTGTTCCAGCCGTCCTTGCTGCTCGGCGAGCGCGAGCGGCCGCGTCCGGTGGAAGCCTTCGGGATTCGTTTCTCAAAGATCATCGATCCGATCACCCGCTGGACCGACGCGCACTGGCTGCCGGTGAGCGGGGAGCGGGTCGCGGAGGCACTGGTGGGCATGGCGCTGGAAGGCCCGGCCACCGGGGTATATCGGGTGCGCTTCCGTGACTTCGTGGTGTACGCCGGCAAGTTTCGTGAAAAGTATCCCCAGGTTTAACCGGAAGTAGAAGGAGAGACGATGAGTTTTGTCACCTGTGATTTATGCGATGACAACGCGGACCTGGTGTCCGTGGTCACTGGATTGAACTGGTTCAGCTACGGCGGCCGCGATGCCTTCGGTGGTGAAATCGTCACGGTGAAATGCTTCGAGGACAATTCCCGCGTCAAGGAACATTTGGGCACCGACGGGAAAGGCAAGGTGCTGGTAGTGGACGGTGGCGGCAGTCTTCGCAACGCCCTGATCGGCGACATGATTGCTGAGAACGCGGTGAAAAACGGCTGGGAAGGCGTCATTATTCACGGTGCCTGCCGCGATGTGGACGAGCTGGCCAAGCTGGACATCGGCGTGCTGTCCCTGGGCTGCGTGCCGATCAAATCGGTGCGCCGCGACGAAGGCCAGCTGAATATCGAGATCACCTTCGGCGGCGTGACGTTCCGCCCGGGTGAGTTCGTCTACGCCGATAACAACGGCGTGATCACCGCCCCCAAAGCACTGCTTTAAGGCATCGCGGGCGGGTTTTGCGAAAATTTATACTTTATTGACGTTGATCCCCGTCCGCCCGGTTGTCACTCGGTTAACATCTGTTTGATGATAGCGGCGTCGAGCCGGTTCAGGCTCGTCGACATCAGGCAGCGGGGTTTGTACATGGAGCGTTTTCGTTGGTGGCCGATGCTGATGCTGTGGCTGCCCCTTACGGTGTTGCCACTTCCGGCATCGGCTTTCTCATTTGACGATGTGATTGATAAGGCCCGGGCGCTGGCTGACGAATCCTACCAGGCGCCGACGCCGATTCCCGCCTTTCTCCGTGAGCTCACTTACGAGCAATACCAGGGCATACGGTTCAAGCCGGAAAACAGCCTTTGGATCAAAAGCAATGCCCGCTTTCAGGTGATGCTTATGTCACCCGGGCTGTACTTCAAGCATCCGGTGGTGATCCATGAGGTCGACGCCGAGGGCGTCCGCCCGATCACTTACAACAAAGCCGACTACAACTACACCAACGAAGAGCTTGCCAAGCGCATCCCCGCGGATCTGGGCCACGGTGGCTTCAAGCTCACCTATCCGTTGCAAGGGCCGGACAGCCGCAACCAGTTTCTGGTGTTCGCCGGTGCCAGCTACTTCCGCGCCGTGGGCCGCGACAACAGCTTCGGGTTGTCGGCCCGGGGTGTGGCGGTGAATACCGGGCTGCCCTCCGGCGAGCAGTTCCCTTCGTTCACCGAGTTCTGGCTGGTGCGGCCGGATGCCAAAGCGGACAGCATGACGGTTTACGCGCTGCTGGACGGTCGCAGCCTGACCGGCGCCTACCGCTTCGATGTGCGCACCGGCGACAACACCGTGATGGATGTGCAGGCTCGCCTGTTCATCCGTAGCGACATCGAAAAGCTGGGTATCGCACCGCTCACCAGCATGTTTTTCTACGGCGGCAACACCGCGCGCCCCCGTGGTGAGTGGCGGCCCCGGGTGCACGATTCCGGTGGGCTGCTGCTGCATAACGGCGTCAGCGGCGAGTGGCTGTGGCGGCCGTTACTGAACCCGAAAAGCCTCAAGCTGGACTACTTCCAGACCGAATCGGTGCAGGGTTTCGGCCTGATGCAGCGACAGACCGATTTTGAGGATTTCCAGGATTACGGCGCCAACTACCACCGTCGCCCGAGCGCCTGGGTGAAGCCCAAGAGCGACTGGGGCAAGGGCAGAGTGGTGCTGGTGCAACTGCCCACCAACAACGAAACCAACGACAATATCGTGGCGTTCTGGACGCCGGACGAACCGGTGCGAGAAGGCCAGTCGCTGTCGTTCGATTATTCCTTGAAGGTGGGCGGACCGTCGGTCAGCGGCGTTGACCGGGCGCGCGCCGAGAGAACCTTTGTCGGCGACGGCAACCGGGTCGGCGGCGGCACCGTGGAGGGCGCCTACCGGGTGATCGTGGATTTCGAGGGCGGGCCGCTGCGGGATCTGCCCGCCGACGCGCCGGTGACCAGCACCGTGACCGCCGGCGGCGACGCCGAAGTGATTGAGCATTTTGTTGAATTTCTCAGCCCGGTGAACCGCTGGCGGTTGTCGATCCTGGCCAAGCCGGCGGAAGGTCAGCCTCTGGCGTTGCGCGCCTTTCTCAAGAAAGACGACGAGGCGGTCTCCGAAACCTGGTCCTACGATATTCCCGCCGTCAACGATATTCTGGGTGAGGCCCCCTGATGCCGTATCAACAGGTGGAAGAAACGCTGGCCCGGGCGCTGACCTATTTGCGTTTGTCCGGCATCACGGTGACGCCGGAGGTGGCACGGGGCGCGCTGCATTTGGTGGATAGCGCGCTGGAAAAGGGTGGTGAGCAGCGGTTGCTGGCGAGGGTCATGGAACGTTTACCCGACACTTTTCCGCTGCCGGAGGAAGTGCTGCCGCCGCAAACACCACCGCTGCACCACGCTAGCGTCCACTACGCGGATTCGCTATGAACGAGGCCGGCGACGCGGATTCGGTACCCGACCTCACCGGCCGCTGGAAGGCGGTGGCGGTGGTGCGTCGTACGGTGCTTACCCTGTTGGTGGTGGGCCAGACCCTGGCCGGTGTCTACGGCATGCTGTCAGTGTTGCCGTACCACGGCGGCGATCTGCTGGAACAAAGCATCGTGTTGCTGTTCGCATTGCTGTTCGCCTGGATATCCGTGGGGTTCTGGACCGCCATGCTGGGTTTTTATATGCGCCGCCGGGGCGGCGACCCGCAATCGCTGGCGCGCCGGCACGACGCCGCCACACTGGCGGCCACGCCCCTGGCCCGCACCGCGCTGGTGCTGCCGATCTATAACGAACCGGTGGATCGCACCCTGGCTGGCCTACGCGCCACGGTGGAATCATTACGCGCCAGCGGGCAACTGGACCACTTCGATTTTTATATTCTTTCCGACAGCCGCGACGCGGACGTCTGGCTGGCGGAACGGGCCGGCTGGTACGCGCTGTGCCGGGAGCTGGGGCTTGAGGGCCGGTTGTTCTACCGGCACCGGCCGGTCAATCTGAACTTCAAAAGCGGCAACGTGGCGGATTTTCTGCGCCGCTGGGGCGCCGACTACCGTTATATGGTGGTGCTCGACGCGGACAGCGTGATGGGCGGCGACACCCTGGTACGTATGGTGCGGCACATGGAACTGGCCCCGCGTATCGGCATTCTGCAAAGCAGCCCCTCGTTGATCAACGCCCAGTCCGCGTTCGCCCGCTTCCAGCAATTTGCCAACCGTATCTATGGGCCGCTGTTCAGCACCGGCCTGGCCGCGCTGCAATTGGGCGAGGCGGCCTACTGGGGCCATAACGCGATCATCCGCACCGAGCCGTTCATGGCGCATTGCGGCCTGCGCCGCCTGTCCGGTTTCGGCCTGTTCAAAGGCTCGATCATGAGCCACGACTTCGTGGAAGCCGCCTATATGGGGCGTGCCGGCTATCAGGTGTGGATGGAGCCGGAACTGCACGAAAGCTATGAAGAATCGCCGCCCACCCTGGTGGACGAGCTCACCCGTGACCGGCGCTGGGCCAAGGGCAACATGCAGCACATCTGGCTGTTGTTTTTCGGGCGCCGCATCCGCTTCGCCCACCGTATGGCGTTTATTAACGGCATCCTTTCCTATCTGGCGTCGCCGGTGTGGTTCGTGTTTCTGGTGCTTACCAGCATTGAGGCCACACGGCTGACGCTGTGGCCGATTGATTACTTCCCCGACCCGCAGAACAGCATGTTTCCGGTATGGCCGGAGTGGCACCCGCATTGGGCGGTGGCGATGATTCTGAGTACCTTTTTTCTGCTGTTCTTCCCGAAGTTCCTGGCGGTGGCGGATGTGCTGCTTAGCGGTGGCCGGCGGCGGTTCGGCGGTTTCTGGAAACTGCTTTTATCGGTGTGCCTGGAGCTGTTTGTCTCCATGCTGCTGGCGCCGATTCGCATGCTGGCGCACAGCCGTTATGTGCTGGAGGCGCTGTTCAACGTGTCGCTGCACTGGGGCGGCCAGAACCGTACCGACGAAACCGGCTGGGGTCAGGCGGTGATCAGCCAGGCACCGGGCACGCTGCTGGCCGGTGGCTGGGCGGCGCTGGCTCTGTGGCTGGATCCGATGTTTTTCTACTGGTCGCTGCCGGTGGCGTTACCGTTGGTTCTGGCGGCTCCCACCTCGGTACTGCTGAGCCGGGTGGCGATCGGCCAATGGCTGCGCGAGCGCGGTCTGTTGATGACGCCCGAAGAGCAGCGCCTTATCCCTCTGGTGCGCACGGTGGCCGAACCGGCGGCGCTGAACCCCACGCCGCTGAGCGCGTTCGAAGTGGCGGTGATCGACCCGCGCCTGAATCGGCTGCATCGCACCCAGGCACGCCACCGGCGCACCGTGGAACCTGATACGCTGCGCCAATGGGCGCAGCGTTGTCTGGAGCAGGGGCCCGGCGTGCTTAACCGCTTCCAGCTCAACGCGCTTGCCCGTGACGCGGACAGCCTCGCCTGGTTGCATCGTCAGGCCTGGCTGAGCGCGCCGGAGGATTATTGGGGGCGCCGCATCGGCCAGCTCGGGGCGACCGTGCGCGGCGCCTGACGGGATACGGGGGGAACACCATGAACCAACCCTACGCTGCACCGGCATCGCCGTTGGGGGGCGGATCCGAAAGCCGCTATCAACCGCGGCTGTTCCAGGTCAAAGGCCGCCTTGGCCGGATTCGCTATTTCGTTTACGCCCTGACCATCACCTTGATCGTCTACGCTGTCTTTGCCGCGGTGACCGCGTTCGCGGCCATGGCTGGCCAGCCCGCCACGGAACCCGGCGGTGTGATGTTCTCGGTGCTGATGGCGCTGCTCGCCGTGGGCGGCGTGTTTACGGCGGTGATGAGCATCATCTATGGCGTGCGTCGCCTGAACGACATGAACAGAAGCGGCTGGCTGATTCTGCTGATGTTCGTGCCGCTGGCCAATGTCCTGCTCGCCCTGGTGATGCTGTTCACGCCGGGCAGCAAGGGCGACAACAAATACGGTCCCGCGCCGCCCGCCAACGGCGGCGGCCTGATCGCCGCTCTGGTGATCATGTTGCTGGTGATGGTGGGGTGGTTCGGTATTCTCGCGGCGGTGGCGCTTCCCGCCTACCAGGATTACGTCCAGCGCGCCGAGATGCATCAGATGCAACGCTAAACGTTCATCGTGCTTTCTCTCCAGCAGGGGGCGCGGGTCTGTGTTCTGCCCTTCCGGGAACGCCGTAAATACGTCTATGTACACCTCTTGCAAGTGTTGCTTGTCTGCGATGGCTCAGTGAGCAAGGGAGATTAAACTGCGTACGTCTATCCGGCCTGTTGGTTGGGCCGATTTATAGACGGCCCTGGCCCTCATGAGAA
>Ga0315338_1000607_pt1 | contig 72580 bp, 61 predicted proteins | sample ASW8metaG_FD_204518 | JGI IMG/M metagenome (GOLD analysis project Ga0315338, IMG submission 204518) | Ammonia-oxidizing marine archaeal communities from Monterey Bay, California, United States - ASW #8 | ecosystem: Environmental > Aquatic > Marine > Coastal | place: USA: California | collected...
ACTGGATCGGCTTCGGCAGAACGCGCCGTTTGGGCATCGACCAATGCTTGCCCTCGAACTCGTACTCGTCGTTAGTCCAGCACCCGATGATGTGGCGCAGCGCCTCGCGCCACATCTCGCGCGTGTCGGTCGGCTCGATCCCGAAGCCTTCAATCTCGGCTCGAGAGGCAGAGCGGCCTGTACCGAACTCCACACGGCCGTTGCTTATGATATCGAGCACGGCTGCAGATTCGGCCGAACGAACAGGATGGTTGTAGGGCTTGGGTAGAAGCCGCACCCCGTAACCGATACGCAGATTCTCCGTACGCGCCGCAACCGCACCGTAGAGCACCTCTGGGTTGGAGCAGTGAGAAAACTCTTCAAGAAAGTGATGTTCAACCGTCCAGAACCCGTGCCAACCCAACTTGTCGGCAAACACCGCTTGTTCGAGCGTGTTGTGGTACGCACGGTATTCGCTCTTGGCATCCCAGGGGCGGGCGACGGGGATCTCGTAGAATAGGCTGAACTTCATCGGGGCGGACTCCTTCTCCGGTTTCGGATCTCGGATAGCCGATTGTGCCTGATCGATGGGGAACTTACAGCGGTGAGCAATATGACACTCGACTGTACTCAGTCGTGTCTAGTCTTCCAGACCGAACGTCGAGTCGACCAGCGTATTGCCGATGCCTAGTGCCGAGGTACCGAGGCAAGCCGTGTCTGGCATAGCATCGAAGCGGCAGCCGGCGAGCCCCGTCGTATCCGAACACTTGTCGATCACCGCATCAACGCGCGACTGAGCCTTGGTGATCTTCGCAGAGCCGTCTAACGCGCAGTCGACAGGCGAGATCGCGATAACGTTCTCCGCCTCGCAGCGTCCGAGTGTCTTTTGCACCGACCCAATCGCCTTGCGCATGCCACCGAGAACTTTCTTCTGACAGACCTCCGCAGCCAGCGAACCGGCCGTGTTGCCCGGAAGATCCGGCGGTGCCGTGCCGAGTCCGTCCGTCAGCGCCGCCGCCATAGCGGCCTCTTGCTGACAGATCAGACAGTCGGCCATCGAATCGATCGTAGTCAGCGCGATCGAATCGCACGGAGCTGCGCAGGTATCGGGCTGATCCAGCAAAGACGCCGTCAACCCTTGGCTGTTACAGACTTTGTCTTTCGCGCCACCGATGCGCGAGCGGAAGCGATCGGCTCCCTTGAGGATTTTCGCGTCGCGGGTGCCGGTATCACAGGCCTGGCCGGCCACTTCATCAAGGTAGCAGGCGTTCCATTCCTTGAGGTGCCCCCTTACGTATTTTTCGTACTGCTTCTGCACCTCGCTAAGACATGCAAATCGCTCTTCGACGGGAGCCAAGGTTTTCTCAAAACCAAGCGAACTCGCATTCACCAAAACGCTGGGCTCGTCGGGATCGTCGGACTGAACATCAAGCGTTGCGAGGTGAACCCCGGCAGTCGTCGGCGCATAGACGATATCGACGATCACGCTGGCCCCCACTGGAATGGCGAAGGGCGCCGTGGGGCCCGAAATCGTATAGCTCGGGTCCGCTCCAGGTGTATAGGCAACCGACGATACGTTGACGACATTGGTGCTGCCGTTGTTGAAGACTTCGACCGGCATGATCTCTATGTCACCGATCGCGACGAACTCACCAACCGTATTCGTGCTCAACCGAATGTCGTGGGGGATCAAACAGGTCGCGACCAACGGCTCGCAATAGGTGTGATAGACGAGCGGCGGATTGAGAGCCTCGTAGTAGTTTACACACGAGAAGCCCGGCAGCGTATCGTGGATCATGATTTCGTCACCGTTTGTAAACGTATCGCCGTCGGCGTCCATCAGCTCTACATCGATGAGCGACTGCGTGATCGTCTTGCCGATGTAGAGTTGCTGCTCGACCAGAGTGCCGAAGGGGTTGCGAATCCCGGTGCCTTCGAAATTAACGTGACAAACGCCACAGGTGTCGAGATGCCCGTTGGGTAAGATCCCATAGTAGCTCGTGAACGTGTCAAAATACGTCGGCCTGGCTTCTGCTCGCTCGGCACCGCCCAGCGCAAACGCAGCTAGACTCAGCACACAAACCAACAACCTTTTCTCTAGCCCTCTCACGGATAGGCCACTCCCGTAAAGTCGTCGACTACGTCAGCGATCGCCGCTTCGACGCAGGTCTGGGTCCCACCCACCGTACCGCTTACGGCGCAGCCGGCCAGGCCGGTGAAATCGCTACATTTCGCGATACGCTTGTTCGCCTTCGCAACGGCCTTCGCAATGCGACCGTCGGAGTCTGCCGCGCAGTCCAGCGCAGGGCTGTTCTTGCCACTGGCGTTGCGATCTTCGCAACGTGCAAGCGCCTTGTTCCAACCGGCCGCCAGGCCAACGGCTGCTTTGCCGATGCCTTCCTGACATCGGCCGGCATCCCCTACGGGCGCCGTACCGGGCAGGGCAGGGGGTGAGAAACCATAAGCCGCTTCGAGTGCCGCCCCATACAACGCATCGGTTATGCAGAGAGAACACGTCGCGATCTCAGGAAAGTTGAAGATCGTCAGTTCTGCGCAGGTTCCCGTACAGACCGGGCCGTGCCCAAGAGTGATCGGCGTAAGACTGGCAGCGCTACATCGCTTGTCCTTCACGCCGCCGACGCGCTCAGTAAGCCCGGCTGCCGCATCGGCGATAGCGAGGTCGCGACCGGCACTATCGCAGGTCAAGCCGTCGGCTTCCTTCTGATAACAGCGCGCCCATTCTTTCGCGTATTTCTTGGCATATTTGGCGTGCGACTTGCCGAGCGATTTCTTGCACGAGGCGACCACGGAGACGTCGTCTTCGTAGAAGCCGTTTGCCATCACTACCGGTTCCGATTTACCGTTCTGATCCCAGAGATCGAACATGATCGGACCTGCGGAGTTCGTCACGTTCTCATCGTTGAGGAACTCGACGTACTCCTTCGAGGCAGTCTGATAGTAAAGCGTTACCTCAGCTTGCACGGCCGAGACGCCGACGGGATAGACAACATCGTCCCAGTACTGACCGTCCGCGTAGGCTTGACCGACAGGCTCGCCGTTGAACGCCTCGTAGGCGGCGTTCGTGAAACCGCGCGGCGGGATGCGGTTGTCGAACTCGATCGTGTCGTTGAGCGTGAGGTGGTGGCTGGGGCCCGACATCATGCCGAGCGTCAGCGCCAAGCCCGGGCTGATCCCCTGAACCGTCTCCCACACATGCAGATCGGGGTCGTAATCGGGATCAATCATCGCGGCGCCGTAACCGACGATCTCGGCGATAGCGAACTGGTACCGGCCCGATTCGTAGACCACGTTGCGGTCGGCATCGAACGCACGCACGTGAAGCCACATGCGTCGGCCTTCCGGGTAGCCCGTCGGAAGCTTGTGGCCGGTCTCGTTCGTGACCGACACCGTCAGGTTGCCGCCTGTGAGATCAAGCGCGATGCTTGCCGACTTGCGCAGGAACTCGGTCGCGATATCGACGGTTTCAAGCAGCAGAGCAGCATCGACCTCCGCGCCGAACACCGGATGTAACGGCAGCACCTTCGGAATGAATGTATTGGCCCCGCGGAACTGATGCAGAGGCAGATTGGTACGATCAGCGCCGAACTCCGCATCTTTGCCCGAGACGTCGGGCATGTGGCAGTCCTGACACGAAGACACGGTGTCTTTGTTGAGACCGAACTGCGGCGCGAACACACCGGTCGTGGCGTACTCGCTGTTGAGCCACTCCGAGTAAGTCGTCTGTTCCGGGAATCCTTTGGTGACGTCGGGGCTCGGTGTGCCCAGCGTGTTGAGGAGATAGGAATCCGACATCGGATCGTACGTAAACACCGGATTGAATACGTTGTGACAGGTGCCGCACAGCTCTGAAGTCTCGTGAAAGGGCGACTCCAGTGTCGTAGCGTCTGGAATATGCGGATCCTCGCCGATATCGGCGATGATATCGAAAGGTCCGCGTCGGCGATCGAGCGGATCGATCACCATCATAGCGTTGCCGGGCGCCGGCACGGGCGCGGTCAAAGCGGCAAGGATGGCTGCATCTTCCGGCGGGTTGCCCACATTGGCGACGGGGTCGACGAGACGGTGACAGACACCGCATTGCACCCCGTGTCGATCGTCGGCCGTCATGGCGGTGCCGCTCTCGGGAACGCTACGCCCTTCGAGCCAGCCCTTGGGCAAATGGCATCGCAAGCAGGTCTCACCCGAGAACAGCGCATCTTGCTGCGCGATCGCTTGCGCGGCCCACATAAGCGGATCGCGCCCGGATTGGGCCATCATCGATCCGGCCCAGTTACGGAACGGCTCGACTTCCGGCGAGCCGTAGTCGCTATGACAGGGCTCGCAGGTCTCGGGCGTGGCAATGAGATCGGTGAGCGAGAGCGGCTGTGTCCCCGGAGCTTCGAAGTCGTCGCGCGTGGTCATCAGTTGACCATTGGCGACAGTACCCGCCAGTAAAAAGACGGTCGCCGAGAGCGCGCTAAACACTCTCGGCGACCGCAGTCTCTTAAACAGAGAATGCATCTACTCTTTCATCCCTCTGCGGTGGTCTTCACCGCTAATCAAGCAGTACATCTCTGCGCTTACTCCAGTTGCTACCTAAGGGCAGACCTCACCCTCCGTGGGTCCCAGGACGTAGGCCACGCCGGAGGGCTCGTTCGCATCGAATTCGTTGCATGTGTTCACCACCGGAACGAGCGGAACTAGGTTCTGTTGGTTAAACACCGCCGCAAGCGTGATGCCGAAACCGATGTCCGGATCCGGAATCGTGCCGTTCGTATCGAGACCGGTGTTCCGGCCGATCACGTTATCAATGCACACGTCGCCCTGCTCACCCGGAGCCAACGGCCACGGATCACCTGCGAAGACGTTAACACCAGCCTGATCAATCAGCACTACACCCATCGCCTGGTTGCCGGCGACGTGGTTATAGCTAAGCGTACTGTTGGTCGGCGAAATAAACAGGATGCCCGTGCCCTGCGGGATGTTTTGCACAAAGCCACTCGGCGCGAAGTTCGGCGTGTTGTTGTCGACGATGTAGTTGTGGAAGACGTTGCCGTTATCGTTAGAACGCGGCAACAGCGTCGAGTCCAAGAACACCAGCATACCGCCCGTGTTATTGTGCGAGTAGTTGTTGTACGTTTCGGCGTTGTCGCAGTTCTCGATCTCTATACCGGCAACATTGTCGTACGCGACGTTGTAGCGCGTGACGATATTCGTCGACTTGCCGACGTAGAGCGCAGCGTCGTCACAATTGAAGACTTCGTTGAGTTCTACGATAACACCGTCCATGAAGGCCGGGAAGATGATGTAACGCGAGTTGATCTGGCCGTCGGCCACGATGTCGCGGAACGTCACGTTGTTCGAGAAGTCGACCTCACTAACGCCCGTGATAAAGATGCCGTCCTGATCCCAATTGTTGGGCTGTAGGCTCTGGAAGACGAGATCGTCGACACCAACCGCCTGGAAGCCACGGTTCGTACCGGAACCACCGCCCGGCTCAATGATCGGCCGTTCATCCGTCGCACCGCCACAACCAACGAACGCGAGATCGTCCGTAGTGATGGTGACTTCTTCGTTGTAGCCGCCCGTGGGAATGAGAATCTTGTCGCCCGGTGAGGCCGCATCGTGGGCCGCCTGGATTGTGCTCGTCACCTGGGTGCCCGTCTCAGCGTATTGCGCAGTGAGGATGGCGTTGACTTCCGCCCAGACGGTATCCGCGCCATCGCAAACCAAGCACTCTTTGAGGTCTTCGACGGTAGCGGCGTACGGGCAGGCGTGCAGACGCGGCAGGTAGCCGAACGGCCCCTCTGCGCCTACGGTACAGTCCTTATCCATCGCGGCGACTGCCTTGAGAATCGTCTTCTCGATCTTGCCGGCGGTCTTCGGCTCGGTGGGAGCAACGTAGGCACCGGCAGCGTACGAAGGGGCACACACCGGACCAACGTCACCGACCGCTCCTGCCTTGGCTTGCAGGTCGACGCACTTGTTGATCGTCTTGAGGATCTTAGGCACATACTTGCCCGTCTGTTTGTTGAGAGCATCGGCGCAGCCTTCGAGGTTGCTATTGAGGCCGCCCGCGGCCGAGAAGCCGTCGGTAATGCCGTTGAGCTTTGCCAGAATCAAGCTCGCAGAAACGTTGTTCTGCGACAGCAGGCAGCTGGCGACTTCGGTGCCGGTGAAGCCCGAGGAATAAGTCGTCCCCGGAAGCGCGGCCAACTCAGTGGCGCCGCAGGACTTGGCGATCTTGTCGCGGCCCTTGATGGCAGCCTTTTGAATCTTATCGAGATCCTTGGCCGAGGGGCAGGCACCCACCACTCTGTCGCTCAGGCACTTGCCCATCGACTTGAGTTTGGTCTGAACGAACTTGCCAGAGGACTTCGTGATGGCCGACAGACACTTGGCAGCAGCTTTATCCGCGGTGCCGTCAGGCACGTTGATGGTCGGTGGCGCGGAATCTCCGCAAACCTGAGTGACCTGGGCCTGGGCGACTACAGGTACGAAGACGCATACTGTGATAAATGAAGCGATTAGTTTTCTCATGGTGTTGGCAAAGCCCCCTTTGGCTTGACGCTTGTGAGTTCCCTGTTGTTCGAGGCGCACGGCACGCACCCATATCCCGCCCGAAGGCGATAGCTTTCGTTGCATAGACCGCGCGCCGACCAATACCGCGTCAACGTCGACCGGTAACCCCGGATCACAAGCGGCGGCACGACTATGCGTAAGATTAAATTCACACGGCTAAGGCAACCCTGTCAATGGACTAACCCCTATTGGCCTCGATCAGGGCACACCCAAACGGGTGGGTGGGTGACTCCGCAAGCCAGCGCCGAACCGACTACACGCGTGCCGGGCACCTTTGGTTGATCGGCCGCACCAACGCCGCGCCCCTCGCTTCGAATGACGCAACAGCAGGCGAGCAGGGTGCGTTCGGGGGGCAAAGGGCCTCACGGAGCATCGCAAAGCTACTGTGGCGGGCTACGGTACGTGGCAAAGACCCTATCGTTCGGGTTGATGCCAAGCTGACTCGTCCGCAACGAGCGCACGCGACAACACCTGAGAAGAATCGATTTCATCGGTCGCCAGCGCTGTGAGTATCGCCGCAGGGATACGAATGACGCGGCCGTGCAGTTCGAAGTCGCCCGCCGGGTCCGGCCGACCATCTACATTCTCATCGAATACTTGAAGCCCGAATCCCAAGGCCAACTCGAGCCCCTTCGGCGTGATGTCGAAGCCGTCCATCTTCCCGATGACGGGCGCGACGACCTTGCCCCACACCGTCGCGAGGCGAGACTCGGGGGTTGAGTCCGTCGGGTCGAAGAGCAACCCGGTCAGCACCCGGATTCTGAGCAGATCTTCGTGAGGCGGAGCGGCCGCACCCGCGACGCCCACCTCGGACGCCGTTGTCGCACCCGCGCGCAGCGTTTCCACTAGAAAGCTCGCCTGCAGGGCGACCGAATCCGAACCGTATTTCTCTACCGTATTGCGTAGTTCCAGTGCCAGCGAGTGCGCTTGTTCGCGCGTCTGGACCGCGCTGCTAGGGGCCTCGGCAGGATCCGACGCCCACGATGTGCCGGAACCGGCGAACGGGAGCATAAGAACCGCAACGGACGTCAACATCAGTGATTTGCTAAGTAGAGCTTGCACGACAGAGAATAGTGCCCAAGTTAACGGTCGACGCCACCCGCGGCCGCCGACCAACGAGATGAAGCAGCTCGATCGCAGCGACTACACCCTGATCCGCCGATTTATCGATGCGTTTCCCGAATCTTTGACGGGGGCACCGGTGCTGGTCGCCGTCTCGGGCGGCTCGGACTCGATCGCTCTGCTCGAATTGCTCCAGCAGGCGCGTTCTTCCAAAGGCGTCGAAGCCGAGACCACGGCCCTCTATATCGACCACGGCCAGCGACCGGAGACGCCCGAGGAGGCAGCCTTCGTCAAAGACGCCGCCAACCGTTCGGGCGCCAAGTTCGAACGCGCGACAATCGACGATCCCAGCCACACGAGCGAAGCCGAGCTGCGCGAAGCACGGTACACCGCGATCGAAGAAGTAGCAGACCGCATCGGCGCTCGCTTCATTGCCACCGGCCATACACGCGACGACCAGATTGAAACATTTCTTCTGCGATTGTTCCGCGGTGCCGGCCGTCATGGCCTTACCGGCATTCCCGGACGCCGCGGCAACATCGTACGGCCGCTGCTTGGCATGACGCGCGATGAATTGCGCAGCTACTTACAGCGCCGCGCGATCACGTGGCGCGACGATCCGAGCAACGCCACCGACGTGTACACCAGAAATAGGCTCCGTAACGACCTGATTCCGGCCATACACGCGGCGCTCGGCGGCCAGGCCCTCGAGCACCTACCGGAGATGTCGCGGCGGCTGGCAGCCGAAGAAGCCTTCCTAGAAGGAGAAGCTGCGCGTTATCGCGATCTGGTTCTCGTCAACCGGGGGAGCGTGCTCGATCTTACGGCGCTCAAAGCGGTGCCGGCGGCACTACGGCCGCGACTGCTCAGGGCCTGGCTCGCTGGTCGGCTGGCGAGCGACCGAACGCACGAAAATGCTGGCAAATCCGCCATGATCAGCATGAATCAGCTCTCGGAGCTCGAGCGGCTCATCGAGAGTTCCGAGGGCTCAGCCGGCATCGATTTGGCCGGGCTACGCATTGAGCGGGCCTACGATCGGCTCAGCGCCTGCGCCGCCCGCGAAGGGGAGTGTCTACCGCAGTCGTTCCTGTATAAGGTAAAGACAGAGAAACGCAGCCGCTTTGTCGGCCCGCAAGGTGACTGGGAAATCCGCGTAGACCCAGCGCCGTCGGGTCCCTTGCGCCGCGCCAAAGGGCCCGAGCGAGAATGCATCGAAGTGAGTAGCGAAACTCTCAGGAATTCGGCGGTTTTGAGGCCAACGGCCCCTGGCGACCGGATCGATTTAGCAGGACACGGGCTGCGCAAGGTTCGTGATATTATGACGGATCGACGGTTGCCCCAGCGGCTGCGCAGTGCTTGGCCGGTACTAGCGACCAGCGAGCAGGTGTCGCGGGTGTTATGGGTACCCGGCCTGGCCATCGCCCGTGACCTCGTGGTAAGCGAGAACGAACAGAGCCGAGTGCGTCTTGATTGGATAGGATCGCACATTGGTGCTAGCAGGGAACTCCCTTAGGAAACGAGAAGTTGTCTGAACCGACTACGAATAAGTCCCCGATGAATCAGTTCTCCCGCAACGTTGCGTTGTGGCTGGTGTTGGCCTTGATGGTCCTGCTCGTCGTCAACATGTTCCAAAGCCAGCAGGTTCGCGACGAGGAAATTGGGTACAGCCAATTTTTGTCTGAACTCGCTGCCGGCTCGGTAGACGAAGTGATCGTACAAGGCGGCATCATCCGCGGCACGATCGACGGCACACGAAACTTCCGTACCTACGCGCCGCCGGAGGATCCGGTGACAGTAGAGCGGCTTCTCGAAACCGGCGTTCCATTCACCGTAAAGCCTGAAGCTGATGACCCCTGGTACGTCGTCCTGTTGGTCCAGTGGTTCCCGATGTTGCTCTTGGTCGGTGTCTGGATCTTCTTCATGCGCCAGATGCAGATGGGCGGCGGCAAGGCCATGTCCTTCGGTAAGAGCCGCGCGAAGTTGCTCAACGAAAACTCAAATAAAGTGACCTTCGCCGATGTCGCCGGCATCGACGAACCTAAAGAAGAACTCGAAGAGATCATCGCCTTCCTGCGCGATCCGAAAAAGTTCACGCGCCTGGGCGGCCGCATCCCCAAGGGCGTATTGCTCGTCGGCGCTCCCGGTACCGGCAAAACTTTGCTCGCACGCGCAGTCGCGGGCGAGGCGGGCGTACCTTTCTTCTCCATCTCTGGATCCGACTTCGTCGAAATGTTCGTCGGAGTAGGCGCCTCACGCGTTCGCGACCTGTTCGTACAGGGCAAGAAGAACGCCCCTTGCATCATATTCATCGACGAGATCGACGCCGTCGGTCGCCATCGAGGCGCCGGCCTGGGCGGCGGTCACGATGAGCGTGAACAGACGCTCAACCAGTTGCTCGTCGAAATGGACGGTTTCGAATCAAACGACGGTGTCATCATGGTCGCCGCCACCAACCGCCCTGACGTGTTGGATCCGGCACTGCTGCGGCCCGGTCGTTTCGACCGCCGTATCGTCGTACCGCGTCCCGACATCCGCGGCCGCGAAGGCATTCTGCGCGTCCACACGCGTAAGGTCCCGCTGGCTGACGACGTGCGCCTGGACGTCGTGTCCAAAGGCACCCCCGGATTCTCGGGTGCCGATCTCGAGAACCTCGTCAACGAAGCCGCACTGCAGGCCGCGCGCGACGGCGAAGATCGCGTGTCCCAGCACTGCTTCGACATGGCCAAAGACAAAGTGCTCATGGGCAGCGAGCGGCGCAGCATGGTGTTGTCGGACGAAGAACGCCGCAACACCGCGTATCACGAGTCAGGCCATGCGCTGGTCGCACGCATGCTTCCCGGCACCGATCCGGTGCACAAGGTGACGATCATTCCTCGCGGCATGGCGCTCGGCATTACCCAGCAACTGCCCGAAGAAGATCGGCACGCTTACAACAAAGAATACATCCTCAACAACCTCGCCATCCTGTATGGGGGCCGTGTTGCCGAAGAGTTGGTTCTCAACGAAATCACTACCGGCGCAAGCAACGACATCGAGAAAGCCACTGATCTTGCGCGCAAGATGGTGTGTGAGTGGGGCATGAGCGAGGTACTCGGCCCGGTACTGTTCGCAAAGCCCAACGAGGAAGTCTTCCTCGGCATGGATATCAACCAGCGCACCGAGTACTCGAACGCGACAGCCGAGTCGATTGACAAAGAAGTCTATGGGATCCTCAACAACGCCTATAAGTGCGCCAAGCAGATCCTCAAGGACAATCTGTCGACATTGCATTTGATGGCCGAAGCACTGCTCGAGAAGGAAGTGCTCGACGGCAAGGATATCGACGAGATTATCTCGGCGACCGGCGGTAGCCTTCCCGTCGGCGCAATTGCCTGAGAAGCCGAATAGGCACAACGCTGCCTCGCCTGGCGTAATCTAGTTCGTCTGCCCGACGAGGTGTGATATCTGTTTGACCTGTTGTGTGGCTCGCTGAGCCCCGCGACCGAGCGCCAGCTCGAGGACGAATAGCCGCCGATGGTCCAGGAAGCAGCCAAGACCACCCCCACGACAAGCGAACGAAGGCTCTTCGGCACCGACGGGATCCGCGGTGTTGCAAATATGGAGCCCATGACGCCGGAAGCCATCCTGAGGCTCGGGCGTGCCGTCGGACGCTATTTCCAGACCTCCGGTGAGCACCGCCATCGCATCGTCATTGGAAAAGACACGCGCGTATCCGGTTACATGATCGAGACCGCGCTCGCTTCGGGACTGTGCTCGATGGGCGTCGACCCTGTGCTGGTCGGTCCTATGCCAACTCCCGGCATCGCGTTTCTGACCCGAGACCTGCGCGCCGATGCCGGCGTAGCGATCTCCGCGTCGCACAATCCGTTCGAAGACAACGGTATCAAATTCTTCGGTCCGGACGGGTTCAAGCTACCCGACGAAGCCGAGGCTGAGATCGAAGAGCTGGTCTTCGGAGACGAGATCGACCGCGTGCGCCCGACGGCCGGCGGCATCGGCAAAGCCTATCGCATCGACGACGCCGACGGCCGCTACAACGTATTTCTCAAGCGAGCCGTCCCCAAGGACCTGGTCTTCGATGGACTTCGCGTCGTCCTCGATACCGCCAACGGCGCCGCCTACAAGATCGCGCCCGTAGTGCTCCATGAACTAGGCGCCGAAGTGATCGCCATCGGTGATGCGCCCAACGGCATCAACATCAACGAAGGCTGCGGTGCACTTCACACAGATCTTCTCGCCGAACGCGTTCGACGCGAGGGCGCCGACATCGGTATAGCGCTCGACGGTGACGCCGACCGCTGTATTCTCGTTGACGACTTGGGAACCGAAGTTGACGGCGACCACCTCATGGCCATCCTCGCACTGGCGATGAAGCGTGACGGCCGGCTTCACGAAGACACGCTCGTGGCAACCGTGATGTCGAATCTGGGTCTCGAGGTTGCTCTCAAGAACAAGGGCATCTCGATGGTCCGTACGGCGGTGGGCGATCGTTACGTGGTCGAGCGCATGCGCGAAGACGGTTACAATCTCGGCGGCGAACAATCCGGCCATATCGTCTGTCTCGATCACTCAACCACCGGCGACGGCATGATCACCGCGCTCATGGTCCTCACCGCGATGGGACTGGCCGGCGAACCGCTGTCCGAACTCGCGAAAATCTACGATACGTATCCGCAAACGCTCATCAACCTGCCCGTGCGCGAGAAAAAAGACTTCCTGTCCATCGAAGAGATCGCAACCGCGATCAAGCAGGCCGAGGAACAGCTGGGCGAGAAGGGGCGCGTGCTCGTACGGTACTCGGGTACCGAGGCGCTCGCCCGCGTCATGGTTGAGGGTGAAGACGACGACGCGGTCCAGAGCCACGCCCGCGCTATCGCCGCGGCCGTCCAGGAAACCCTGGGCCAATAGCCCCCTCTACCACAGGCCGGGTCTCGCAACTGGCGCGCAGCGCGCGTCGGTGAGATTATGACGTATCGCGTACCCGCTAGCGGCGTGCGCCTGCGAGCAGACCGTGAACGAGATCCATCTCGGCGTAAACGTCGACCACGTAGCCACGATTCGGCAAGCCCGAGGCACCCGCTATCCCTGCGTTTTGCAAGCCGCTCTCGCGGCCGAACGAGGCGGGGCGACCGGCATTACGATCCACCTGCGCGAGGACCGGCGACACATCCAAGACGCCGACGTACATCGGCTCGCATCTCGGGTAACGAGCAAACTCAACTTGGAAATGGCCGTTTCCGAAGATGTCGTCGCGCTTGCATGCGGCGTCGCCCCCGCCGATGCGTGCATCGTCCCCGAGCAACGCGAAGAGCTCACGACTGAGGGAGGGCTGTCTGTTACGGGTGGTTTCGATCGCGTCGCCGAAGTCACGCGCCGCCTTGGCCAGGTGGGCACGCGGGTGAGCCTGTTCATCGATCCGGATCGGGCTGAGATCGATGCAACCATCGAAGCCGGGGCGCCGGTCGTCGAGCTGCACACGGGCACCTACGCCGACGCCGCCGATGAAACTATTGCGCGTACCGAACTCGCGCGCATTGCCGAGGCTGCCGGCTACGCGCACGAGCGTGGGCTCGTCGTCAACGCGGGTCACGGGCTGACGCTCGAAAATGTCGCCGATATCGCGCGACTGACCGAAATCGTCGAGCTCAACATCGGCCACAGCATAGTCGCCCGCGCGCTGTTCGTGGGTATGGAAGAGGCCGCACGAGAGATGCTGCAGGCCTGCAGAGACGCGCGTGCCAATGCCTGATTCGCGACTACCCAACGACGCAGTTCGAGCATCCGGCTGCGTGCTCACACGAGCGGACGTACGCAGCGTCGATCAATTTACGATCGACAACGGCATCGAGTCTATCGAGCTGATGGAACGCGCCGGCATCGAACTTACCGCTTCGATTCTGCGCGTCGCACCAGAGCCTGCGCGCGTATTGATACTAGCCGGGAGCGGCAACAACGGCGGCGATGGCTACGTCATCGCCCGCCTGCTGCTCGAGGAACAATGGGATGTCTCGGTCGTGCACCTCGGCCGCGAGCCGCGAAAGGGCGGTGAGTGCGCGATCAACCAAGAACGATGGATCGCCGCGGGTGGAATGCTCGCCCACGGCGAGCACGCGACAGCCATGGTCAGCGATCCCGGCAGATTCGATCTCGTCGTCGACGCGTTGTTCGGCACGGGGCTCGACCGCGCCATCGACGGTAAGACCGCCGAGGTGATCGACGCCCTCAACAATACGCCGATCTCCGTTTTCGCGATCGACATTCCGTCAGGTCTCGATGCCGACACCGGCATTCCGCTCGGAGCCTGCGTTCAAGCCGACATCACCGCGACCATCGGTGCCGCCAAGCCCGGCTTGTTCCTAGCCGCCGGCCCCGACTGGGCCGGGAGAGTCGAAGTGCTCGACATCGCCTTGGCGTCACCGCGCAGCGCCGGCGTCCGGTCGCTCGGCAGCGTGCTCGACGCGGCATCGATAGCGCCGCTCATACCGCCCCTCGACCGCACCGCTCACAAGGGCACGCGCGGACACGTTCTGATCGTCGGCGGATCGGCCGGAAAATCCGGTGCAGCCGTCTTGGCCGCGCGTGCGGCACTGCGCAGCGGTGCGGGGCTCGTTACCTTGGGAGTCCCTGTAAGCATCGCCGCTCAGGTGGACGCGATGCTTCCCGAAGCCATGACGATGGCCTTGGCAGACGACGGCGACGGCAAACTGGCCCAGCATGCTTGGCAGGCGGTCGAAGCCGCCGGCATTTCCTTCGACACCGTTGCCATCGGTCCCGGTCTCGGAACCGACGAGGGCACCGAGCTATTCGTTGCCGACGCGCTCCAGCACTTCAACGGGTCGCTGATCCTTGATGCCGATGCTCTGAACGTGCTGGCCCAAGGTGTGCCCGATCTTCGTACGCGCTTGGCCCGACGCCGCACGAGCGACGGCCGCAGCGTCATACTCACGCCGCATCCCGGCGAGATGGCACGGCTGGTGGGCACCGACACCGGCACTATACAGGCCGACCGAGCAGGCATCGCGAGCGCGTTCGCGAAGTCCCACGAAGCCGTCGTGCTGCTCAAAGGCGCCGGTACGCTGGTGGCCGAGAACACGGCGCTCGCCTTCAATACGTCGGGAAATCCAGGTATGGCCGCCGCCGGCATGGGCGACGTACTCACCGGTGTAACCGCCGTGATGGCTGCGCGCATTCGGCCGGCCTACGACGCCGCTTGTGTAGCGGCATACGTTCACGGCAAAGCCGGCGACTTAGCCGCGGCCCGCATCGGCACCAGCGGTTTTATGGCTGGCGAAGTCGCCGATCTGTTGCCGAACGTTCTCGACTGGCTGTCGCAATAGACCCCATGAGTCGAACCACCGTGCATCAAAGCGGCAGCCCGGAAGCCACCGAGCGTATCGCCGAGGAACTCGCGGAGGGACTCACTCCGGGCACGACCGTGGGTCTGGTCGGCCCACTGGGTGCGGGCAAAACCTGCTTCGTACGCGGGCTGGCGCGCGGGCTCGGTGTGCCGCCGGACGACATCGCGAGCCCGACATTCGTCTATCTCGTCGAGTATGGCTCGCGAGCGAAGCCCCTCTACCACGCCGACCTGTACCGCTTCGGCGATCTTGCCCAGACCGCAAGCGAGGACGAGATCGAGCGGACGCTCGAGAGCATCGGACTTTTCGAAGCAATGGACTCCGATGGCGTATGCGCGGTCGAGTGGTGGCAATTCTACCGCGGCCCCACGCCCAAAGGGCTGGTAGTTGTTGAATTTTCTATAGAAAACGTCGACGATAGATCGATTTCGCTATCGGTTTCCTGACCCGCAAGAGTCCGGGTTGAGCCGAAACGCGCATCTTCGAGACCATGTCGCGTCGAATCGTACAGAAGTACGGAGGCACCTCCGTAGGCACCCCCGAGCGCATTAGCGCGGTCGCCGGGCGTGTTAAGCGCGCGCACGATGACGGCTCCAGCATCGCCGTGGTGGTCTCCGCCATGTCGGGCGAGACCAACCGCTTGCTCCATCTCGCATCGCAGGTGTCCAAGGCGCCGCTGACCCGCGAGATGGACGTGCTCGTTTCAACCGGCGAACAGGTGACTACCGCGCTGCTCAGCATGGCACTTCAAGATCTCGGTGTGCCGGCTCTGTCGCTGCAAGGGCATCAGGTACGCATCGCAACCGACTCGAGCCACGGGCGCGCACGCATTCGCGCCATCGACAAGTCGCGTATCGAAGAAGCGTTCGAAGCGGGTAGGGTCGTCGTCATCGCCGGTTTCCAAGGCATCGACGATCAGCAGAACATTACCACACTTGGCCGTGGCGGCTCCGACACCACCGCGGTCGCCATTGCAGCGTCACTCGGCGCCGACTGTGAGATCTACACCGACGTCGATGGTGTTTACACGACCGACCCGCGTATCTGCCCGCAAGCGTTCAAGCTCGCTCGCGTAAGCCACGAAGAGATGCTCGAGATGGCGAGCCTCGGCGCGAAGGTGCTGCAGACCCGCTCGGTTGAATGCGCGCTCAGATTTTCCGTTCCCGTCCACGTACGCTCGAGCTTCGACGACAACGACGAACTCACCGGAACGTGGGTCGTGCCCGAGGAGGCAAGCATGGAAGAAGTGCTCGTATCCGGAATCCCCGCAGACAAGAACCAGGCAAAGATCACGATGCAAGGCGTTCCCGACATTCCGGGACTCGCCGGTCGCATCTTCGGATCTCTCGCCGCCAACGGCGTTGTTGTCGACATGATCGTTCAGAACGCGAGCAGCGACGGCGACCGCACCGACCTGACATTCACGGTCGGCAAATCCGACCGCAGCAAGGCGCAGCGGCTGGTCGAAGACATCCGCGAAGAAATAGGCGCGAAAGAAGTCGTCTCCAGCGACGCCGTGGGCAAGGTCTCGGTCGTCGGGCTCGGCATGCGCAGCCACGCAGGCGTCGCCGCCGATATGTTCACGGTGTTGGCCGACGAAGGCATCAACATACAGATGATCTCAACGTCCGAGATCAAGATCTCGGTCATCGTAGACCTCGACCAGGTCGATCGCGCGGTAAACGTACTGCACGCCAAGTTCTTCGCCGAGCGCACGAGTGTCTCCGAAGGGGCCGACGGGTAGTACTCCTATGACCGCTGCAAGAAAGATCGACCTATACGACACGACGCTGCGCGACGGCAGTCAGGGCGAAGGCGTAAGCTTTACCGTCCAAGACAAGCTCGTCGTTACCGAAAAACTCGACGACCTCGGAATTCGCTATGTCGAAGGTGGCTGGCCGGGGTCCAACCCCCGTGATGCCGAGTACTTCAAGGCCGCGAGCAAACTCAAACTCAAAAACGCGCGCGTAACGGCATTTGGATCGACGATCCGGCCCGGCAAGACACCGTCGCAAGACGATAACGTCAAAGCGCTGCTCGTCGCCGACACGCCGGCCGTAACGATCGTTGGCAAAACTTGGGCCGAAGAGGTCCGAAGCTCGCTGCGCATCTCGCTTAGCGCCAATGTCGATCTTATCGGCAAGACGATCGCCTATCTCAGCAAGCGCGTCGACGAAGTTATCCTGGATGCCGAACACTTCTTCGACGGCTACGCCGCCAATCGCAAGTACGCCTTGCAATGCCTGCAAGCCGCCATCGACGGCGGCGCCAACGTGCTGTGCCTGTGCGATACGCGCGGCGGCTCGCTGCCCGATGATATCGCCGCCGCGGTCACCGAAGTGCGCTCCCTCGGCACGAACATCGGCATACACACCCACGACGACTCGGGCCTGGCAATTGCGAATGCACTGGCCGCCGTCAAGGCCGGTGCGATTCAAGTGCAAGGCACGATGAACGGATTCGGCGAGCGCTGCGGTAACGCAAACCTCTGCACGCTGCTTCCGACGCTCCAACTCAAGCTCGGCTACAAATGCGTAACCGTGCGCCAGCTAAAGAAGCTCGGAGAAACGTCCCGGCATCTCTACGAGCTCGCGAACATGGTGCCTAACCGCCAAGCTCCGTATGTGGGCGTCTCTGCCTTCACGCACAAGGGCGGACTCCATGTCTCGGCCATTAAACGAAATAGCTCGAGCTACGAGCACATCGAGCCGGAAATCGTCGGAAACGCGCAGCGCGTACTCGTCTCTGATCTTTCAGGCCGAAGCAACATCGAGTACAAGGCGCGCCAGTTCGGGATCGATCTCGACAACCGTGTCGATGAACTCGGCGATCTGCTCGCGCAGGTGAAGCGTCTCGAAAAGAGCGGATTTCAGTTCGAAGGCGCCGACGCCTCACTCGAGCTGCTGCTGCGCGCCAGCCTCAACGGCAAGGAAGCGTTCTTCAAGTTGATCGGTTTTCGTGTAATTGACGAGAAACGCCACGAAGACGAACCCGCGCAGACCGAAGCAACCGTCATGATCGAGGACCCCGAGGGGAAGATCGAGCACACGGCCGCTACCGGCAACGGCCCGGTCCACGCATTGGACCTCGCTCTGCGAAAGGCGCTCGTCCGTTGTTACCCGACCCTGTCCGATGTGACGTTACACGACTACAAAGTGCGCGTACTCGCAGGAGACGAGGGCACCGCCGGGCTCGTGCGCGTTTTGATCGAATCGGGCGACTCGGAGAAGCGGTGGGGAACGGTCGGCGTGTCGCACAACGTCGTCGAAGCGAGCTGGCAGGCACTGGTCGACAGCCTTGCCTACAAGCTGCTCAAAGACGGTCTAACCCGCGCACGTAGATCACGGGCAAAATAGGCCCGCGCGGGCACCTTTTCCACGTTCGTCTTTTAGAGCTAGTATGCCGACCCGCTGGAAGCACGCGATATGCAAGGCTATTTTGACTACAATGCGACCGCCCCGACCCGCCCCGAGGTTATCGAGGCGATGGCCGAGGCGATGTCGGAGCCACTCGGGAACCCATCGAGCATGCATACACACGGGCGGCGCGCGCGCCACTACATAGACGAAGCGCGCGAGCAGCTCGCCCATCTGATCGGCGCCAAACCGCGCCAGATGATTTTTACGTCGGGCGCCACCGAGTCGAACAACATGGCGATGCGCGGCTTCGCGGCAGGTGCCGAGGGCCGCTCGATCATTACGACGAACATCGAGCACGTCTCGGTATTGGCAACCGCCGAGGCACTGGCCGACCAGGGTACACCGCACATAACGGCTACCGTCGACCGTAACGCACGCCCGAACCTGGACGAGATTCGCCGCGCTAGCGCCGCCGGCCCTTGCTTAGTGGTCACCGCCTGGGCCAACGGAGAAAGCGGCCATGTCTGCGACTTGGATTCGCTCACCGCCGTCATCGGCGCTTCATCGCTGCTCCTGATGGATGCGGCGCAGGCCGTGGGCCGTATACCGACCCGGCTCGGTAACGGCGTTGATATGATCTCGCTATCGGCACACAAGTTCGGCGGCCCGCGCGGAATCGGCGCGTTGGCGTTGGCCGACGACGTCGTTGAGGCAACGACAACCGGCGGCGGCCAAGAACGCGGTCTTCGCCCGGGAACGGAAAACCTGCCGGGCATCGTCGGAATGGGCGTCGCAGCTCGACTTCGCAGTCGAGAAATGGACGGCGAGTCCGAACGCCTTCGAAAACTGCGCGAGCGCTGCTGGCAGCGACTCCGCGGTGCCCTTAACGACGTGATCCGAATCAGTCCCGAGAGCGGATTGCCCAACACGCTCACCATTGCGGTAGGAGACGTCGGCGCCGACGTCATTTTGGCCGGACTCGACCTGGCCGGATTCTCGGTATCCGCCGGCTCTGCTTGCGCGGCGGGAGCGCCTGAACCATCGCACGTGGCGATCGGACTAGGCGTCGAAGATCGCTACTTGCGCAACGTGATTCGCATCAGCTCAGGTTGCGGCACGACCGAAGACGATGCCGACGGCCTCGTCGATTCGCTGATCGCCGTCGTCGCACGCGCGAGGAAGGCCGCGTGAGCGCCGCAACGCAGAGCAAACGACGCCGTATTGTCGTGGCAATGAGCGGAGGCGTCGACAGCTCGGTGGCCGCCGGCTTGTTGGCAGAGAAAGGACATGAGGTCATCGGCATATCGCTTCGACTGGCCCCCGAACCCGCGCCCGGCATGCCCCGCAGCAGCTCCGGCTGCTGCAGCATCGAAGATTTCCAAGACGCGGCCCGCGTGGCCACCGCGATCAACGTTCCACACTACGTCTTTGACATGCGCGAAGAGTTTCAACGTTCGGTCATCTCACCGTTCGTCGATGAGTATCTAGCCGGTCGTACGCCCAGTCCATGCATTCTCTGCAATCGCGAGATCAAGTTCAGCCTACTTCACAAGAAAGCGTTCGAGCTCGGCGCCGATGCCGTTGCAACCGGCCACTACGCACGCATCGAGCGCGACGACGCGGGATACCATCTGCTCTGCGGTCACGACCGTAACAAGGACCAGTCTTACTTCTTGTTCGAAATGGGGCAACGAGAACTCGAGACGACACTGTTTCCCGTCGGTGCGATGGCGAAGGACGAAGTGCGCGAACACGCCGTGCGTCTTGGACTACCGGTAGCTGAGAAGCCCGACAGCCAGGAAATCTGTTTCGTCTCCGACGGCCGCTACGCCGAGTTCGTTCGCCGTGCGGCACCCGAGCGCGTCAAGGCCGGGCAGATCCGCAACGAGAACGGCGACGTAGTAGGCACCCACGAAGGCGTGCACGGTTATACGGTCGGACAACGCCGAGGGCTCGGTGTATCGGCGGCGAACCCCCTGTACGTGAGTGCCATCGACGCCGAGACCGCAACGGTAACCGTCAGTGAGCGCGCCTCGCTCGCCGCCGACGGCCTCTTCGCGACGGGCGCCACGTGGGTTGCCGGCGGGCCCCCCGACCACCGCGAGCGCGTACAGGCGCGCATCCGCTATAGACACGATCCCGTTGCCGCAACCGTCGTACAGAAAGGGCAGGGCACGGTCGAAGTCGTCTTCGACGAACCGCAGTACGCCGTTACGCCGGGGCAAGCCACGGTGTTTTATCGCGACGACGAAGTCGTCGGAGGCGCATGGATAGAGCGTGGTATTGCGACGGCCCAATCACGCGACGTTCTTGCCGAGATGTTGTGATGCGTGTGGCGATCACAACGCTCGGTTGCAAGGTCAACCAGTACGACACAGCCGTCATGCAGCGCCTGTTCTCTGAACAGCGCTGGAGCCAAGTTCCGTTCACTGACGAGGCCGATGCCTACGTGGTCAACACCTGCACCGTGACCGATCGCGCCGATTCCGATGCACGCCGCCTTGCGCGCCGCGCGCGCCGCGCCAACCCCGAGGCCCGCGTGATTCTGACCGGCTGCTACGCGCAGACCAGCCCACAGCAGTTGGTTGAACTCGAGTACGTCGACTATGTGATCGGTTTGGGACGACTCCCGGACCTGCTGCGCGCCGTTGAAGGAGAACTCTCGGATCGCGTTGCCGTCTCCGACCTACGCCAAGCCGACACGGTCGACACACTCGGCATCGAATCGTTCTCGGGACGCACCCGTGCGTACGTCAAGGTACAGGAAGGCTGCAACCTCTTCTGCACCTACTGCATTGTTCCCGTCGCACGCGGACGAAGCCGCAGCGTCGCGCCGCGCAAGGTCATCGAAGAAATCGACCGTCTCGAAGCGAGCGGCTATCGCGAGGTCGTCCTCACCGGCGTGCACCTCGGTGGCTACGGCGACGACCTCGAGCCGACCTGCGATCTGGCGTTCCTACTCGAAGCCATCGCAGAGCGGCGCCCGCGACTACGCGTACGCATCAGCTCAGTAGATCCACCCGAGATCACCGATCGACTGGTCGACATTGTGGCGTCGAGCGACGTGTTCTGTCGGCACTTCCACATCCCCCTGCAATCGGGCTGTGACAGCGTTCTCGGACGGATGAAACGACTGTACACGGCCGAAGAGGCACGTACGGCGTTGCGGCGCCTGCAAACGCGCATACCTGACGTCTGCATCGGCACCGATATCATCACAGGCTTTCCCGGAGAGACCAGAGAAGAGTTCGACGAAACGGCCGATTTCTTGCGCGACGTCGGATTGTCCTACCTACATGTCTTCCCGTACTCGGTACGAACGTCGACGTCTGCAGCCAAACGCTGGCAGGCCTTGCCGGACCACATCGTCCACGACCGTGCACGAGAGATGCGCGATGTCGATGCCGCGTTGAGACAGTTGTTCGAAGACCGTTTCATCGGCCAACGCGCAGCCGTGCTGATCGAATCGTCGCGCGATAGCGAAACCGGGATGCTAAAGGGCTACTCGAGCAATTACCTGCCGGTGCTCGTTGACGGCCCAGATACGCTCATGAACCGCGTCGTGCCGGTCGACCTCGCCGGGCGAAGCGGCAAACGACTCGTTGCCCACACGGTAGACGGCCCACAGATGGTCGCGGTATGAGCGATTCGCTCGACGAGCTCGAAGCGACGCTCGGCTATCGCTTCACCAACAACGAGCTGCTCGAGAGAGCTCTGAGCCACAGCTCGTTCGGCGCGGAATCGTCATCGAAAAATTACGAGACGCTGGAATTTCTCGGCGACGCGGTCCTCGATCTGGCGCTGAGTGAAATGATGATGCGCGAGCATCCCGAGTACGACGAAGGCGCACTGACCCGGCTGCGCGCCGCGCTCGCAAACGCATCGCATTTGGCCGACCTCGCGCGCACATTAGAGCTTGGAAAGTGGTTGCGGCTCGGCCGCGGCGAAGAGCAGAATGGCGGGCGTGATAAAGAGAGCATCCTCGCCGCCTGCTACGAGGCGATACTCGGTGCGGTGTTCCTCGACGCCGACTACGAAACCGCTCGGACGGTTGCGACCAACCATTTCGAAGAGGCCGTACGCACTCCGTCGAGCGCACGGGAAGACTTCAAAACCACGTTGCAGGAATTCACCCAACGCCTTCACAAGGTCACACCGACGTACAAGATCGCCGGAATCACCGGCCCAGACCACGACCGTCGCTATCACGTAGAACTTCGCGTCGGCGAGAACGCGATCGCCGAGGGACGCGGACGGAGCCGCAAGCATGCCGAACAAGAGGCGGCCGAGATCGGACTCGCACGGCTGAAAGAAAACCAATCGTAACCATGCCCGACGAACGCCAAGAACCAACATCAGCGGCGATCATAGCGCTCGCCGGCGCACCCAACGCCGGCAAATCGACGCTCCTGAATCGCATCCTCGGACGCCGCGTAAGCATCGCCACGCCCAAGCCGCAGACCACGCAAACACGAATTCTCGGCATCGAGATGCGCGGCCGCACGCAACTGGTGCTCACCGACACGCCGGGCATTCATAAGCCGCGCGGGGCCATTCATGAGCTGATGGTCGGGCGGGCCCGTGCCGAGATGAGCGGCGCAGATATCGTCTGTTGGCTCATAGACGGCAGTAAAGGGATTCGCCGCAGCGACCGCGAAGAACTTCCAAAACTCGTCGCAAACGCTACCGAGCAACCCCTCGTGATCGTACTGAACAAGATCGATTCCATCGCCAAGCCCGCGCTCTTGCCGCTGATGGCGCAGCTCGGCGAGCTCGCGCCGGACATCGAACTGTTTCCGACCAGTGCGCTCAGAGGCGAGGGTGTCGAGGAACTCGTAGAGCACCTGGTAGCGCTTGCTCCCGAAGGGCCGTTCCTGTTTCCGGAAGACGCCGTAACCGATCGGCCGGTCGAGTTCATGGTCGCCGAGTACGTGCGCGAACAGCTTTTCTATCGTTTGCAGCAGGAGCTGCCGTATCGCGTCGCGGTCAGAGTAGACCTGCACGAACGCCGTAAGAAAACCGAGTACTTTGAAGCGTCGATATTCGTCGACTCGGACTCTGCGCGCAAGATCATCATCGGCGCCGGCGGTCAGAACATAAAGGCCATAGGCACGTCGGCGCGCAAACGCGCCGAAGAACTCGTCGACGGTAAAGTATTCTTGAAGCTCGAAGTGCGCGTAAAAAAGAAATGGCAGGAAGACGCGAGCTTCCTCGAGGAACTAGGTCTGTGAGCGCCGACCCGCCCGCGACAGCGCATGTCCCGACCGTTGCCATCGTTGGGCGGCCCAACGTCGGCAAGTCGACCCTCTTTAACCGCCTGATTCGCAAACGGCGTGCGATCACCCTCGATACGCCCGGCATCACACGAGACCCTATAACGGAGAAAGTGGTCTGGGACGGCATTACGCTGAACCTCGTCGACACCGGCGGCCTCGGAGGCGAGGGGGACATCGCGCTGGCCGATCAGGTCCACGCACATACCGTGCGCGCGGTCGCCAACGCCGACCTAATCGTTGCCTTGTTCGATGCGCGCAGTGGATTGAGCCCGCTCGACAAGGACACAGTCGATCTTATTCAGCGCCTCGAGGTACCGGCACTTTGGGTTGCCAACAAGGCCGACAATCCCGCGCAAGATGAAGCCGTGGTCGACTTCTGTTCGCTCGGTATTGATGCGCCGCTTGGTGTCTCGGCGGAACACAATGTCGGCCTCGCCGAGCTACGCGAGGCGATCACTGAGGCGCTCGAAGAACAGTCGGCCGCCACCGCTCTCGAATCGGAGGCCGCTCAAGCGCAAGACTCAGTAGTTCAACAATCGCTTGAAGAGAACGAAGCCCCCGCAGAGGGCCCACCGCTCCCTTGCCGTGTCGCACTCGTAGGCCGCCCGAACGTAGGCAAATCCTCCCTGCTCAACCTCGTCGCCAAGTTCGAGCTGTCGCTCGTCGACGACAAGCCCGGCACGACCCGCGATGTCGTCGACACCATCGTCGAGCGCGGAGACAACAAGTATTTACTACTCGACACCGCCGGCATGCGTCGGCCGTCGAAGGTCGATGAAGGTATAGAGCGTATCAGCGTACGGCGCAGCATGGAGGCGGTGCGCCGGTGCGATGTCGTCGTGCTCATGATCGAACCGGAAGAGAGCCTTACCGATCAAGACGCTAGGATCGCGCGCATAGCATGGCAAGAGGGCCGCGCCATGGTGGTGGTCGTCAACAAGATCGACCTGCTCGACGACGGCCAGGCACGCGCGCGACTCCGCGAAGAGATCTACATACGCTGCCCGACGCTCGGCCCGGTTCAAGTAGAATTCATGTCGGTGACCGAGGGCACCGGCATCGGCCGCTTGTTCCGCGCCATCGACCGCGCCTGGGTCGCCTTCAATACCACGGTGCGCACGTCCGACCTCAACCGGCTGGTCGATGCGATCACCGAGCGACGACAGCCGCCCGTCATATCAAACGCGCGGCTGCGCTTCTTCTACGTAACCCAAACGGCGCACCGACCGCCGACGCTCACGTTTTTCTGTAATCGAGAGAAAGTACCGACCGACTACTCGCGGTTCATGGAACGATGCGTGCGCGAGAACATCCCGCTCGAGGGCTCTCCGCTTCGCCTGCGTTTCCATCGCCGCGACTCGCACGATCGCAAATAGTCTTTGCGATGGGCTCAGGAGCCGCTGCGCTTATAATCCTGCGCAAGCCCCATGTAGGTGGCAACGGTCGTCGCCATCCATTCTCGATCAGCATCGGTTACATCGCGCACGACGCGAGCCGGTGAACCCAGGACGAGTTTTCCGGCCGGTACAACCGTACCCGCCGTTACCAAGGAGTTCGCGCCCACCATCGCACCTTCCTCGATCACACAGCCGTCGAGAACGATCGAGCCGATACCGATTAACGCTCCCGGGTGAACCTCCGCCCCATGCACGATCACCCGATGCCCCAAGGTCACGTCTTCGTAGATGATCGTTGGGTGGGTCCCCTTTGAGACATGGATCGTGCACTGGTCTTGGATGTTCGTACGGGCGCCGATACGCACGCGATGCACGTCGGCGCGCACCACGCACTGGAAAAAGATCGAGGCCTCCGCCCCCAGCTCGACGTCGCCTACGACATCGGCGCTTTGGGCCACCCAGGCGGTAGGGTCGATCTTGGGCGTTTTCCCGTCGTAAGCGTGGATCATGAGTGGCTTCCGGCGCGTTAAGTCGCCCTTCGTCGCGGGTCTGTGCTCTGCCGGCCTACAGCCGTTGAAACGTACGGCTGTCATGTCTATATGGCAATATGGAACCCCTGGATAACGTCCCCGTTGGCTACACTTTCGACGACGTCATCTTGTCGCCCGGATATTCCGACATCCTACCGTCGGACACCAACGTCGAAGCGCGACTCACCCGAAACATCCGCCTTAACGTCCCACTGACGAGCGCCGCCATGGATACGGTCACCGAATCGCGCTTGGCGATCGGCATGGCCCAACTCGGAGGGCTCGGCTTCATTCATCGCAACATGACGATTGAGCGTCAGGCGGCGGAGGTCGAAGCGGTCAAGAAGAGCGAGTCGGGCATGATCAGCGACCCGATCACCGTGTCGCCCGATATGCCGCTGAGCCAAGCGCTCAAGATCATGCGAGAAAACGGCATCTCGGGGCTGCCCGTCACCGACGGCGCTTCTCTGGCCGGCATTCTCACCAACCGCGACATTCGCTTCGAACGGGATCTTACGAAGAAGGTATCCGAGGTCATGACCAGTGATCTCGTGACGACTCGAAAGGGCACCCACCTCAATGAAGCCACCGCGATCCTCCACAAGCATCGCATCGAGAAGCTACTCGTCGTCGATGAACAGGGTCGGCTCGCCGGCTTGATCACGGTCAAAGACATCCAGAAGGGTATCGAGTTCCCGACGGCGTCGAAAGATACGGGTGGAAGCCTCCTGTGCGGCGCGGCCATCGGCGTCGGGCCGGATCGCATCGAACGTGCGGCGGCACTGTTTGAAGCGGGTGTCGATGTCGTCGCCGTCGATACCGCACACGGCCACACCAAGAATGTGATCGACACCGTGCGGGAAGTGAAAGTCGCCCACCCGAATCTCGATGTCATTGCCGGCAACGTCGGTACCGCCGACGGTGCACGCGCATTGATCGATGCCGGGGTCGACGGCGTCAAAGTCGGCATGGGGGTGGGGTCGATCTGCACCACGCGTATCATCTCGGGCGTCGGCATGCCCCAGCTCACTGCAATCATTGACGCGTGCAGCGTCGCGCGCCCTGCCGACGTACCGGTCATCGCAGACGGCGGCGTACGCTTCAGTGGCGACATCACCAAGGCCCTCGCTGCCGGTGCATCGAGCGTCATGATCGGATCGCTGCTGGCAGGAACCGAAGAGAGTCCGGGTGAAACGATCCTGTACCAGGGCCGTACCTACAAATTGTACCGCGGCATGGGATCGCTCGAAGCAATGCGCGGTGGACGCAGCAAAGACCGCTACTTCCAGCAAGACACCGATGACATGAAGCTCGTGCCCGAGGGCATCGAGGGCCGCGTACCATACAAAGGCTCACTTCAAGCAACGGTTGAACAATTGGTCGGCGGCCTGAGGGCCGGCATGGGCTACTGCGGCGCCCACGATTTGGAAGCGTTGTCAGAAGGTACCAAGTTCGTACGCATCTCGCCCGCAGGCCTGGCCGAGGGCCATGTGCACGATGTGACGATGATGAAAGAGCCTCCTAACTATAGGATCGACTAAACGATGATCGCGATTTTGGATTTTGGGAGCCAGTATACGCAGCTTATCGCGCGGCGCGTGCGCGAGGCCAACGTCTACTGCGAGATCCATCCTTACAACGTTGATCCATCGGTTCTCGCGAAACTCGAACCGGAAGGCGTGATCCTCTCGGGCGGTCCGTCGAGCGTTTACGACGACGACGCACCGAAGCCCGGAGCTGCGAGCCTCGCTCTCGACGTTCCTTATCTCGGTATCTGTTACGGCATGGGACTGCTCGCCCACGAGGCCGGCGGACATGTCGCACGCGCAACCGAACGCGAGTACGGCCCGGCATCATTGGTCGCAAACAACGGCGCTAGCTCCGACGCACTTTTTAGCGGTCTGGAGGGCGACCTCGGCCAGGTATGGATGAGCCGCGCCGATCGTATCGAAACACTGCCCGACGGTTGGGAAGCTATCGCCTCGAGCGACAACTCGCCCTACGCCGCCATCAAGACCCCCGACGGTCGACGCTACGGATTGCAGTTTCACCCCGAGGTCGTGCACTCGCAGCGCGGACGCACGATGCTCAAGAATTTCTTGTTCAAAGTTTGTGACGCCAACGCCGATTGGACCCCCGCGAGTTTCGTCGACACTACCTGCGCGCGGATACGCGAGCAGGTGGGTGAGCGCCAAGTCGTGTGCGGCCTGAGCGGTGGGGTCGACTCAACGGTAACGGCCGCGCTGATCGAGAAGGCGGTGCCCGGCCAACTCACTTGCGTGTTCGTCGACAACGGCCTCCTTCGTAAGAACGAAGCGCACGAGGTCTGCAGCGAACTCGGCGAGCCGTTTTTCGGCAAAGACTTCGTCCATGTCGATGCGACTGACTTGTTTCTCGACGCGCTCGCAGGAGTCAGCGACCCGGAACAAAAACGCAAAATCATCGGCCGAACGTTCATCGAAGTCTTCGACGAGGCGGCAAAATCGCCCGCGCGTACCAAGCCCCCGGCCGAACTGCTGGCGCAGGGAACGCTGTACCCGGACGTCATCGAATCGGTGTCGGTCAAAGGGCCCTCGGCTACAATCAAGAGCCATCACAACGTAGGCGGTCTTCCCGCCCACATGGACCTCGAGTTGGTCGAGCCGCTGCGCGAGCTGTTCAAAGACGAGGTGAGGGCGGTGGGAGCCGTTCTGGAGCTGCCCCACGAGCTGCTGTGGCGCCATCCGTTCCCCGGCCCGGGTCTGGCAGTGCGCCTGCTCGGCGATATTGTCCGCGAAGATCTCGATATGCTTCGCGATGCCGATGCGATCTTCATCGAAGAGATCCGCCGTGCCGACCTCTACGACAAGATCTGGCAGGCCTTCGCTGTGCTGCTGCCCGTGCGCACCGTTGGCGTCCAGGGCGACTACCGCACCTATGACCGCGTGGTAGCGCTGCGCGCGATCACGAGCGAAGACGGCATGACCGCCGACTGGTTCCGATTCCCCGATGAGATACTCGCCCGATCGTCCGCCCGCATTGCCAACGAAGTCTCGGGTGTGAGCCGGGTGGTTTATGACATCTCGTCGAAACCGCCGGCCACGGTTGAATGGGAGTAGCCTGATTCGTTGCATGTTGGCTCACCGGCCCACGCGCCTCGAATAGTCGAATGCGGATAGCCGTGAGGCGATGTCATGAACACCCCGGGCGAAGTTAGACGCGGTCACGGTCTACGCCATCGAAGTCGAGCAGATGATGGGCAAGGAATCCCCACTACCACCGCGCCAAGACCAATGGCCGGTCAAAGACACTACCAAATCTCCGGACGCGCAGCCCGAGGAGACGAACACATGATTCTTGAAGTTGCAGTTCTCAACGTTACTCCCGGCCAGGAGTCCGACTTCGAAGAAACCTTTTCAAAAGCACAGGCGATTATCTCTTCTATGAACGGCTACCTCGGCCATGAACTCAAGCGCTGTATCGAGAACCGCTCGCGCTACATCCTGCTCGTGCAATGGGCCACACTCGAAGCCCACATCGAAGGCTTTCGCGGGTCGGCCGAGTACCAGGATTGGAAAGAAATGCTGCACCGTTTCTACGATCCGTTTCCAGTCGTAGAACACTACGAAGCGCTCTAGATGATCACTCCGGAATACTGCACGACCCTGCTCTGCGGCACGTCGCTCAGCTTCGTCCGCTTCGCCAGCCACGTGTGGGCCGGCGCTGCCGAAGAACAAGGCACGAGCGGGTAGGGCGGCGCCAAGTGAAATAGTAAAATGGTGAAATAGCGATGCAGTTCCTCCGCACCCCCAACCAATGTTTCGAAGATCTGCCGGGCTACCCATTCGCCCCGCACTACGTTGACATCCGTTCCAATACGCGAACGGCGATGCACATGCACTACGTCGACGAAGGCCCTCGCGACGCCGCACCTGTGTTGATGGTTCATGGGCAGCCGACCTGGTCCTATCTCTATCGCAAGATGATCGTACCGTTAGCCGCCGCCGGCCATCGAACCATCGCCCCCGACCTCATGGGTTTCGGCCGCTCCGACAAGCCGGTCGAGAAGACCGAGTACAGCTTCGAGCGCCACATCGATTGGCTCGAAGAACTCGTCACGAAGCTAAATCTGCGCGAGATCACGCTGGTAGCGCAGGACTGGGGCGGACCGATTGGTCTGGGACTGCTTGCACGCCAACCGGACCGCTTCGCGTGTGTCGTTGCCGCCAACACCATGCTGCATACCTGTGACCCGGATCTCGCGGGGCGGGTCGCCTGGTCGAACTACGGAGTCGGCGACGAAGACATCTGCATTTCCGAAGGTCTGCTCAACTGGATCGCGTACTCACAACGCGCACCCAAGATCGACGCCAGCATGCCTGTGGGTGCATCAACGGTTCGCAAGATAGATGCCGCTACGCTTGCGGCCTACGACGCGCCCTTTCCGGACGAACGCTACAAAGGCGGCCTACGACAATTCCCGATTTTAATCCCCATTACACGTAGCGATCCGGGAGCCGGGATCAACCGCGCAACGTGGAAGGCACTCTCGGAGTTTGACCGACCGTTTCTGACTGCCTTCGGCGATAGCGACCCCGGAACGGCCGGCTGGGACACCATCTTCCAAGAGCGGGTCCCAGGCGCTAAAAACCAATCTCATACGACCGTCAACAACGCGGGGCACTTCATCCAAGAAGATGCAGGCGAAGAACTGGCAGCCATCGTTGTCAAGTTCATCCGCCGAGCCAGGGGAAGCAAATGAGCGACTACGCATACGATCCAGAACTAGCAGACATCGTCCCGCTCTTACCGACCGTCATCGACTGGTCCGACATCGGCCAGGCGCGCGCAAATATGGAGCAGATGATTCTGGACGCGGCTCCGGGCGACCCGCCCGCCGACCAGATCACGTTCGAAGATGCGACCATTCCCGGACCGGCAGGAGCCCCCGAGGTCTTCGTTCGAATCTACCGACCGATGGCGGCAACCACACCGAGCCCGGCCCTACTGTACATCCACGGTGGCGGCTTCTGCTTCGGGTCCGTCGAAACAGAACACCTAGGCGCAGCCTCGACGGCAATCGGTACGAACGCCGTAACCGTCTCGGTCGAATACCGTCTCGCACCCGAACACCCGTATCCAGCCGGTGTCGAAGACTGCTACGCGGCACTGGTGTGGATGGCCAACGAATCGGCTTCGCTCGGTATCGATCGCACACGACTCGCGATCACCGGTTCGAGCGCCGGTGGGGGACTGTCGGCAGCCGTCGCGCTCATGACGCGCGATCGCGGCGGGCCGAATCTTTGCTTTCAAGCACTGGGTATTCCTGAGCTCGACGATCGACTCGACACTCCTTCAATGCGCGCGTTCACGGACACCCCGTTATGGAATCGACCGAACGCAGAGATGAGCTGGCGCTGCTACCTCGGCGAGAATCCGGGCGAGGTGTCTGCGTATGCCGCTCCGTCACGCGCGCAAGACCTCACCGGCCTTCCGCCCGCTTACATCTCGACCATGCAGTACGATCCGCTACGCGACGAAGGAATCATCTACGGCCTGCGCCTGCTCGAACAGGGGGTCTCGGTCGAGCTTCATCAGTACCCGGGCACGTTTCATGGTTCGAGCCTCGTGACGTCGGCCGGAGTCTCCAAGCGCAGCGCCGCCGAGATGTCGCTCGCCATCCGACGCGCACTGCATGAGTAGCGCTAGGCCCGCCGAAGCCGCCAGACAGGCGCGACAGATCCGTCGGGTTGCGGAACAGCCGACCGACGCTTAGAACCTTCGACATGTTCGAGACCATCACAGCCGAAGCGGACGGCGCCTTAGGGCAACTGACCCTCAATCGGCCCGACAAACTCAATCCGCTCTCGGCAACCACGCTTCGCGAGATCGCCGAGGCCGCGACATGGTTCGACGGCTGCAAAGACGTCAAAGTGGTCATAGTGTCTGGAGCGGGCAGGGCGTTCTCCGCCGGCTCGGATCTCGCCTCGTTCGCAGGGAAACAGGATGTCCCGATTCGCGAGGGAGCGGATCTCGGCCGACGGATGGCCGACGCCGTCGAGAACATGCGCGCGGTGTCGATTGCAGCCATCCGCGGTTGGTGCGTCGGCGGCGGTGTCGTGCTCGCGACTGCTTGCGATCTGCGAATAGCGACCGACGATACCAAGTTCTCAATCCCCGAAGTAGATCTCGGCATTCCGCTAACCTGGGGCGGCGTTCCCCGATTGGTCCGCGAGATCGGCCCAGCCATGACGAAAGAACTCGTGATGACCTGCCGCCGGTTCGATGCCGAAGAAGCAAAGAACATCGGACTCGTGAATCGCGTCGTCACCGAATCCGCACTCGACGACGAGGTGTACGCGCTCGCGCGCGGCCTCGCGCAGAAAGCCTCGCACGCGCTCTTCTCGACCAAGCGCCACGTTGATGCGGTTACAGCGCAGATGATCGGGCTGGGCCGCAGTTGGGCGGATGCCGACAGCCTCGTCACCGCGCTCTTTGACGAGGAATGCGCGGCCGCGCGCATAGCCTATCTCGAGTCCAAGAGCTGACATGAACACACGCGATATTGCCGAAGCGATCAGTCCGATCATCGCCGAGTACACGCGTGAAGAGCAGCCCGTGTTCGTAGCCGCCGGCGTATCCAACGACGCAACCGCCAGGGGCGCGACCATGTTCTTCTACGCACGTGTCGCGCACAGCGTGATCTACATCGCAGGCATTCCCTATCTTCGCACGCTCGCTTTCCTCGTCGGATTCAGCGGAATGCTGGGTATCGCACGCCAGATCTTCACAGCCTGAGGAACAAATGTCGTACTACCTCGTTGCCAATATCAAGATCGAAGACACCGAGGAGTACGCCAAGTACCAGGACGGCTTCATGGAGGTTTTCGAGCAGTTCAACGGTGAGGTGCTCGTGGTTTCCGATGAGCCGGCGATCATCGAAGGGGACTGGCCCTACACCCGAGTCGTGGTGCTGCGGTTCCCCTCGCAGGACGATGCGCTCGCTTGGTATTCGTCACCGGGGTACCAGGCAATATTAAAGCATCGCTTGAATGCTTCGACCGCGACCATTGTCTCGGCGCCGGGCTTCGAAGCTCTCTGAGTGGTCCGGATCTCGACCGATAACACCTGAGCGCTTGGCGAGCCCGCGGCCGCTTGCGCGATCTCACTAATGCAGCAACTCGAAATACAAGTCATTGCGTTCGTGCTTCTGTCTGCGTTTCTGCACGCCGGCTGGAATGCGATCACAAAGTCGAGCAGCGATCCACTGATCAACATGGCCGTCGTAACATCGAGCGGCGGTCTCGTTGCCGGCGCGATGATCCCGCTCACCCCGACACTCGACCCCGCCGCCTTCCCGTACTTGTTCGCTTCCGCGACGCTTCACTTCCTCTATCAACTCACGCTGGTGCGCGCGTATCGCCACGGCGATCTGAGCCAGGTCTATCCCATCGCGCGCGGCATCGCGCCGCTGGGAGTCGCTGCGCTCGCCGCAGCCCTCGCGCATGAAATCCCGTCGATGCTCCAGGCATTCGGACTAGCGATCGCGTCGGCCTCTATCGTGAGCTTGGGACTGATCGGTCGTGCCCACGCGCGCTCGCATACGGCCACGTGGCTGGCACTACTCACCGGCACATTGATCGGCATGTACACCTTCATTGACGCCACGGGCGTGAGAGTGGGCGGACACGCCTCGAGCTACATCTCGTGGATGTTCTTCGTCGATTCGTTTCCCATCGCAGCAACTGCCGTACTTCGACGACGCGGGCAGGTCACCGACTTCATCCGGCGCGAAGGCGTACGCGCCTCGATCGGCGGCATGATGGCCATCGCCGGCTACGGCGCGGTCCTGTGGGCCATGTCGCAGGGGGCCATGGCTTCGGTCGCGTCGCTTCGTGAGGCGAGCGTGTTGGTCGCCGCCATCATCGGCACGCGGCTGCTCGGCGAACCGTTCGGAAAGCAGCGCATTACGGCCGCAGCCGGGACTGTTGTGGGCTTGATCATGGTGCAACTCTAGATCGACCTTGGTGATTCAATCCAGATCTTCTAGCTCGTCGAACAACGGGCCGACCTTCGTCGCTCATAGCGCGGCACTCACTGTGTAGCGCGCCCGCGTTGCGACAAGCGGGACAGAATCTTCTGAGTTTGCAACAACGACGAGGGGGAGACCGGATGGTCTCCCCCTCGTTTATCGGAAGGTTAGTCAGGAACGATGAGCTACTGACAGATACAGCCCTGTATAGGATCGATTCCGCAACTTGCGTTTACGCCCGAGCTGCAGAAGCCCTGACAGTTCACGTCTTGCGAATCGCCGCAAGGGAATGTCGGATAGCACCGGCACGGAAGTCCGCCTATGTCATCGTCGCAGGCAAATCCCGACGGGCAGCTACCACCACACTGACCGGGGCTCTGGCCACTCATACCGTCCTCACAGACCAGGTCCTGAATAGGCTGGCACTCGCAGTCGTTCGTGCCTGCTAGCAACTTGCACTCTTCGTTGATATCGGGGCAGGGACCGCCACACACGCCGGCCGCAGTCAGGTCGCAGACCTCCGGAAGCGTCGTGGTCGTCGTCGTAGTGATGCTCGAGGTTTTGATCGCGTTCGTGCAAAGATAGGAGACCTTGAACTTACCGATCTTTCGCTTTCCGAACTGGTCCTGCACCTCTTCGGGCTGTATCGAGGCGGCAGGCGAGGGGCACTTCACTCGGTAGCAGATACGATCTTCGAGAAGATCCTGCCCCGGCATCGAGATCGGGCTGAGCGTGGAGCCCGAAGGGTAACTCAACGCGAGCACGGTCTTCTGAACCGGCACGCAGAACAGCTTGCCGCGTCCGTTCACCTCGCACAAAGGATCAACGTTGAACTGCGTTTGGAATGCGTTGAGGTCTACCCGAGCCTGAAATTTGGCGGAATCTCTCATCTTGTAACACTTGTAATGGTCAAACGGGCCGGCCTGCGCCATAGCGGGCACAGCCGTCATCGCCAAGCCGATCGCTACAATTGCTGCTGTAAATGCTTTCATCTTAAACTCCTTGATTGTTGCTGCGCCGTCGTTTCGCTACTGGACTGGGCGCGCTGTTGGGGAGAGGTGCTAAGCTTGCGCTCAAGTATCTCTCCGTTGCCTATGCTGCGTGATACGACGGGCAGACGAGATCGGATGAGAAAAAAGCGGCTGCTATAGTTTCCCTGCCGATCAGGTTGCCACGGATATCTCGAAGGCACTGGGGCAAAAGCAGCGCGGTCGATGCAAGGACAAACGCCCCGGCAGCCGTGCTGGCCACCGGGGCGATGCTTATTCCGGGCGATGTCTGTCGGAGCACCCGGCCTTAATAATTCTGGAACAGCACCCCCGCGACCCAGTTGTGAGTGTCGGCTGCGGTACGACTAGAGCCGCCACTGACCGACGATCTGGGGCCACCAGCTGTGTTGTTTTTCCCGCCGCTGACCGACGAGTCATACCCAACTGCGTCGTTGCTATACCCGCCGCTGACCGACGAGTGGGAACCGGTGGCGGTGTTTGAAGACCCGCCGCTGACCGACGAATACGAGCCGCTGGCGGTGTTGGCCGCCCCGCCGCTGACCGACGAGTCATCACCATTTGCGTCGTTGCTCTGCCCGCCGCTGACCGACGAGTATTTGCCGCTGGCGGTGTTCATCGACCCGCCGCTGACCGACGACCAGTCGCCGCCAGCGGTGTTGACAATCCCGCCGCTAACCGACGATTTGTCACCGCTGGCGGTGTTTAGCGACCCGCCGCTGACCGACGAGTATAGAGCGGTGGCCTTGTTGCCCACCCCGCCGCTGACCGACGAGTCGGGGCCGCTGGCGGTGTTGCTCTGCCCGCCGCTGACCGACGAATACAAGCCGCTGGCGGTGTTGGCCGCCCCGCCGCTGACCGACGAATAGGGGCCGCTGGCGTTGTTGCCGAAACCGGCTACCAGGCCGCCGTAGTTGCTGTAGGAGTGGTACGGGCCCACCACCAGGTTGTGCGAGCCGGTTTTGTCATCCTGAGCGTTCTCGTCGTAACCCACGATCAGGTTACCCAGGCCGTTTACTGCCGCGTAGGTGTTTCCACTGCCGCTGCGCACGTGAACGTTGCAACCCTCGAAGATAACGTCGTCGCCCACCTGCGAAGCGCAGGGCAGTGAAAAGGCTGCAAGTATGGTGATGTCAGACGCGTTGGTCGAAATGGCGGTGTCCTGAGCGGCATCAGCAGCAGCGTTCGCCGCGATGCCGGTCGTGTTCGCCGCGACGCCGGCCATGTTCGCCGCGATGCCGGTCGTGTTCGCCGCTACCGCAGCCGCGTTGCTCGCTATCGCCGCAACGTTCTCGGTCGTGCCGACCGACACCTCCTTGCCCGGCGTGCACGCAGAGCGCAGAGTTATCTTCGATTTTTCCCTCGGCTGGGTCGGGTTGTTCTTGTCTGCCCTGGCACAAAGCTCGAGCGCCAGGCCGCTGGTCGGCGCGGCAAGTACGAACCCCACGGCAGTGGCGACGGTAAGACTAAAAGAAACTAAAATCCTGGTAGTAATCATCGGCTATCCTCCCCACGTCGTGTCGGTAAATTGGAGCCACGCGGCCCGGCCTGCGCCATCGTTTCGCTACTGGACTGGGCACGCTGTTGGGGAGAGGTGCTAAGCTTGCGCTCAAGTATCTCTCCGTTGCCTATGCTGCGTAATACGACGGGCAGACGAGATCGGATGAGAAACAAAGCGGCGACTATCGTCGAGACTGCGTCGGGTCGTTTGAAAGGCCTGGCCAATTGGCGTAGCCGATCAAGTCTTCCTACGGGCAGCCCAGGGCGCTAACTCAATGAGATACTACGAAGACATCCAGTCCGATGGCGTGGTCGCCGCTCCCGGCACCTACGAGATCACCGCCGAAGAGATCGTCGAGATGGGCACACGCTGGGATCCACAGCCGTTCCACATCGACCCCGAGGCTGCGAAGGATTCGATCTTCGGTGGGCTCGTAGCCTCGTCGGTCCACCTGTTCGCAATCGCTGTCGGACTGGGCCATACGCGCGACGAGCCGACAGCCGCGGTGACTGCACTCGGATTCAAGGAACTTCAGTGGCACGCCCCGGCGCGTCCGGGCGATCGCCTCCATTTGCAGTCTCGCGTGCTCTCCAAACGCCTCTCAAAAAGCCGCCCGGATTGTGGAATCGTCGAATCGCGAAGCGAAGTCCTCAATCAGGATGACGCGCTGGTTTTCGCATACACTAGCGCAGCTCTGATCCGCAGGAAGCCCGATTCCTAGCTGCGCGGGCCACAAACCAGCGCGCCGTGCCCGCACTGCTTGATTCCCGCGCGCGGGCGGGCAAATTGAGTAGGTCTTGAGCTACGCACACCTACATCTGCATACACACTACAGTCTCCTCGACGGCGCCAACAAGATCAGCGCGGTGCTCGATCGGGCAAAGGCTCTCGATATGCCTGCCGCCGCCATGACCGACCACGGCAACATGTTCGGGACGGTCGATTTCTACCGAACCGCCGTCGATACGGGCGTAAAACCAATCATCGGTTGTGAAGTCTACGTTGCTCCGCGAAGCCGCACCGAACGCTCTACCGTCGCCGCCGATGACTATGAGCGCGCGGGTAACTACCACCTGATCTTGCTTGCACAAAACCAGCAGGGTTATCGAAACCTCTCGAAGATGGTTTCGCAGAGCTACATCGACGGCTTCTACTACAAGCCGCGCATCGACAAAGAACTATTGCGCGAGTTCAACGAGGGCATCATCTGCTTGAGCGGCTGCCTCGGCGGCGAAGTAGCCACCGCGATCAATGCCGATCGGCCGGACATCGCGCGTAAGGTGATCGAAGAATACTCAGGTATCTTCGGCGACCGCTACTACCTGGAGATCCAAGACAACCACATGGACCTTCAAGCGAAGGTCAACAGGCACCTCATAGAAGTTTCCGGTGAGATGGGCATCCCCTTGGTGGCGACCAACGACTGCCACTACCTCGAACACGAAGACCACGAAGCGCACGAGGTGCTGCTCTGTATTCAAACGGGCAAGCGCCTTTCTGACGAGACGCGCTGGAAATTCGAGACGGACCAGCTGTTCGTCAAGTCCGAGGGCAAAATGCTCGAGGCATTTCCCGACGTGCCCGAGGCCATCAAAACATCGATCGACATCGCCGACCGCTGCGACCTCGAGCTGTCCTTCGGGAAACACCAGTTCCCGGTCTACCAGCTTCCTGAGGGCGTGAGCCTTGAAGGCACGCTCATCGGGCAGTCGAAAGCCGGCTTGGAAGAACGGCTCGATGTGATTCGCAAGCTCGACCCCAACGTCGACGAAGCCGCCTATCGCACGCGGCTCGATATCGAACTGAAGACAATCATCGATATGGAGTTCGCCGGCTACTTCTTAATCGTGTCGGATTTCATCAATTACGCGAAAGAGCAGGGCATCCCCGTCGGCCCCGGACGTGGCTCGGCCGCCGGCAGCCTCGTTTCGTACTCCCTGAAGATCACCGACATCGACCCGATCCCCTACAACCTACTGTTCGAGCGATTTTTGAATCCCGAGCGCGTGTCGATGCCGGATATCGACGTCGACTTCTGCTACGAGCGCCGCGACGACGTGATCCGGTACGTGCGCGAGAAGTATGGAAACGAGCGCGTCGCCAATATCATCACGTTCGGAACCATGAAAGGGAAAGCCGCGATCCGTGATGTCGGACGCGTGCTCGAATTCTCGTTCGCCGAGACCGACCGCATCTGCAAGCTCTACCCGGCGGCGCAACAAGGTCGCGACTTCTCACTCGCGCAGGCTCTGGAGATGGAGCCCAAGCTTCGCCAGATCCGGGACTCCGGCGAGCGCGAAACCAAGCTGTTCCAGTACGCGCAAAAGCTCGAGGGGCTCGCACGCCACGTCTCCAAACACGCAGCCGGTATCGTGATCTCGGAGCAACCTCTAGTCGAGAGTTGTCCACTGTTCGTCGACAAAGACGGTACGGTGATGACCCAGTTCGCCGGCCCTGAGATCGAGGCGATCGGGCTGATCAAGTTCGACTTCCTGGGTCTCAAGACGCTCACCCTGGTGGCGGACACCGTCCGTCGCATCAAAGCGACGACCGGCATCGACATAGATCTCGCCACGCTACCGCTCGACGACCCAGCTCCGTACCGCCTGATCACACAAGCAGACACGGTCGGCATCTTCCAAATGGAAAGCGGCGGCATGCGTAAGCTGCTCACGCAGATCAAGCCGTCGACCTTCGAAGACCTGATCGCAGTGCTCGCACTGTACCGACCGGGCCCTCTCGATAGCGGCATGGTAGAGACCTACATCAAGCGCAGGGACGGTCGTGAGATCGTCGCGTATCCGGACCCATCGCTGGAGGAGATTCTCAAAGAAACCTATGGCGTGATCGTCTACCAAGAGCAGGTCATGCAGATCGCTCAGATTTACTCCGGCTACTCACTTGGCCAGGCCGACAATCTTCGGCGCGTGATGGGCAAGAAAAAGCTCGATGCGATGGCGAAAGAGAAGGAAGGTTTTCTCGGCGGCGCCAAGGAACTCAATCGCCGGGCGCACTCCGCCGAGCAGATCTTCCAACAAATGGAGACGTTTGCGGCCTACGGCTTCAACAAGTCGCACTCGGCCGCCTATGCCCTGGTTTCGTTTCAGACGGCCTACCTCAAAGCGCACCACCCACAAGAATTTCTTGCGGCCTTGCTTACGCTCGAGATGGGCGACACCGACAAGGTGTACAAGAACCTGGCCGACTGTCGACAGCACGGTATCGCGGTACTCCCGCCCGACGTAAATGAGAGCCGCGCGGACTTCACCGTCTGCGAAAGCGGCATTCGGTTTGGTCTTGGAGCGGTGAAGGGCGCCGGCGGTAAAGCCGTCGAACTGATCACGGAAGCCCGCAACGATGGCCCGTTCGACTCGCTCGGAGACTTCTGTCTGCGTACGGGATCGTCGCTGGTGAACCGACGAATCATCGAGGGCCTGATTAAAGCCGGCGCCTTCGACAGCCTCGTGAACTCCCGTGCAGTCGCGCTGGCCGGGCTCGATGCGGCGATGTCATGGGCGGTTCGTGTGAACGACGACCGTGAGGCCGGTCAAATGGGCTTGTTCGGTGGCGAATCGGGCTCGACGCAGCCCGAGCCCGAAGTGCCGAACGTACCCGCCTGGACCGAGGGCGAACGTCTCGAAGCCGAGCACGAGGTCGTCGGGTTCTATATTTCGGGGCATCCCCTGGACCGGCACCGAACCGACCTAGAGTTCCTCGCAACGAAAAGTACAGACAAGCTCGAAGACGAGCTCGACCAAGCGATTGTGCGAACGGCCGGTGTAACCAACACAGTACGGCTGAAGAACAGCAAGAAGGGCGACCGCTACGCGACCTTCAATCTCGAAGATCAAGGTGGTGCGATCGAAGTCATCGCGTGGCCGAAGGTCTTCGCTCAGTGCGAAACCGCGATCGTGGGGCGTGAACCCGTGTTCGTCACAGGACGTCTGGAGATCGGCGAAGGCGCCCGCGCCGGCGGTGATACAGACGAAGGCGGTGGCGGAGCCCGCGGTGGATTCCGCATGAAGCCCCAGATCATTGCCGAAGAAGTAACCGTACTCACCGAGAAGAGGCGTATGACCGCGCGCGGCGTCGATATCTCCGTAAGCAGCGGTGCCTTGGGCAGCGACGACATGGAACGGCTCAAAGCAACGCTACAGAAACACCCCGGCACCTGCAGACCGTTTCTCAAAGTACGGCGGCCAGGCGAAACCGAAACCTGGATTGAACTCCCCAAAGAACTCGGCGTTGACCCTACCGACATTTTCCTAAGCGAGATCGAAAGTCTCCTCGGCCCCGGATCGGCCACCTTAAGGTAGCTTCGCAGCGCAAGCCCGAAACAGCGGTTCTCGTTTGGTCCGGTGCGGCACGCTCCGACGCCGAGGAGTCTCTGCAAGAACTTACCCTTCTGGCGGAAACGGCGGGACTCGACGTCCTCGGGCAACTGGCACAAGAAGTGAAGCGTGCGAAGCCCTCCACACGTATCGGTCGCGGCAAGGTCGAAGAACTCAAGCAGCTAACGCTGGAGACCTGCGCCGAAACCGTCATTTTCGACGACCCGCTCACCCCAGCGCAGCGGCGCAATCTCGAAGCCACGCTGGACCTAAAGATTATCGACCGCAGTCAGCTCATTCTCGACATCTTCGCCCGGCGCGCTCAAACGCGCGCCGGCAAGTTGCAGGTAGAACTTGCGCAGCTCGTATATTTGTTGCCACGGCTTACGCGCCAATGGACCCACCTGTCTCGCATACGAGGCGGTGTCGGCATGCGCGGCCCCGGCGAGACCCAGCTCGAAAGCGACCGGCGCCAGGTGCGCGACAAGATCGCGACACTCAAGAAGCGCCTCGCGAACGTTGACCGCACCCGGCAGCTCAATCGTCAAGAACGCGAAGCCGTACCGTTCCCAACCGTGGCCCTGGTCGGTTACACCAACGCCGGCAAGTCCTCACTGATGAATCGGCTTACGGGATCGGATCTGTATGTCGCCGATCAATTGTTTGCGACCCTCGATTCGACGGTTCGCAGCCTGATGTTGCCCGAGAAGACCGAAGCCATGCTCGTCGACACGGTCGGCTTCGTCGCCAAGCTTCCGCACGAGTTGATCGAAGCGTTCAAGGGCACGCTCGAACAGGCGATCGACTCAGATCTCATCATGCACGTCGTCGACTCGGCACATGAGGAACTCGACGGGCGCATCGACGCCGTAAATGCCGTGCTCGACGAACTGGGCGCCCATCGCCAGGACGCACTCATCGTCTACAACAAAATGGATCTGCCCGGGGCGAAACCAGCGCCGCCGGGCTGTGTGGCCGTCTCCGCGCATACGGGCGAGGGAACCGACGATCTACTTCGCGCAATCGAAGAACGTCTGTCGCGCCACGACGAGAAAGTTGCCGTGACGCTCAACCTTGAGGACGGCCGCACGCGAGCGTGGTTGTACGAGAACGGACGTGTGCTAGAGGAAAGTGAGGACGACGACGGCCTGCGCATCGTCGCCATGATGAACGGTCGAGCGGCGGGGCGCCTACGTCGCATGCTCGGCGAGTAGGGACGGTCGAGCCGTCATGCAAAGCACAACCGTACTCAATATAGCCAACACGATTACGCTTCTGCGTATACTGGCCGTTCCGCTGTTCCTCTCTGCTCTCACAGACGGCACGTACACTATGGCCCTCGTGGTCTTCATCGTTGCGGGCGTGTCCGACGGCATCGACGGAGCCGTCGCTCGATTCACGAATACACGCACCGAACTGGGTGCCCACCTCGACCCGCTCGCCGACAAACTACTGCTGATCAGCGCCTTCATCGCACTCGGAATCCTCGATGTCGTCCCACGGTCGCTGATGATCACGGTCATCGTGCGCGACGCGGTCATCTTAGGCGGCTACCTTACGACTGCCGTAGTCACCGGAAAGCCGATGGAGATGGCGCCTTCGTTTTGGGGAAAAGCGACCACCTTCTTCCAAATCTCAGCGGTCGGGCTCGTCCTGTTGGAGAAGTCCGGATGGGTCGCCGTACCAATCGACCTACTACTGGCCATCTTCATCGTGACGGGCATCCTCAATTTCGTCTCGGGCGGCGGCTACGTGCTCAAGGGACTTCACTACTACCAAGACTTCGACGCAGGCGTGCTGCCGCATCAGAACGACGATTCATCAGACGACTAGCGCGGCCCAACCACTCAGACAACGCGCTCGAAAGGCGTGACACACGGTGGACCCTCCGCGTGAAAGTAGCAGAGCTCGCCGTCGGCCGTGAAAGCTAGGATGGACGACGAACGCGTACCGTACTCGCCTGCGTGCACACAGATACGAGAGAACGGCGCTTCCGGCTTTGGCTCGATGCCCGCGTCGTGATCACCGAGTGCGGCCGAGAGAGCGAGAACCAACGCATCCACTTCGGTGCTTTCGGCGACGATCGCTTGGACCTCGCCCATGCGCTCGGCGGCGGCAGCACGGCGAGGACACCTCGGATCGCTTACGTCGAGATTGGTGAGAACCGTCAGACCGCGCTCCAGACCGGTCTCTTGAAGACCGTCGCCGTTATCGAAAACGGCGGCATGATCTCGGTCCGCCACGAATAGATTGAAGGGACCGAACGCATCCACATCGAGTTCGTGCATGCGGCTGCGTACCTCATCGACGCTCTGGACCCCCAGCGCCAACGTCGTAAGCAAACCTCGCGACTGGGCTCCAGTCGGCGACCCCGGTGCAAGTGCTTCGGGCCGGCGATTGAGCAACCCCGCAACGAGCAACCGGCCATCGGCCCGCGCGCCCAGCCAGGTACCGCCGGCCTCGAGGTCGCGTCCCCAAACGGTGTCGGGCGGCTCGCTGCGAAGGCGAGGGGGTTCGGTCGGACGACCGAGGAACTCGTCTCGATTGGCTGCCACCACAAGAGGGAAGTGCTCGGAAACCCGGTGATAAACGGCCAGAGTGCACACGGCGGCCAAGGTAGCCCTGGCGTTTTGTCACGCCAAAGGCCGTCTGTTAGCGTCGGGCTAACGGTGCGGCGCGCCGCGTCATCCATCCTCGAGGTAAAGTAGTGAGTTCTGACGACCTGTACGCTTCAGTCGACGACGTTCGACAGAGGCTCGGACAAGAAAAGTACATTTGTGACAACAACATCGCGACCGTGGTGTATCTGGCCACCGAGCTAGGCAAACCGCTGCTCGTCGAAGGTCCCGCCGGTGTCGGCAAGACCGAACTGGCGAAAGTCATCGCGTCGAGCCTCGATGCGGAGTTCATCCGGCTTCAGTGCTACGAAGGACTCGATGAGGCCAAGGCGCTGTACGAGTGGGAGTACGCCAAGCAGCTCCTGTACACGCAGATCCTCAAAGACAAGATCGGTGAAGTCACCGCCGGGACGGAGACCCTCTCGGAGGCGGTCGACAAGCTCACCGCACAGGATGACGTGTTCTTTTCTCAGCGGTTCGTGCTGCCGAGACCGCTGCTGCACGCGATTCAGACGGACCACATCACCGTGCTCCTGATCGACGAGATCGACAAGGCCGATGCAGAGTTCGAAGCCTTCCTGCTCGAGATCTTGTCGGACTTCCAGGTCACCATCCCGGAGCTGGGAACGATCGAGGCCAAGCGTATCCCCATCGTTGTCTTGACGTCGAACAACGCCAGAGAGATGTCCGACGCGCTAAAACGTCGCTGCATCCACCTATACATCGACTTCCCGCCGCCCGATCTGGAGCTGCAAATCGTAAAGCTCAAGGTGCCCGAGGCGCATGATCGCCTGCTCGAGGACATCGTCGAGTTGGTACACGCCCTGCGACAGCTCGATCTCAAGAAGCAGCCGAGCATCTCGGAAACGCTCGATTGGGCACGCGCGCTCGTAGTCATGAACGTTGACGATCTTGACGAAGCGCTCGTTAAAGACACTCTGTCAACGATACTCAAGTACGAGGGAGATCTGCGAAAGGCCGAGAAAGAACTCGAGGTATACCTCGGTAAGAAGAAGGCTGAGGCAGAAGCCGCCGCTGCACCTGCTGAAACACCGGGAGAAAATAAGGATCTGCTAAACTAGCGCAGAGGCCCCATGGATACTCGCATCATCGAATTCGCGGGCGTTCTACGTCGAAACGGTATTCGCGTTTCGACTGCCGAGACGCTTGAAGCGTTGCAGGGCGCACACGCTCTCGGCCTGCGCGATCGCGGGACGTTCAAGAATGTCTTGCGCGCGACGATGGTGAAACGAACACCGGACATAGAGGCGTTCGACGATCTCTTCGACACCTATTTTTCCGGCATCGGCGACCTCCTCAAAGAACTCACCGAACAGTCGGCCGGCGAGATGTCGCAGGTCGACCTCCAAGAACTGCTCGAGGACCTCGAACGCATCATGCAGGGAATGGACCCAGGTCCGTCCGAACTGGCCCGCTCATTGGTCATGCAGGACAACGGGTCGCTCGAACAAACGCTTCGGGAGATGCTCGAGTCCGGGTCCATGCAGAATATGGACAGCCGCACGATGCAGCCGGCCGCCATCAAGAAACTGCTCGATATGATCGGCGGCGGAAACGTCAGCGAGGAACTCGATCAGATTCTCGAACAGGCGCGCCAGATGGGTGCCACCGAGGAGCAGCTGCAAGCGCTGCAGGAATATCTCGAACGTCGCATGCAGGACCTCGGGAAGATGATGAAAGGCCTGCTGGAGATCGACAGCGATCAAGCGGATCACGAAACGGAACGCGAGCAAGAAGAGGAGCGCCTACTCGACAAAAGCTTCTACTACCTCTCGCCGACCGAGATTCGCCGCATGCGTGAAGCCGTTTCCGCGTTGGCGCGCCGCCTCAAAAATATCATGGCGACCCGGCGCAAACGCTTGAAGCGTGGTCGCCTTGACGTCAAGCGTACGATTCGCGATTCGATGGAATTCGGCGGCGTTCCGTTTCGGATTCGATATGAAGACAAGCGCAAAGAGCGACCACAGGTAATTATCCTCTGCGATATCTCCGATTCGGTGCGCAACGTCTCGCGCTTCATGCTGCAGTTCGTGCACTCCCTACAAGACCTGTATTCGCGCGTTCGCAGCTACGTATTCGTGGCCGACATAGCCGAGGTCACCAAGCTGTTTAGCGACAACGACATCCAAAGCGCGATCCAAGACGCCATCAATGGAAACGTCGTCAACGTCTACGCACACTCGGATTTCGGACGCGCGTTCCGCGACTTCCACCGCTCGCATATCGAGGCCATCGACAACCGCACCACGGTGATCATCCTCGGAGACGCCCGCAACAACTACAACGCGCCCAACGAATGGGTCCTACGCGACATACAGGAGAGGGCGAAACAGGTGATCTGGCTCAACCCGGAAAACCGCTCGACCTGGGGCTTCGGAGACTCCGAAATGTCGCGCTACGCCCCGCACTGCGACGTCGTCGAAGAGTGCCGCAATCTGCGACAGCTATACAAAGTCGTCGACGATCTCGTCATCTCCTAACAAGGAATGAGCTCTCCACGACCCGCAGGCGGCGTGGGGTCACGGCTCTCAGCCCCCCCTACGCGCCGACAGGCGGGGGCAGGGTGGGATCCACGACCGACGGAGAAGGCCCCGTCCCGCCCATCAATCTGTGCCATCGGGCATATGGTAGTTGACGCCCCTCGGCCATCCGGCCAATATTCAGAAGGATGAAGGACGGTTTCGTCAAGATGATCGTCGGCGGACTCACGCTCGACCCGGTCACGAAGACCCCTATCGTGGTGCTCAAGGACGCCTCCGACAATCTGAACCTACCCATCTGGATCGGGCTATTGGAGGCCACCTCGATGGCTACCGAGCTGGAAGGGGTCAAGATGAACCGCCCCATGACCCACGACCTGCTCAAGAACCTACTCGAACAGTTCGGAGCCAGCGTCGAATCGATCGAGGTCACCGCACTGAAGGAAAATACCTTCTACGCGATGATCAACCTGGCCGTGAACGGCCAGCAAGTGAGTGTGGATTCCAGGCCCAGCGACGCAATCTCGCTGGCGTTGCGCACCGACAGCCCCATCTATGTGGCCCGCGAGGTCCTAGAGGCCTCCAGCGTGCTCTCCGAGGGGTCAACGGAGAACGGCGGCAACATCGAGGACGAGGACGTAGAGGGGGCCCACGACCTCTCAGACGTCGCTCCCGAAGAATGGTCGAACATCCTCGAAAAACTCGACCCCGACGATTTCAAGTATAAGATGTAGCCCCGGTTCGGGGACCAGGCAGCCGCCGCACCCGCACTGGACACGAATCAATCAGCCGCCCGATCGACCATTGACGGCGGCCACCCTCGGAGGGGTACAGGGCTATGGCGCGCCGAAAAGAGATCGACCAAAAGGAACTGAGAGAGCCTGATGCGTTTATGGAAGGCGTGGGCACGACGCTCACGTACGTCCAAGAGAATCGTACGAAGGTATTCGGCGCAATCGGTGCCGCCATTGGTGTCTTTGCTCTGGGCGTTTGGTGGAACACCTCGTCGGCAGCCAAGTTGGACCAGGCCGCGGCTGCGTTCATGCGTGCCACAGACGCGCTGGAATCCAAAGACCTCAGCATGGCCGATACCGCACTGTCGAACGTCGCGAGTAGTGGGGTCGCCCCATACGACGAAATGGCCGCGCTCTATTCGGCCGACGTGATGATGCGCCGCCAGTCCTACAGCGACGCCGCCGCTGCATACAAGGCCGTCGCTGCCTCGGGCTCGACTCCCTACCTACGCCAAATAGCGATGGTCGGACAGGCTCACGCGCTGGAGAATCAGGATCAGGCCGCCGATGCGCTCAAGTCTTTCGAGGACGCAGCACGCGTTGACGGTCCCTACCGCGAGCCTGCGCTGCGCGGGCAGCTTCGCACCGCTAAGGCTTCAGGCAGTAACGACAAGGCCATCTCGGCCATCGAGGAGATCCTCGAGGACTATCCGACCACGGGCGACGCCGATGCGTTGTCGGCCGAGCTGGCGGCGCTGCGCGGCTAACGCGGCCGCAACAACCGCCGCCACATCAGCGCACACACTTGTACATAGATGCGCCGCAGCGAGCAGTCTCGCCGACACGGCAACGTGCTGTGCTATGCGACGAATCAACCATATGAGCGCTTAGGCACGCTGATCGCCACAATTTGGCCAAACGTGCAGGACGCGGGCGGGGCGCAAATCGGCGCCGGCGCGTTGAGCGCGTCGATCCATCGATGCTAGCTCTCCGGTCGACACGATCTGAAGACAGGAAGGCCAGGCAGACCGGACGAGGCGCAACGCCGGCGTCCTCAAACTAGCCGCTGCGCCGGCGCTCATCGCCGGAGCGTCGACTCTCGGACTCTCGCATCGCTTCACAGTGCGAACCAGGAGCCGTGCGCCGCCGGAACCCGACTCCAAGCAGGAGAACAGGGGCTGAGGGAAATCCCCGCCAAAGGTGGCCTAAATCGCAGGATTCGCTGCTCGCAGCGGGATTTTCGCCACCACGAGGCCACCAGAAAAGCGTCCGATAAGATACATTATGTCAACCAGGGCGTAGCAGCAGCAGCTTAGAGGTCCGATTTGGGGCTGGGACCCGGGGGTCAGACCTTTTCGTAGGGGTCGTAGAGTTTTGCGTATTCGGCGAGTGCGAAGCGGTCGGTCATGCCGGCGATGTAGTCGGCGATCACGCGAGGCATTGGGCGGTCGCCGTCGGCTCGGCTCACGACGTGCGCCGGGAGCTGATGGGGATCTTCCATATAAGCCTCGAAGAGGCCGCTCATCACGCGGCGGGCCTTTGCACCCATGCGGCGTACCCGCTGATGCTGATAGAACCGTTTCATGAGGCGGGCCTTGAGCTTGGCGACCTCGATCTTCGTATCCGATGTGAACTCGACGAGTCTGGGCTTTACGGCGCGGACATCGGCGACAGTTTCGACACCGAGTTCGTCGATACGCGTCTCGATGTTGCCAATAAGGTCGCGAACGAGGAAGTCCAGGAGGCGGCGCACGGCTTGATAGCGCAAGACCGAGAAGCCGGCATTCGGATGCGCGGCTTTAGCCGCCCGAAAGTGTGTTTCCCACAGCGCGAGCCCGCTCAAGTCCCCTAGCGTCAATAAGCCGGATTGGATGCCGTCGTCGACGTCGTGACAGTTGTAGGCAATCTCGTCGGCGAAATCGACGATCTGCGCCTCGAGCAACGGTGCTTCTTCCGGTCGGAAGTCTGCAACGCGCGGTCTGTCGTAACGCGTGGAGTGTTTCACGATGCCTTCGCGGACCTCGTACGTAAGGTTGAGCCCCTTGAAGTCCGCGTAACATTCTTCAAGAACCTCGACCAGGCGCAGACTGTGGCCGTTGTGTTCAAAGCCACCATGGGTCGCCATCAAATCGGCAAGAACGTGCTCGCCGGCGTGGCCGAACGGCGTGTGCCCCAAATCGTGCGCGAGCGCGACTGCCTCTGCGAGGTGCCCGTTCAGGCCGAGCGCACGCGCTATCGTGCGCGTGATCTGAGCCGTCTCCATCGTGTGCGTCAGACGTGTTCTGTAGTAGTCGCCCTCGCTGTTGACGAAGACCTGCGTCTTGTATTCGAGTCGCCTAAAGGCTTGCGAATGGATGATACGATCGCGATCCCGCTCGAAACAAAGCCGGAAGTCATGCTCGGGTTCCGGGAACTCGCGCCCGCGACTGTCGGCCGAACGCATGGCGATCGACGCCAGTTCGTCGCGTTCGCGCTGCTCGAAGAAAGCCCGGGTTCTCAACTTGGAATCAGTGCGAGCACCGAGGACTCAGTACTCCAATGTCGTGGTCGGTGATGAGAACGCGGCCGCGAGCGTGGTTGTTGTAGTTGATGATGTTGTTGTCGTCGGAAGTTCAGTAGGCGCGAAGAAGAGATCCGCATAGGCTGAACTCAGACCGTCGGTATCGCCGAAGGCCGCGCAACCCGACCCGTCGGCCATGCACCCTACGACCTGCTCGGCCACGACATCTGTGACCACGATCTGGGCGGTCGTCTCATCGCCGGCCGGATTGATCGCGATAGCGCTCGGACCACCGCCAGCGAGCACCGAGGCAGCGCCGCCTAGCTGCGCGCAGCTGGCGCCATCCTCGTCGCATACGATTACGTCGCCGGCCATGTCGGCGATATACATCGTGCCGTCGTCAGCAACGGCAAGCGCAACCGCCTGCACGGCGGCAGCGCCGGTCAGCCCCAAGGCCCCGACGAGACTCGCGTCGGAGATATCGTGCTCGCGAATCGCCTCGTCCACGCGCCCGTCGGCGACGAGCAGATTGCCGTTGCTCGCGCGGATCGCAAGGGACGAAACCTGCTGTATACCCGTCGTCACATCGCCAACCGTTGCCAGTAACAGCCCGGTGGCACCGTCGAAGCGAGTGACGGTACCGTCTGCATCTACGGTATAGAGATCCTGATCCTGGCCAAAGACTATATCGATCGGGTTGATTCCCGACGACGCGGTCTCTCCGAACGGACCGACGATCGATCCATCGTCGACACTGAACTCCCGTACAGTGCCCGGATCGGTAACCGCCAGGAGCATGTTGCCGGTAAACGGACTTGCGGCACCCGCGACGGCGTTAGCCGCAAACAATGCGGCATCGGAATATTCGCCGATCAAAGCGCCACGCGCACCGCCGAAGCCGAACAGCGAACCGACAACCAGCAGCTGCGGGTAGGTGTCGACGACCGCCTCTCCGACATCGGTCCCCTCGCGGGTCGTCTCGGTTAGCAATCGAATCGTGTATGGCCCGGGTCGATCCGCGACGAAGCTTGCGTACTCGAGCTCGCGCGAGAAGCCGAGTAGACAGATCCCCTCGGTACAGTCAGGAGACATTGTGCCGCTATTCGGCAGACAGCGGTCGTCGTCGCCGTTGATGCAGTCGTCGTTGCTATTGCACAAAACCTGGTCACCGGAGCCATCGTCGTTCAGGCAAAAATCGTCGCTGTTGGTGAAGCAGACCGTTCCCGGTTCGTCTTCACAGTGGTCCTCGAACTCGGACTCGCTGGTCGGGTGGATCTTCGACCAAAAGTACAGAAGACCGTCGTCCTCCGGATCGACGGAAGACGCGCCGTCGAGCTCGTAACGCTCGCCGACGTCAACCAGGTAGCTGGCAAACTCGATGATCGAGATCGGTCGAGGCGGCGCGTCGCGCCCATCTGAAGAGCCGCAGCCGGTCGCAGAGACCATTGTGGCGCAGAGAATCGCTGCACCGATGATTGAAAAGCCATGCTTCACTGTGAGACCTGCCCTCTCTGCCACCCCTGTGAAGATCGCCACGTAGGCAGGGGGAGGCTCCGGCCCGGCAAACATACCCGGTGAAGGGGTTTCTGCAAGCATCTTGGCTACATACAATGGCCCATACGGCCCCACTGCCCTGCTCTTCAGCCCTCCCCTACTGTTGTCCGGACCGGCGCCACATGGCAGTCTCACGAGCGCGGGCCGGGTAGGCAGAATTGCCGAACGCACGTGTAACCCATGAATAGCACCAACGAACGCACCGTTTACGTCGCAGCCCCCCGGGGATTCTGTGCCGGCGTGTCCTACGCGATCGAAATTGTGGACCATGTGCTGGATCGATACGGCCCCCCCGTCTACGTCCGCCACGAGATCGTTCACAATCGACACGTGGTCGACCGTTTGGCCGCGCGCGGTGCGAAGTTCGTGGAAGACCTCTCAACTGTTCCCGAGGGAAGCCTGCTCATCTTCAGTGCGCACGGAGTTTCACCGACGATCCGCAGCGAAGCTTCGGACCGGAACTTACGTGTGGTGGACGCGACCTGCCCCTTGGTCACGAAGGTGCACCTCGAGGTCTTACGTTATGCCGAGGCGAACTATCAGATCCTGCTCGTCGGCCACCGCGGTCACGTTGAAGTCGACGGAACGCTCGGCCACGCGCCCGAACGCATTCATCTGATCGAGCAGGTTGAAGATGTCGTCGAGCTCGAGCTACCGCCCGACTCCGACATCGCGGTCGTCACACAGACGACTCTCTCTGTTGACGATACCTCCGAAATCATGGCGGCAATCCGCGAACGATTTCCACAGGTGCACACGCCTGGGCGCGACGACATCTGTTACGCGACTCAGAATCGACAGACGGCGGTCAAGGAGCTGGCGGGTAGATGCGACCGCGTGTTCGTCATCGGTTCACCGACATCGAGCAACGCCAACCGACTGGTGGAAGTAGCGGAGAAAGAGGGCACCGCTGCTCGGCTCATCGAGTCGGAGGAAGGCATTGACTACGATTGGTTGGCCGAGGCCTCGGCCGTAGGTATCACCGCGGGCGCATCGACGCCCGAAGCGCTCGTGCAGGCAACCATCGCTGCGCTGGTAACAAACGGCTTTTCGCGTGTGGAGAGACTCCAGACCGCCGAAGAGAACGTCGTGTTTCCGCTTCCACGCGCCCTGCGCGACGCAGACGCCTAGCACGTCATCGACACGTTACATGCGCGTGCGAATACGCTCGACCGCTTCTTCGACCTGTTCGCGCTTCCCAAAGGCCGACAAGCGGAAGTACCCTTCACCGCAAGCACCGAATCCGGAACCCGGGGTGCCGACAACGTTCGCTTCCTTGAGCAGACGGTCGAAGAACTCCCATGAGCCCAACCCCTCGGGGGTCTTCGCCCAGACGTAGGGGGCGTTGACCCCACCGAAAGTTTTCACACCGGCAGCGTCCAGGCCGTCGCGGATGATTCCAGCGTTTACCATGTAGTAGTCGACGCGCTCACGAATCTCGGCGTGACCGGCCTCGCCGTACGCCGCCTCCGCGCCGCGCTGGATGGGATAGGACGTGCCATTGAACTTCGTCGAATGACGCCGCGACCACAGCGAATGAATCGACACCGGTCCATCGGGACCGCGCCCGCTGAGCTCGTGTGGGACGACGATATAAGCACAACGGGTTCCCGTGAAACCGGCACTCTTGGAGAAGCTGCGGAACTCGATCGCGACCTCGCGGGCGCCGGGTATTTCGTAGATCGAATGAGGGATATCGGGATCCGTAATGTAGGCCTCGTACGCGGCATCGAACAACAGAACCGAGCCGTTGGCTTTGGCCCACTCGACCCAGGCAGCGAGTTGCTCGGTCGTCGCAACGGAGCCCGTGGGATTGTTCGGAAAGCAAAGGTAGACGATGTCCGCCGGCTCCGAGGGAGGTGCCGGGCAGAAGCCGTTGGCCTCGTTGCCGTCGAGGTAGAGAATCCCCCCGTATCGGCCGCTATCGTCGGCGTCGCCCGTGCGCCCCGCCATGACGTTGGTATCGACGTAGACCGGGTAGACGGGATCTGGAATGGCAAGTTTGGCATCGTCCGCAAAGATCTCTTGGATGTTGCCGCTATCGCACTTCGAGCCGTCCGAGACGAAAATCTCGTCGGCGCTGATATCGACGTCGCGCGGGGCAAAGTCGTGCCGCACGATCGCCTCGCGCAAAAAGGCATAGCCCTGCTCGGGGCCGTACCCGCGAAAGCCCTCTTCTGTGCCCATCTCATCGATGGCTTTGTGCATGGCCTCGCGAACAGCTTCGGGTAACGGCAGCACAACGTCACCTATCCCCAGACGAATAAGCTCTGCCGACGGGTTGGCCTCTTGGTAGGCCGCAACGCGCCTGCCGATCTCGGGGAACAAGTACCCCGCGGCCAGCTTCGCATAGTGTTGGTTAACCTTCGCCATCTCGCTAATCCTCCAGCGCTTATCTCGGATGCCCGGTGCACTCCGGACCCGAAACGACGAGCAAGATACCGAGGACCGTCATCGGTTGAAAGCGTACCGGCATTGACGGCCCTCGATCTCTCCGACAGCATTGGGCACTCGGGGGCGCAGCATGCAGCAATCAACTACCAGGAAAGAGGCCGGACAATGGTACGGCTGCGCCTTGGGCGTAGTCGTACTCATACAGTGCCTCGTTTACCCTTCGCCTGTCGCGGCCGAAGGAGCCCGCACATATGAAATCACCGAACAGCGCGAAGCGTGTCGCGACTTTTCCACCGAGCGCCGCCCATTTTTCGGCGACTTGCACGTGCACACCGGCCTCTCGCAAGACGCCAGCACACAGGGCACGCGCAACATGCCGCGCGATGCCTACCGCTTCGCGCGCGGCGAACGTCTCGGAATCCAGCCGTATGATGAGAATGGAGCGCCTCGTCGCTCGCTAACCCTGGAACGTCCGTTGGATTTCGCCGCCGTCACCGACCATGCCGAGCTGCTCGGCGAAGTCGAGATCTGCCGCTCGCCCGAGCTCGAAGGCCACGACTCCATCGTGTGCCGGATCTATCGCCGATGGCCCAGGCTGGCGTTCTTCATGATGAACTCGCGCAGCAGCTACGTGCGCAATCCCGCCCGCTACTCATTTTGCGGCCCTGATGCCGTGCACTGCCTCAACGCCGCTCGCGTACCGTGGCAAATGATCCGCGACGCAGCAGAAGAGGCTTACGATCGCAGCGCGGAATGCGCATTCACGACTTTCGTCGGCTACGAATGGACCGGCGGCCCCGGGTCGAACAACATTCATCGTAACGTCATCTTTCGAAACGAGCGCGTGCCCGATCTCCCGACTAGTTTCTACGAGGCCTCGTCGCGCGACACGCTGTGGGACGCACTCGACCGAGACTGCGACGAAGGCGCTCCCGGCTGCGACGTACTGATCATCCCGCACAATTCGAACTTGAGCGGTGGCATCATGTTCGAAACCGATCGATTCGACGGCACACCCATCAACCAAGCCTCAGCGCTGCGCCGCGCACATCGCGAACCTCTGGTCGAGATCATCCAACACAAGGGCGAGTCCGAATGCCTACCCGGGGTAGGAGCGACCGACGAGATGTGCTCGTTCGAGAAGCTCCCCTATAACAACTTCAGAGCCAGGTACGTGAGCTTTCTGGCCAAGGCCCCACATCCGAAGAGCACCGTGCGCTATGCGCTCGGCGAAGGCATCCGGCTGCAAGAGGAAATCGGCGTGAACCCGTTCCAGTTCGGTTTGATCGGCAGCACCGACACACACCTGGGCGCCCCGGGTGCTGTGAACGAATCCGTATTCCTCGGACATGCCGGAGCCGGGGTTCCTGCGATGCACGAGATACCGCCGGGACTGCCCGATGCACTGGAATTCAATCCGGGCGGTCTCGCAGTGCTGTGGGCCGAAGAAAACACCCGCGACGCCTTGTTCGCTGCGATGCGACGCCGTGAAGCCTACGCGACCAGCGGCCCGCGAATCGTCGCTCGTTTCTTCGGTGGATGGGAATTCGACACTGCCGCCTGTACTGATGCGGACTTCGCGAGGCGCGCCTACGAAAATGGCGTAACGATGGGTAGCGTTTTGCCGCCACCGCCCGAAAGCGCCACGCCGTCGTTCATCATCGCTGCGAACGCGGACCAGGGCACGCAGACGACGCCCGGAACACCGCTGGAGCGGATTCAGCTGATCAAAGGCTGGGTAGGAACCGATGGATTGGTGAAGGAACGCGTACTCGACATCGTCGGCGAGGCCGCCTCTGACAAAGCACTATTGGAAGAAGGATGCACGGCCGTGGCGGCAGGCCGGCAATCGCTGTGTAGTGTGTGGAGCGACACCGAGTTCGATCCAGCTCGGCCGGCCTATTACTACGCGCGTATTCTCGAAGTTCCGACCTGTCGTTGGAGCGAGCGCATTTGTCAGGCGCGCGGCGTCGATTGCAGCGCTCCCGCAACCATTGGCAAAGGCCTGGAAGGGTGCTGCGCGCCGGCGCACCGACCTACGATTCGCGAGCGCGCGTGGACGTCGCCGATTTGGTATACGCCCAAATGAAACCGGGCCGGTGGAAGATCCACCGGCCCGGCAATTAGCCAATTTAGCTGGCTAACGAATTATGAAGTAGCTGGCAGTGCTTCGTCGATCGCATCACCGGCGCGCTCGAACACACCCGTGATCTGTCCACCGAGGACCTGCAATACGCCGATAGCGGCTACAGCAATAAGTGCCAACAGCAGTGCGTACTCCGCCATCGAAGCACCCTGTTCATCGTTCCAAAGGTTCTTAAGAATCGTCATGGCTGGTCATTACCTCCAAGTAATTAATCGCGATACCGCGAATGGCGTGTGTACATGCAACCAGGGTGCCAACCGCTAGCTGTTTCATATCGGACCGTTTTGGGTCGAACAGTCTCCCCCGCCGTATGCGTATACATGGCAGCTGCGCAGCCACGTTGACACGCAACGACGACTATATGCTCATGTCTGCACAATCCTCTGGACTGTGTCAATCGCGTTGTCGTGCAACACACAAATGTATCTCAAAAGGGGGGCCGCTATTTCGACGTACGCGGTGACACTAGTGAACTTCGCACATGTTGTGCCGAATGCGCGATCGAGCCGCCTCGTGACCTCAACCGGGGGGCAAGATCCGCGCTTGGGAATCGCTAACCGGTTTTGCGAGATAATCGAAAGCACCGAGCTTCATTGCGCGCACTCCGCTCGCCACGTCGCCAAACCGGTCAAGACTAGGCTCAACGATCGTTGAGCCAGAAGACAACCGGCGGGGTCGATAGAGCGCCCCCGGAATGATTCGAACATTCTACCTCGGGATTAGGAATCCCGCGCTCTATCCATATGAGCTACGGGGGCGTGGGGATCTAAGTACGCGAAACTGTTAAGGGCGACAAGAGGTCTTCGCGGGTCCACGTCGCCGCGACGAAGAAGAATCCTCTGGACTGCTCTGCCTTCACAGCGACTCCCCTACCGCCTAATCGATCGGCGGGCGCCGATCGCGCCATGGCATGGCCTGCTCGAGCTGAGCGGACAGACGAATGAGTTCCGCCTCGCCCCAGGGCTTGCCGATAAACTGTACGCCGACCGGAAGTCCGGCCTCGCTCCAATGCAGAGGCAGCGAGATAGCCGGCTGTCCGGTGGCGTTGAAGAGCGGCGTAAACGCAGCCATGTCGGCCGAACGGGTGAGCGGGTCCGTCGGATCGGCGATGTCTTCGTAAAGCGCGCCTATCTTAGGCGGCTCGATCGCAATCGTAGGCGTCATATACACGTCGAAATCGCGGCCCCAGGCCTGCACGATGTGTCGGGTAAAGATCTGTAGTCCCACGACCGCCTCGACATACTGAATACTGCTCGTCTCTTCGGCTGCCTTGCGCATCGCCGCGCTGAGCGGTTCGACCTTGCTCCAGTCCGTCACGCCCCAGTAAGCCATGCTCGTATTCCAGACCGTGAGGAACATGCCGGTGATCTGTTCGCTGACTTCGTCGACCGACGGCCACGGGGGACCGCCCTCGACAACCTCATGACCTAAGTCGGCCAGAACGGCCGCCGTACGCTCTACGGCTTCGACGCAGGCAGGATCAACCGACGCGCCGGTGGGAGCGGTCGTTTCATACGCGATGCGTAACTTGCCCGGTGCGGCGCCGACCTCACTGAGAAACGAACGCTCGGAGTCCGGCGCGTTGTACCAAGCCGTTGGGTCGTGCGCGCAGATCTGATCGAGCACTGCTGCGGTGTCGGCAACGGTGCGCGACACACATCCGTTCACCGCACCGCCGGTCATGACATCGCTGACCATCGGCCCGTCCGATACGCGCCCGCGACTCGGCTTCAGTCCGACCAAGCCACAACATGATGCCGGTATACGAATAGAACCACCGCCGTCGCTGGCGTGTGCGATCGGGCCTAGCCCCGCCGCTACGGCCGACGCCGAACCGCCGCTGGAACCGCCCGGGGTTCGCGAGGTATCCCAGGGATTGCTGGTCGCGCCCCAAGCGTCGTTCTCGGTCACACAAACAACGCCGAACTCCGGCGTGTTCGTACGTGAAAGGAACAAGAACCCCGCTTCGCGGAAATTTTTGATGAACGTAGCGTCGAAGAACGTAATGTTGTCGAGAAGCGCCTTCGAGCCGAAACTCATCGGCCAGCCCTCGACGAAGGCCAGATCCTTGATGGGCATGGGCACGCCGAAGAATGGCCCCAGCTCGGAAGGATCCTTCGTTCGCGCGATCTGCTCACCCGCGGCCTTGGCCTCGGCGCGCACGTCGTCGTCACGCCGCCAGGTAACAGCGTTGAGCTTCTCATTGAGCCGATCGGTGCGCGCCAAGTAGAAGTCTACGGCCTCGAGCGGGCTGAGTTCTTTCGCTTTGATCAGTGCTGCCAGTTCCAGGGCCGAGATATAGGGATCCACGTGGTTATTGCTCCTCGGTGCTCGCGCCGCGAAATGAGCCGACGAACATGGAAGCTAGGGTCGCGGCAAAGCCGTATCAAGCGCGCCCAGCCTATGGACTCTTGTCAGCCCGCACCGGGCTCCGTAGCATGGACGAATGTCTTTGCTTGCCCGCATCACCGTGTGGGTCGTTTTGGGTGTCCTGGTCGCACTCGTCAACGCCCCAACCGTCGAGTACGGCTTTGTCTACGACGACAACGCCTACATCCTCGAACGTGCGCCGGCCTGGGAACAGGGCTGGGGCGAGTTCTTCAGCGAGCGAAGTTTCGGCGTAGGCCGACATTTCGCGCTGCTGTCTCTCGACCTTGACCGCCGCGACCCGCTCAAAGCGCAGCCGTTCCATATCACCAACATCGCGATCGCGATCCTCGCGACGATCCTTCTCTGGGAACTCGCTGTGGCTTTGGGGTTGAGCCTCGGCGGTGCGCTCGGCGCAGCGGCTCTATTCGCCGTCCACCCGGTACACCCAGACGCCATTGTCAGCATTACGGGACGCGCGGGATCGCTGGCCGCCGTGAGCGTCATGGGGTGTCTGCTGATGCACGCACGCGGCTACGGTCGTGGCATTGCCGGCTACGGAGCCGCCGGGCTGCTATTTCTTCTCGGACTGGCTTCGAAAGAAGACGCTCTCGTGCTCATCCCTGTGCTCATTCTGTACGATTTGATCGTCCGGCCGAGCACACAAAATGACGCCACACCCTGGCGCGCCTACGTAGCCTACGCAGGCGTGGCGATCGCGTGGTTCGCCGGCATCTATTCGAATTTAGCGACCGTCGATGCGGTGGGTTACTTCGACAACCCACTGGCACACGTCAACGCCTGGCAGCGCATCACACGCGCGGCCGAGCTGCTGTGGTCCTACGCGGCGATCACGGTGTGGCCTACGGATCTTCTGCCCGACCGAGCGTTCGCAACCACAAGGCCGGAGACCGTCGCTGGGCCGCTCGGCCTGATCGCATGGATCTTGGCAATCGCGGCCGCGTTCGCGCTTCGGCGGCGATCCCCCGCAGCGGCTTTCGCGTTTCTATGGTTCCCCGCTACGTTCGCGGTCACGGCCAACGTCGTATTCCCAATCGGCACCATCATGGCCGAGCGTCTTGCGTATCTGCCATCGGCCGGGTTCTGCCTGCTCGCAGGGGTGGCGATCGCAGGCATCGCGCGGCGTGGACGCATTGCAGGCAGCCTGACAGCGGTCGTGGCCTTCGTCGCCGTCTTTGCGATGGGGCTCGCCTACGACGACCGGGCGCGCGTGTGGGCATCCGACGACCACTATCACTGGGTCGCGACGATCATGAGCCCGGATTCAACCAAGGCACATCACAATCTGGGCCTGTTGCGCGCGCGAGCCGGCGACTACGAACTAGCGGCGCAATCGTTCGAGCGATCCCTGAAGCTCTATCCTGCGTTCTCTCGCTCAGCCCTCTATCTAGCCGACGTATACGGACGCATGGACCGCCCCCTCGACGCCGCGCGCACCTGGGAGCGCTACGTTCTCGAGCAACCGGAGGATGCCGGAGCGCGGTCACAGATTCTACGCCTGTACCTCTGGATGGAGGACTTCGAATCCGCCCTCCCCCACGCCCGAGCCATGGTCGAGCTCGAGCCCGGCGAGATCGAGCACGTCAAGTCGCTCGTCCTCATAGAGTCGCGAGCGCGTGGCGAGAACATCGTTTTCTAATCTTTGAAGGTGAGTTCGAGCACTGGCAGACGATATTTCTTCATCAAGACATAGACTGCGAGCGCACCAAGGCGGCGACGGGCTTGAATCTCCCGGCGCTCGCGCCAGAGCTCGGGCAGCATCAGCGCAGCAGCACCGTATGAGCGCAGCAAGATCCATAGAAGCTGCCAATGCGAGTAGTCCCTGGCGAACGTGCTGCTAATCCCCTTCCCTGTAACCGCTGCGACGGCCTGCGCGATATACCGCGCCAGCGTGTAGATCGGACTCAAAAGCAGTAGCCGTCGTGGAAAGAGCTTAATCGCGTTGAAGATACGATTGCGCTCAACCAGGTAGGCCTTGAAGGCCGAGTGATATCCGCTCGTCATCGATTTCTTGTGCAAGACGACCGCATCGGGGACGTACCGGCACTTCCAACCACGCAACTGGCCTCGGAATGCCAAGTCTAGGTCTTCCAGGTACGCGAAGTATCGTTCGTCGAAGACGCCTACGTCGTTGAGCATCGATCTGCGATACAGCGCCGCGCAACCATTCGGTCCAAGCACCTCGTCAGGGTCGTCGTACTGGCCGACATCCTTTTCGAGCCAACCGCGCGAGCGACACACACCGTCGGGGTAAACCAGTAGACCGGTCGAATCGAAGACGTTCGGACGGTCGTACATCATGATCCGGGTCGCGAACATACCGAACTCGGGATCCAGATCGACCGCTTCCATCAATCGCTCGAGACAGTCGGGCGCAAGTTCCGCATCGTTGTTCAGTAGAAAGACACACTCGCCGCGTGCTTCGCGAATAGCTTGGTTGTTGCCCGCGCAGAAACCTTGGTTCTCGGTATTGCGAATCACACGGGCGCTGGGATGGCGCGTGCGCAGCCACTCGTCGGTCCCGTCGGAGGAACCGTTGTCGACAACGATGATCTCGAAATCGGTGTAGGTCTGGCTATCGACCGTCGCCATGCAGCGTTTGAGCAGGTCGATACCGTTCCAAGACAGAATAATCACTGAAATACGCGGCATGAGCCCCTCATTCTACCTCAACCCTTGAGCAAGAGCGCTGGGCCCTGGGTCGGCGGGCGCCGGGTTGCACCACGTGGCGATCGCTCACTCATTTCCGTACGTCACGTGCTTTTTTGTAACTCGCCATAGCGTCCGATGTCCCAAAACCCCGGGATTTGCCGGGTCCGACTATATGGCACCCGAGTTGCACTATCCCATGCCGAGATTAACTGCAGTCGCCGGACCGTCGATTTTCGGACCGGCTCATTGGGAGGAGGATAGATAAGATGGATCAAACGAGCACGGGTACGCTCATTCGCAATCTTCGGTTGAAGTTGGACATGACGCAGGAAGAATTCGCCCATTCATTGGGGATCACCGTTAGCACGGTGAATCGCTGGGAGAACGGACATTCCGAGCCGAGCAAACTCGCTCGGGCCAGCATTGTGGGTCTCTCTGAGAAGCGAGGCGTCACGATCGATCCGGTTACGCTGACGATGCCTCAGGCACAGACACAGACGCAGACGCCGGCGCCGGGCTTCGAAGCCTACGCTCGCTAGTTGCGAGTGCGGCTCCCGATCGGTGGTTCGGGAATACGCGAGCGGGAGGGCGGCGCAAGCCGCCCTCCCAAACCTATTACCGTCTCAGACCGCAGTCTGAGCAGAACCTTCGGTTCTGTATTGCACTAAGCGCTCGATCGCACGCCGCGCAAGTTTACTCGGCTTCGCGTGGCCGTTCTCCCACCGGTTCACGGTCGCAACCGTTATCCCCAATGTATGAGCGAACTCTTCTTGAGTCATTCTCAGATTCCGCCTGAGGTCACGGATACTCGCTCCAGTCTGATCCTGCATTTTCTACTCCTAACGCGATCTGTCCGCGTACGTTTCTTGGTTGCGAGTAGAGCAATGAACATGCCATAGGAAGATTCCGTTTTTGCTGGATCTTTTACGCTCTGCATATCGGTACGCGTGTCATCCTTTTGTCGATAATGCGCGCTAGGTGTCCTATCGGTGGCAGTTGTACCGACTCGGTACAGCACAAGAAGCAACACAAACCCCCGCATGACACTTAGCTTGGCGCTGCTTGGGGGTGGTTCGAGACGGTGGGAGATGACCGAGCGCACTTCCGGGCCAAAACGACGACGGCCGCCATCTCTTCGATGACGGCCGTTCGGTCCTTTCGATTTGACAAGCGCGCCTACAGGCGCGGATCCGGAACATGTCCGAGCATGCCTTCGATCTCTCGCAGGCGAGAGGCGAATGCCGCATCACCCGATACGCGATCGGCTACCGAGCGCACGGCTCTGAGCACCGACGTGTGGTTGCGGCCTCCGAGTACCTCGCCGATCTCAGGCAACGAGGAGTTCGTCAGCTTGCGACACAGGTACGCAGCAACGTGGCGCGGCCAGGCCACGCGACGCGATCGATCCCGGCTCAACAGCTCGGCACGGGTAATCCCGTACACCCAAGCCACTGTATCGATGATTTTATCGAGGGTGATCGGTGCACTGCTCGCCACATACGGCGCGATCAGCGTCTCGATCAAACGCTCATCGAGATCCGCACCTTGATGCGTTGTCGCGGCGCGCAGCCGCAACACGAGCCCTTCAATGTCGCGCACGCTGCCATGCAGGCGCCCCGCGATCCGGTCGATCAGGACATCTGCCAGCCCGAGACCCGCTTCCTGCGCCTTCGCCTTGAGGATACGCACGCGCAGGTCGTCATCGAGACCGGCAACATCTGCAAGCAGACCGCCCTGGAAGCGCGATTGCAGTCCGTACTCCAGCGCTTCGAGATCGCCCGGGCCGCGGTCGCTCGCAAGAGCAATCGGCTTGCCGGCACCGTGAAGGAAGTTGAACGCGTGATAAAATTCCTGCTGTGTTCGTTTCTTGCCGGCGATGAACTGCACGTCGTCGATCAACAGTGCGTCGGCAACCTTAAACTCGTTTCGGAACTGTTCCATGCGATCGAGCCGCAACGCTTCGACCATCTTCCGGGTGAATTCCTCCCCCTGGTAGTAGAGCACGCGGCGCCCACGCTTCTTCAGGCGATTCTGGATCGCCAGCAAGAGATGGGTCTTGCCGAGGCCGACACCCCCATAAAGGAAGAGCGGGTTGCCCGCATGTACCTTTCCGTCTGCCAACTGCTGCGCGCCGAGCCACGCCAGACGATTGCTCTCTCCGACGATGAAATTCTCGAACGTCTTCTTGTTGGTCAGTCCTGCCGTTGTACGAACAGAACGTTCGCCGGCGGGACGAGGCTTTTCGCGTCCGGTCGGCCTCGCCCCACCAAACGAACCCACCACCACCGCCACGCGACACCTTCTGTCTGCTGCTACAGATACAGCCCGCTCAATCGCCGGAAGGAAGGCTTGCCGAACTCGGTCTCGAAACAAACCGAACGGAGCCTCTAAGGTCAGTGTGTCGTCCTCAAAGCTCGCAGGGTTGAGCTCCAAGATCCAAGTTTCGTAATCCTTCTCCGGCAGCTCTTTCGATATCAAAGAGCACGCCTCTCCCCACAGCCTAGCTGCATCCGTTCTCATCAGATCGAACGGTGCCTCACATTTTCCCGGCTACCGCTAACGGCAGCCGTCCTGCGCGCAACATAATGTCGCTCGTTGTCAGTCCAAAGCCGCCAGCACGGCCAAACCACCCAACCCCAACCGTATCCATATTCGTTCCCCCGCTCGCTCTTGTCATCAACTTCGCCTTGCACCTTCGCCTAGACCTTCGCCTAAGCCCTCGCCTGCCCCCACCTGATCCTTCGCATCGACTTTCGTCGATGGCGCCAAGTTCGTTGCAGTCGATTCGGTTGGTCACAATCTCAAAGCCCTTCACTTCAATCAGGTCGAGCCTGCTATCTCTAAATTGTTCCGATCGTTTTGATCATCCGATTGTCGTGTTCGGGGCACGCCGAGTGATGCACTGTTGATCGAAGTGCGCTTGGCGTACTTGGTGATTACTTTTCACCGTCGCTCGAAGCAATATCGATTTCACAGTTGTCATCCTTTCCGGCCAGTTAGACACACCAAATGTATTGCTCACTACTACCGGCACACCATGGTGCGCGCTTTGTCAGCGTGATTGCAGGCGAATTTCATCAGTGCGTTGTGCGCGAGAACTCAAGGTAGGGCGCGCAAATTCACGAACCCGCGTTTTCTCAATGGAATCTTCATTACCGTTCACTAGTTGGCATTAGTTTGCGTCGGACCGCGCGCGCAAACAATTCTTTGTGTCGCCATAAGCAAGCGTTCGCAGCTCTCGAAGATTGAAACGTAGCCGCGTACCGACTACGTTGCGCGGACCGCTTGGAGACGCTCTTCGCACACACCTACCTGCTGCTGTTCGGGAAACTTTCCGTCGGCGGCTTACTTACGCTCGCGGTGCCGACGTTCCACAAGATGGAGCGAGGCTTCTATAAGTCTAGCGCTGCGATTTATCTCGGCTCGGCGGTCATCATGGCGCTCGGCGACAGCTATCTGTGGTGGAGTGGCACCGCCGCTGGGGTGATCTCACCCACTGCGACCGTCGTTTGGTTGGGTTTCACAGCGCTGTTTATCGGCTATTTCGTTACACTTTTCGTCGAGCTGCCGTTTCTACGAGCACGCTTGTTCCCAATCACCGTATTTGTCGGACTGCTCGCGCTCGCCCTGACCGGCTGGCAGTACGCGCCCGCGTCAGCGGGAATCCTTACGGGAATTCCCTATGTAGTCGTCCCCTTGGCGGGAGCGCTCGCACTCGGCGGAGCAGCATCGGGCATGTTGCTCGGCCATTGGTACCTCATCGACCTGGAACTCGACCTCGATCCCCTGCTGCGCATGTACACGTTTTGCAAGACGACTCTGCGCGCCGAGATCGTCATCGTCGCGGTCTCAGCGACGGTGTTGTGGGGAACTGATGCTCTGGTACCGCAAGGCGCATTCGAGGCCGCGTTCGGTGCTCAAGCCATTCTCGTGCTCGCCCGCGTTGCTGCCTGGACGCTCGGCCTGGTCTTGATGGTGCTAATCGCGAAAACGCTCGAGATTCCACAGACAATGGCCGCAACGGGTCTCTTCTACATTCACGCCACGACCATCGCGGTCGGAGAAATCGTCGGGCACTGGCTCCTGTTTCGTACGGGGATTCCCCTATAGAGCACCAAAGAGCCGCGAGAAGATGGCCTGCTTAAGAGGCACAAGCAGTGAAAAGACTAGCGGTCAGCCACCGGTTGCGCTGGCGCTAATGAGGCTATCGTCGCGCAGATCGGCGAGAAGGCTGTCAAGAACGTCACTGTGGCCGTCGTAGGCCGGGCCGCCGAGCGCAGCGAGCAACGCCGCTAAGGCCTCCCAGCCGGCCACTGCGGTCCCTGGAGCGGGCACTGCCGCCTGGAACCTCTGAACGCGGCCATCACGATTGACGAATGCACCGTCGCATTCGAAGTGACTGCCGATCGCCAGAACCTGATCCGCGAAGCCCGTCGTGTCGCTGACGCGATCCGATACGACGACCGCTGAGTGGAGCGCCTCAAGACGCTCCGTCCACGCTTCATCGTCGCCGGCCGGGTCCGCTCGAAGCACCAATAGAGCATCCACCGAGCTGCCCAGTACGGTCGCTTCTTCGTAGCCCAGGGCCTTGAGGCCCCGGCGGTTGGGGAAACGATCGGTGCTCACCAGACGGCCGTCGTCAGCCACCTCGGAGATCGCCGGTGAACTCACGATACGCGGTCCACCGCCGAGGAGGTCTTGGATTTTGGCCGCCAGGAAGGCTTCTTCCAAGGCTGCACCGGCCCCGGCCACGATCCCCACCGAGCCGGCCGTTTTCAGACCCGCAGCAGCACGGCGGACGGCAACCGTATACTCCACGTCGATGAAGCGGCCGCCCTCGCGGATCAAGCTGGTTTGCAGTCGACCTTTCGCATCGTTGTCTTCATGCGTGAAGCGGCCAGCGTCGCACATCCAGTATCCGTTTACGTCTGCGTTGGCACGCGGCTTGAGCCGATAAATGGATCCGCGTCGACTGTGAACCTCGATATTGCAGCCGGTAGCACAACCGGCGCACACGGAATCGGCCGAATCGAGATACCAAACGCGCGCTTGGAAGCGAAAATCACGATTCGTCAGAGCGCCAACCGGGCAAATATCGACGATGTTGGCCGAGTAAGCGTTGTCGACCGAAGCCCCGGTAGCCAACGACAACTCGCTGTGATCGCCACGCTCGGTAATCGTAAGTTCATGCGTTTCGGTAACCTCATCGAGAAATCGAACGCAACGCGTGCACAAAATGCAGCGCTCTTGGTCGAGCATGATGGCCGGGCCGACCGGGATAACCTTGCGTTTTTGGACTTTGTCGTCGAGCGCGAACCGACTGCCGTAGCGCCCGTAGTCCATGTAATATTCCTGCAGCTTACACTCACCCGCCTGATCGCAGATCGGGCAGTCAATGGGATGGTTGATAAGCAGGAACTCCAAGACCGAGCGACGCGCGTCGCGGACGCGCTCATTGTCGGACTCGACGACCATGCCGTCTTGAACGATCGTATTGCAGCCGATCTGCAATTTCGGAAGTGGATTGCTCTGCTTCTCGGAAAGCGCCTTGATCTCGACAAGACACATCCGGCAGTTACCGGCCACGCTCAGGCCCGGGTGATAGCAGTAGTGAGGGATCTCCTGATCGGCAGTTTCGGCAGCCTCGATCAGATTCGTGCCGGCCGGGACCTCGAGCTCGCGCCCGTTTATCGTAACTTTAGGCATATTTAGGCGACCGCCCTTCCCGGCACTTTGCCTGACACGTTGCCCGACCCTTTAAGTGCGCAGCCGCCGTCACGAACGTGCGCGGCGAATTCGTCTCTGAATTTGCTGAGAAAACTCTGCACCGGCATCGCCGCAGCATCGGCCAGCACACAGATCGTATTGCCCAGCATCCCGCCGGCCACGCTGTCGAGCCTCGCTAGATCGTCTTCGGTCGCCTCGCCATCGTCCACCCGCGACACGATGTGCTCGAGCCACCCCGTGCCCTCTCGACACGGAGTGCACTGCCCGCACGACTCATGGTGGTAGAAGTGCGAGAGCGCTCGCAAGGCATGCACCATGCAGGTGCTGTCGTCCATAACGATGACGCCCGCGGAGCCCAGCATCGAGCCCGCCGCAACAACCGAATCGAAATCCATAGCGATATCGGTCTCTTCCGCACGCAGAACCGGCACCGACGATCCACCGGGAATGACGGCCTTTAACGTTCGCCCTTCGAGCATACCGCCGGCGTAGTCGTTGATCAGGCTACGCAGCCCGATACCCATAGGAGCCTCGTAGACCCCGGGCTTGCGAACGTGGCCACTGAGGCAAAAGAGTTTCGGTCCGGGACCACCTTCGGGGCCGATAGATTTGAACCAAGCCGCACCCTTGGCGACGACGTGCTTCACACAGGCCAGCGTCTCAACGTTGTTGACGATCGTCGGGCAGCCAAACAGTCCCTGTACAGCCGGAAACGGCGGCTTGATACGCGGATAGGCGCGCTTGCCCTCCAACGACTCGATCAGACCGGTCTCTTCGCCGCAGATATAGGCGCCTGCACCACGGTGTACGTGCACGTTGAGGCTATAGTCCGTACCGAACAGCTTCTCACCGACGTAGCCCTCTCGTCGGGCATCGGCCACCGCCTTGCAGACGATGTCGTAGCCGTCGGCGAACTCCCCACGGATGTAGATAAACGCGTCATGGCAACCGATCGCGTAGCTGGCGATGATGATGCCCTCGAGCAGCTGATGCGGATCGCGCTCGATGATCACCCGGTCTTTGAATGTGCCCGGCTCACTCTCATCGGCGTTGCAGAGTAGGTAGATGGGCTTACCGCTATCCTTGGGAACGAAGCTCCATTTGAGCCCGGTGGGGAACCCCGCCCCGCCGCGACCACGCAAACCGGAATCCTTGACCTCAGCCACCAGATCGTCCGGCGACCACTCGCAAATGGCCTTGCGGGTCGCCTGATACCCGCCATCAGCGACGTACTGGCTGATGTCGGTCAAATCGGCCGAAATATCCTCGAAGCGGAGTAGGACTTTTTCACTCATCGCGGTGTTTGCTACTGCTGCGAAGCGTCGCGGTCGGGCCGTCGGCCTAGCCCGCTACCGGTCTATACGAACGACCGAACGATCGAATGGTCGAATGGTCGAAGCCGGCCGTCGGACACGCGCCACGCGATGCCGTGGGCCGCTATGCGTCCGCCTTGCGGCCGAACCCCAACGCCTGGGGTTCTCGTTGAATGCGGCGCTGAAGGGCCATCAAAGCATCCAGCACTCCTTCAGGGCGCGGTGGACAGCCGGGTACGTAAACGTCCACTGGAAGGACACGATCGACGCCGGGCATGGTCGTATAATTGTCGTAAAATCCGCCGGTCGCAGCGCAGGCACCAAAGGCCATCACCCAGCGTGGCTCTGCCATCTGCTCCCAAACGCGACGCAGAATCGGTGCCTGCCGAACGGTTACCGTACCGATCACCATCAGCAGGTCGGCCTGCCGCGGCGTGAATCGAGGCAGCAGTGCTCCAAACCGATCGATATCATACGGCGTCATGGTCAGAGACATGAACTCCATCGCACAACAGGCGGTAGCGAACGGATAAGGAAAAATGGAGTATTTACGCGCCCACCCCACAGCCGCGTCGAGCCGGGTGACGGCTACACTCTCGGCGAGCAGCGCCGTTTCGTCGCGAACCTCGCCAAGGCGCGGCAAATTGGCGGGATCTCTTGGCTTCGCCATCCCGCTAAACTAGAGGCGAAAGCCCGTAAATTCAAGGCCTTGTTGCAATCCTGGCCGTGTCCGGTTACAAGCGCCGCCGATGCACGGCCTCCTAGGTCTCAGCCACTTGCTCGGCATCTCGATCTACTTCGGGGCGACCGTCTTTCTCGCGATCGCCATCGAAACCGTCGGCAAGAACGCACCCGACGCTGCGCGGCGGCGCGGCCGCTATGCCGAACTGTTTCGAATCTACGACCCGCTGACGATTGCCGCACTCGGCGTCGTTGTCGTCACCGGCGCCATGATGGTGACCGGCTACAAGGAAACGCTGGGCGCCGGTTATTTCGTGCAGCTTGGTCGGCCGTTGGCCGTCAAGCTCGCGTTCGCCTTCTTCCTGATCATCTTGTCCACCTGGGTCTCGTTCGGAATCTGCCACCGCGTGGTCAACGCCGACCTGGGCGCCACTCCGGTCACCGACGCCGCACTCAACAGCCTCATCAAGCGACTCCGTGTAGCGCTCTGGCTCACAATGGCAACCGGGGTCGCAACACTGTGGGCCGCCCTCAATGTCGGCGCGCCCGTCCTCGTGAGCGCCGGCTAGAAGCGCTGAGGTCAACGCCCTCTTCGGCGCACATCGCGATGATCACATTCGAACTGCTCAGCCCCGGGAAGTACCTTCCACCTACGTTCTTCCAAGACACCGCACAGGGCACCAGCCGGACCGAAATTGAAATCGGTCCCGGCGATGGACGTTTTCTGTTCGAATCCGCCTCATTCGATCGTGACACCGCCTTCGTAGGCTTCGAGATCCGCAAAGGCTGGGCCGAGAAGCTCATCGCCGAGCCCGCCCGACCGGCGAACGCGCTGGTCTATCACCAAGACGGTCGCTGGCTCTGCGAACATTTGATCGCCGACGAGAGCGTCGACGCGTTTCATCTCTATTTCCCCGACCCTTGGTGGAAAAAACGGCATCACAAACGCCGCTTGGTGACCAAGGATTTCGCAGCAGCGCTACGACGCTGCTTGAAGCCGGGTGCGAGCGCTTTCGTAGTTACAGATGTGCCACCGTTGTTCTCAGCAATCGAGGCGGAACTGGTGGCGGCAGAGCTATCGCGACACGACTGGTCACGAAACGTCGAGAGCCCCGCGCAGAGTTCGTACGAGCGCAAGTATCGCCGCCAAGGCCGCCACCTCTATAGCGCGCGCTTCGAAAAGCAGGCCTGAACCCACAAAACGATGGCGCGGGATCAGATCTAGCCAGTCGCCTCCGCGCGCTCGGGCAACACGAACTCTTTCGTCGTCAGCGCGATGCCCGCGGCATCGAGTCGGTAACGCTCGTAGAGCTGCGCGTGCGTGCCCGACTGTCCGTAACCACGCACACCGTGGGTACGAACGACGACATCGGGCGTTTCGGCCAGCGCCTCGATCACTGCGCTGCCCAGGCCGCCAACCACCCCGTGGTCCTCGACCGTCAGAATACGGCCTGTCGAAGCGGCGAGCTTCTCGAGCAGTGCGACGTCGATCGGTTTGATCGTGTGGATATTCACCACCGCAGCATCAATGCCTTCTTTGGCAAGGTCCTCGGCAGCCTCGAGCGCATAGCCAACCACGCCGCCGCTGGCCACGATCGCAACGTCCTTGCCCTGTCGTAGCTCGACGCCTTTACCGAAATCGAACGAATATTCGGCCGCGTCGTTGACGTCGGCAAGCGCCTGGCGCGTCAGTCGCAGGTAGGCCGGCCCGACATAGTCGGCGAGAAACTCGGTGGCCTTTTCCGCCTCGAGGGCGTCGCCCGGCTGCACGACGACCATATTGGGAAGTGCGCGCATGACGGCGAGATCTTCCAGCCCCATCTGCGTGTAGCCGTCTTCACCGATGCCGCAACCGGCGTGGGTACCCACGACCGTAACGTTGGCGTTGTTGTAGCCGACCGAAACGCGAATCTGCTCAAACCTACCGGTAATGAAGCACGCGAAGCTGGCAGCAAACGGTACCATGCCGCCAAGCGCCAAGCCGGCCGAAACGCTGACCATGTTACCCTCAGCGATTCCTATCTGAATGAAACGATCGGGGAACGCTTCTGCGAACTTGCGCGTGTTGGTGGAGCAGCTCAGGTCTGCGTCAACAACAACGACTTTAGGATGGGTCTCTCCGATGCGCGCTAGCGCTTCACCGAACGCGGCCCGTGTAGCCTTTGCCATTTCTCGTGTCTCCCTCAGGCCGCCTGCGCGCCCATTATCTCAGCCACAGCACGCTCGAGTTCTTCCGGACTCGGCGCTTTGCCGTGCCACGCGGCGGTATCCTCCATGAAGGATACGCCCTTGCCTTTCACGGTATTGGCGACGATCACCGACGGGCGGTCCTGCACGGCCGAGGCGCCGTCGAGTGCCTGCAGAACCGCACGCAAGTCGTGCCCGTCGATCTCTTGGGTATGCCAGCCGAAAGCGGCAAATTTTTCGGCCAACGGCTCGAGATCCATGATGTTCTTGACGAATCCGTCGAGCTGAACCTTGTTGTAGTCGACGATCGCCGTGAGCTTGCCAAGGCCGAACTTACCGCCCGACATGGTCGCTTCCCAGACCTGGCCCGCCTGCAGTTCGCCGTCACCGAGCAAACAGTAGGTCCGGTAGTCGTTTTCCGTATCGAGCCGTTCGGCCAGTGCCATGCCTATGGCGACCGAAAGCCCCTGTCCGAGCGAGCCGGTGGCTGCTTCGACATAGGGAAGGCGCACATGGTCGGGGTGCCCCTGCAAACGGCTGTCGATCATGCGTAGCGTTTCGAGTTCTTCGTCTTCCAGCGCGCCGGCTTCCGCGAGCGCGGCGTATACGACGGGAACACAATGCCCTTTCGAGAGAATAAAACGGTCTCGAGCCGGCCAGGTAGGGTCGCCAACACGATAGTTGAGCACACCGAAATACAAGGCGCTGACGAGCTCTGCGCTCGACAGAGACCCGCCGGGATGACCGGAGTTCGCTTTAGCGATCATGCGAAGGCTGCGGACCCGCAACTGCCGCGATATTGCTTCTAATTCCTCGATTGAGCGCATGCTAGGGCGACGGTGCCTCGCCCCAGGATTGGAGTCAAGGCATCTTTGCCTCGACCCCCCACTTCGAGGGCCCCCAGTGCAATGGCTCCCAAACGCGCTCGGGATCCGCCAACGTATTGACGAACTTCACTTCCGTCGTCGCACCATGATCGTCCACCCCCGAGAGGCCGCAGTTGTCGATACGAATGCGCCGATAGTCGGCCGCGGGAATCGCAAGATAGTGGCACATCACAGAACGAATGATGTCACCGTGCGAAACGAACAACGTACGCCGGTCCGCGGTCGCTCTCGAGAGCGCCCGCAGACCGCGCGCCTGAACGTCGAGAATCGTCTCACCGCCCGGGGTGGGTACGCCGCAAGGGTCAGCCGCATAGGCCGCATAGGCGGGATCGCGCATGACCTCTTCGTAGGTCATGCCCTGCCAACCACCGAAGCGGACCTCTTCGAGATCGCCGTCTTCGCGCACCTCTACGCCGAGTGAGTCCGCGATGAGGTCAGCCGATTCGCGCGCACGCAGCAGCGGACTGCTGACTATGGTGTCGATGGAGAAGTTCGACAATAGACGCGCAGCCATCGCGCACTGAGCACGCCCCGCCTCGCTAAGCGCGACGCTCTCAGTACCCATGATGCGGCATTCACGGTTCCACGACGTTTCACCGTGGCGCAGGATCAGGAAGGACTTCGTACCTCCGTCAGGCGGCATCAGCGCTGCTGGACTCGCCACCGCCGTTTCGCAGGCCGCAGAACTCCTCATAGTCGATGAGCTCGGTGATCGTCGGGTTGTCGCCGCACATCGGGCACTTCGGATCGCGTCGCAATTTGAAGATGCGAATGTTCATCCCGAGCGTCTCGATGTGGGCCAATCTACCGATCAGCGGCTCGCCGACGCCGAGAATGAGCTTCATGGCTTCGAGTGCCTGAATGCAGCCGACCAGTCCCGGCAATACTCCTAACACGCCCGCCTCCTGACAGCTCGGAGCCATTCCGGGCGGCGGCGGTTCGGGGAACTGGCAGCGGTAGCAAGGTCCCTCACCCGGCGCGAAGACGGTCGCCTGTCCTTCAAACTGGAAGATACTTCCGTGCACGTTCGGTTTGCCGAGCATCACGCACGCGTCGTTTACCAGATAGCGCGTCGGGAAATTGTCGCAGCCGTCGATGATAAGATCGTAATCCTTGAAGATCTCCATCACGTTGCTCGAATCCAGCCGGGTCCGGTGCTCGACGATATCGAGGTCGGGATTCAAGGCGCTGAGTGTCAGCTTTGCCGACTCGGTCTTGGCCATTCCGACCCGATCGTTCGTGTGCACGATCTGGCGCTGAAGATTCGACATATCGACGACGTCGTTGTCGACCAGACCAATCGTGCCGACGCCGGCAGCGGCCAGATAGAGCGCAACCGGCGAACCGAGGCCGCCCGCGCCAAGGCAAAGCACCTTCGCCTGCAGCAGTTTCGCCTGCCCTTCCTCACCGACTTCGCCGAGAAGAAAATGGCGGCTATAGCGCTCGAGTTGGTCGGCCGAGAACTGGAAATCCTGCTCCCAGTCCTTGCCCGCGCCCTTCCAGGCGCCGTAGCCACCGGCCATCGAGGTTACGTTGGTGTACCCCATCTCTTTGAGAACCTGGCCGGCCAGCAGCGAGCGTGTGCCGCTCTGGCAGTAGGCGATGATCGGGCGATCCTTGTCGGGCAACTTGCCCTCGACCTGCATCTCTAAGAATCCGCGAGGAATGCTCAATGAGCCTGCCAGATGACCGGTGCGAAACTCTTCCTTCTCTCGAACGTCGACCAGCGCGGGCGCGGCCTCGTTGGCGAGCGATTTCTCGACTTCGTCTACCGAGAGTTCTGGAATCTGACGACGCGCGTCGTCTACGATTTCTTGAAACGTTCTTCCCATGCCCGAGCCTCCGAACTCGTCGTCCACACGCAACCGCCGAGCCCCCTACATGAGGTGGCGCAAGCGCCGAACT
>Ga0315338_1000608_pt1 | contig 72334 bp, 68 predicted proteins | sample ASW8metaG_FD_204518 | JGI IMG/M metagenome (GOLD analysis project Ga0315338, IMG submission 204518) | Ammonia-oxidizing marine archaeal communities from Monterey Bay, California, United States - ASW #8 | ecosystem: Environmental > Aquatic > Marine > Coastal | place: USA: California | collected...
CCAATCATCGAGTTCATGACCTTTAACTTCGCCATGCAGGCGATCGACCAGATCATCAACTCGGCGGCCAAGACCCTGTACATGTCTGGCGGGCAGATGTCGGTCCCGATCGTCTTTCGTGGCCCCAACGGCGCGGCCGCCCGAGTCGGTGCTCAGCACTCGCAGAACTATGCCGCGTGGTACGCTCACGTGCCTGGCCTCAAGGTCATTGCACCCTACAGCGCGGCCGACGCCAAGGGACTGTTGAAGGCGGCGATTCGCGATCCCAATCCGGTGATCTTTCTCGAAAACGAGGTGCTCTACGGCCATAGCTTCGAGGTCCCGACAGCCGACGACTGGGTGTTGCCGATCGGCAAGGCGCGGACCGTACGCGCGGGGGGCGATGTCACGATCGTCGCCTACTCGATGACAGTGGCGAGAGCGCTCGAGGCGGCCGAAGTGCTCGCGGCGGACGGCATCGAGGCTGAGGTCATCGACTTGCGCAGCCTTCGGCCAATTGATGGCGACACGGTGGTCGCCTCGGTAGGGCGCACCCATCGGCTGGTCGTGGTCGACGAGTGCTGGCCGGTTTGCGGCATCGCCGCGGAGATTTCCGCGATCGCAATGGAGCGGTCCTTCGACGATCTTGATGCGCCAGTGGCGCGGGTCACCGGCGAGGACGTACCGATGCCCTACGCCGCGAACCTGGAACAAATGGCGCTGCCGCGCGGCGAGCAGGTGGTCGCGGCCGTCAAGTCCGTCTGCTATCGCGACTGACCGGCGACGTCGCCGGCGAGGATAAGGCCGGGAGAGGAAAAGGATGACAAACCCGATAACGATGCCGGCGCTCTCGCCGACCATGACCGAGGGCAACGTCGCGCGCTGGCTCAAAGCCGAGGGAGAGCGAGTCGAGGCTGGCGAGGCGATCGCCGAGATCGAGACCGATAAGGCGATGATGGAGCTCGAAGCCATCGAGGACGGAGTGCTTGGCAAGATCGTGGTGCCTGAAGGGACCGAAGGCGTGGCGGTCAACACGGTGATCGCCGTCATGCTTGACCAGGACGAGGACGTGAGCGCACTCGACGGCCTGAGTTTCGAAGCGCCGATCGTTGCGCCACTCCCACCGGCGGCCCTTGCCGCCGCGCCCGAGGCCAGCGCGTCTCCGGTGCCGGCAGCCCAGGCAGCCGCACCGCCCGCTGGCGCCGAGGATCGGCGGGTGGCGAGCCCGCTGGCGCGGCGCATGGCCGCGCGATCGGGCCTCGACCTCGCAACGGTCACGGGCAGCGGTCCCGGCGGGCGCATCGTCAAGGCCGACATCGAGGCCGCGCTCAAGGGCGGGGCGGCGCCGGTCCCCAGCATCGAGGCGCCGACCGTACCGAGACCCACGGCAGTGCCAGCAACCGCGCCGGCCAACGGGGATTATACCGAGGTGCCGCACTCGACCATGCGCAAAGTGATCGCGCGGCGGCTGACCGAGTCGAAGCAGACTGTTCCGCATTTCTACCTGACCATCGAGTGCGAGATCGACCGCCTGCTAGCCATCCGCAAGGAACTGAGCGGCCGCGATGAGGGTGGTACCCACCTGTCGGTCAACGACTTCGTCATCAAGGCGGCGGCGCTCGCCTTGGCGCGGGTTCCGGCGGCCAACGCTTCGTGGACCGATACCGCCATCCGGCGTCACAACAGCGTCGATGTCGCCGTCGCCGTGGCGCTGAAGGAGGGCCTGATCACACCGATCATTCGTCACGCCGACCACAAGGGGCTAGCGACGATCTCGACCGAAATGAGGGACCTGGCCGGCCGCGCCAGGGAGGGCAAGCTGATGCCCGAGGAGTACCAGGGCGGCACCTTCTCGATCTCCAATCTCGGTATGTTCGGCATTCGCGAGTTCGCCGCCGTCATCAACCCGCCCCAGGGCGCGATCCTGGCTATCGGCGCGGGCGAGCAGCGCGCTGTCGTCAAGGACGACGCGCTGGCCGTGGCTACCGTCATGAGCTGCACGCTCTCGGCCGATCATCGGGTGGTCGACGGGGCGGTTGGCGCGAACCTCCTCAAGCTCTTCAAGTCATTGATTGAAGACCCGCTGACGATGTTCTTGTAAGGAAACACGATGGCCGACCAGACCTACGACGTCGCGGTCGTCGGCGGGGGGCCGGGCGGCTACGTTGCGGCGATCCGGGCCGCCCAGCTCGGCTTCAAGACCGCCGTGATAGAGCGCGAGCACATGGGCGGCATCTGCCTCAACTGGGGCTGTATCCCGACCAAGGCGCTGCTGCGCGCCTCCGAAATACACCACCTACTGCACCGGTTGGACGAGTTCGGCTTTTCGGCCACCGACGTGAGCTACGACTTCCCCAAAGTTATCAAGCGTAGTCGCAAGGTCGCCAAGCAGCTCTCCGATGGCGTCACCTATCTGATGAAGAAGAACAAGATCACCGTCATCGACGGCGAGGCCCGGCTTGCCGGGCCCGGCAAGCTCGCCGTGGCCAAGAACAGCGCGGCGGTGGGCGAGGTGGCGGCCTCACACATTGTTCTGGCGACCGGCGCCCACGCCCGCGAACTGCCCGGACTTGAGGCCGACGGCACGCTGGTCTGGACCTACAAAGAGGCGATGGTGCCCAAGGCCATGCCCGAGTCCCTACTGGTGATCGGCTCAGGGGCGATTGGGATGGAGTTCGCGAGCTTTTATTGCGGACTCGGTGCGGCCGTGACCGTGGTCGAGGTGCTTGATCGCGTACTGCCGGTCGAGGACGAGGAAATCTCCGCCTTCGCGACCAGGGCTTTCAAGGCCCAGGGCATGACCATCCACACCGGCGCCACCGTCGCCAAGCTCGAACGCGGCGACGACTCGGTAACCGCCAACATCGAACACGGCGACGGAAAGACCGAGACGTTGACCGTGGACCGAGTGATCCTGGCGATCGGAATTGCTGGCAACGTCGAGGGTGTCGGCCTGGAGGAAGCCGGGGTCAGGGTCGAGAAGGGCCACATTGTCGTGAACGAGTGGCTGGAGACGGGCGTCGCCGGGTTGTACGCAATCGGCGATGTGGTGGGGGCGCCTTGGCTCGCGCATAAGGCGATGCACGAGGGCGTGATCTGCGTCGAGCGCATCGCCGGCGTGGACGGGGTGCACCCGATGAACGTCCTCAATATCCCTGGCTGCACCTACTGCGCGCCGCAAGTCGCGAGCGTCGGCCTGAGCGAGGCAGCGGCGGTGGCGGCCGGCCACGAAGTCAAAGTCGGGCGCTTTCCATTTATGGCCAACGGCAAGGCGGTCGCACTGGGCGAGCCCGACGGGCTGGTCAAGACGGTGTTCGATGCCAAGACCGGAGAACTGTTGGGGGCCCACATGATCGGTGCCGAGGTTACCGAGCTGATCCAGGGCTATGGCATCGCCAAGACACTGGAAGCCACCGAGGCGGATTTGATGCAGACGATCTTCCCCCACCCGACGATCTCGGAGGCGATGCACGAGTCGGTGCTTGACGCCTACGGGCGCGCGCTCCACTTCTAGCGGTATGATGACTGACACCAGCGCCATAAGCGAGACGAGTCAGGCCTCTTCGAGCGTGGTCCCCCGGACGCGCAAACCGGCGTGGATCCGAGTCAAGGCGCCCACCTCGGCAGCCTACAACGAAACCCGCCAGCTGATGCGGCGGCTCAACCTCAACACCGTTTGTGAGGAAGCCGGTTGTCCCAACATCGGCGAGTGCTGGGCCCAGGGCCACGCGACGGTGATGATCCTGGGCGACACCTGCACTCGGGCCTGTACCTTCTGCAACGTGAAGACGGGCGTCCCCGGACCTGTCGATCCGTTCGAGCCCGAGCACGTGGCGATCTCGGTCAAGGAACTGGGTCTGGCCCACGTCGTGGTCACCTCGGTCGATCGCGACGATCTAGACGACGGTGGCGCCCACCAGTTCGTGCGGGTGATCAAGAGCGTGCGTGCCAAGGCGTTGGCCAGCATCGAGGTGTTGACGCCCGATTTTCTGCGCAAACCCGGCGCGGTGGAGGCGGTGGTGCAGGCGCGGCCCGATGTCTACAACCACAACCTCGAGACTGTGCCGCGCCTCTATTCCGAGGTCCGACCGGGCGCGCGGTATTTTCATTCGCTGAGGTTGCTGGCCCGGGTCAAGGAGCTCGATCCCTCGGCCTTCACGAAATCGGGCATCATGGTCGGCCTGGGCGAGGAGCGGCGCGAGGTGCATCAGGTCATGGACGACTTGCGCGCGGCGGAAGTCGATTTTATCACCATCGGCCAGTATCTACAGCCGACGCCGGGCCACCACGCGGTCGATCGCTTCGTCACGCCCGAAGAGTTCGAGAGCTACGCCAGCGCTGCACGCGGCAAGGGCTTTCTGATGGTCTCGGCCAGCCCGCTGACGCGCTCGTCGTATCACGCGGGCGCCGACTTCGAACGGCTGCGCACCGCCCGGATCCAACAGCTCGCCTCGCAGCGCACCGGCTGAGGGCGGGTTCGGAGCCGATGCCGACCCATGCCGAACAGCGGCTGATGCCGTATTCACCCGAGCAGCTGTTCGACCTGGTCGCTGCCATCGAAGATTACCCCGAGTTCCTGCCCTGGTGCGTCGCTGCGCGTGTCCGCTCGCGCACGGGAAACGTCGTCGTTGCCGACCTCGTGATCGGCTTCAAGATGTTTCGCGAGCGCTTCACCTCCGAGGTGACGCTCAGCTATCCGGAGCGCATCGACGTCAAGTACGCGCGCGGACCGCTACGCTACCTCAATAATCACTGGCGTTTCATCCCGGCTGAGAATGGCCAGTGCATGATCGACTTCCATGTCGATTTCGAGTTTCGCTCGTTCCTGCTGCAAAAAATGATCGGCGTGGTGTTCAATGAGGCGGTGCGCCGGATGGTGGGTTCGTTCGAACGCCGCGCGTCCGACGTGTACGGCACCGCTCTTACGCCGCGACCGCAGCCTGGATGAGCCGGAGGGCATCAGCGATTGTGGCAAGCCTGATCTCGGTGCGGCCGATATCGCCATAATCGGCGCGCCGGTGAGTGGTGGCGCCACCAGCCCGAGCGCAAGCGAGATGGACGCGCCCGATCGACTTGGTAGCGGTCGCGCCGGCGGGGCCGGCAATGCCTGTGCATGACACCACGATGTCGGCCCCCGAAGCGTGCACGGCGCCCTCGGCCATGGCCCGCGCAACCTCTTCGCTGACCGCACCCACCGTTACGAACAGAGCGGCGGGCACGCCGAGAAGTTCGATCTTGGCGTCGTTGGCATAGGTGACGTAGCCGCGCCGCACCACGTGGGACGCGCCCGGAAGCTCGGTCAGACAGCCGGCGATCAGGCCGCCGGTGCACGATTCCGCCGTCGCCAACGTCAAGCCGGCGGCCTCGCAAGCCCGCAGCACGTCACCCGCGAGATCGAGAAGTTCGGGCGAGAACAGCTCGGTCATGGGAGCGCCCACATGATGAGCCACAGCAGGATAGCGGCGTAGGCGCCAGCGAGCATGTCATCGAGCATGATGCCGAAACCGCTCTTCAGTCGGCGATCGATGGCGCCGGCCGGCCACGGCTTGACGATGTCGAACACGCGAAACAGCACGAAACCGAGGACGTAGGGCAGAGAGTCGGGCGGTACGACGGCGAGGGCGAGCCACTGCCCGGCGACTTCGTCGATGACCACGGCCGGCGGGTCGCCCCCGCGGCTACGTCGGGCGTAAATTTCGGCTGCCCAGATGCCCACCGCGAAGGCGAGGCCGGCCGCCCCAAGCAGCGCCCATTGGCCCCACAGGCTGGCGATGATCCAGGCGAAGGGCAACGCCGCGAGTGATCCCCAGGTGCCCGGTGCGTAGGGCAACAGCCCCGAGCCGAACCAGGTGGCCAACAGCGCCGCCGGATGCCAAGGCGAAAGTGGCGGCGGCGCGGACTCACTCATGCCGGCCCGTCGTCGGGCAGGTGGAGCGTGGCCAGCGCCTGGGCCGCGATGCCCTCGCCCCGGCCGGTGAAGCCGAGCCGCTCGGTGGTGGTCGCTTTGATGCTCACTCGGCCGGGGTGGAGCATCAGAATCTCCGCGACCCGGGCGATCATCGCGGCGCGGTGGGGGCCAAGGCGTGGGGCCTCGCAAATCAACGTCAGATCGACGTGGGCGATGCGTCCACCCCGTTCGCGCACCAGCCTTGCCGCATGAGCGAGGAAATGGTCCGACGAGGCCTTGGCCCAGCTTGGATCGTCGGGCGGAAAGTGCTGGCCAATGTCGCCCGCACCGATCGCGCCGAGCACTGCGTCGGTCAGTGCATGCAGGCCGACATCGGCGTCGGAGTGACCGATCAGGCCTTGGCTGTGGGGAATGGCGATGCCGCACACGATGACCCCCTGGCCCGGTCCAAAACGATGGACATCGAAGCCGCCGCCGACACGGACATCGAGCGGCGCAGGCCGTTGGCTCGCGAGGATGCGCTCGGCCCGAGCCACGTCGGCAGCGGTAGTGACCTTGATATTGTCCTCATCGCCCGCGACCAGCGCGACCGAGAGTCCGGCCGCCTCCGCGATCGCGGCATCGTCGGTCATTTTCGCGTCGGCGTGGGCGCGGTGGGCTTCAAGGATGGCGTCGAAGTGAAAAGCTTGAGGCGTCTGCGCCCGCCACAGATCGGCACGCGGCACGGTCGCGAGCACCGTGCCGTCATGGGCACGTTTGAGGGTATCGGTCACCGGCAGTGCGGGGATGGCGCCCTCGGCACGATCGAGCGCACGGATAAGCCGGTCGATGAGTGCGACCGAGAGGAAGGGGCGGGCCGCATCGTGGATCAACACCCCATCGGGAGCCGCTGGGGCCATTGCTTCGAGCCCATTGAGGGCGGATCGTTGGCGCTCATCACCACCGATGATTGGCGACGTGAGGTGTTCCAGGTCGGCGACGGCGCGGTTGTATATATCGCGGTCGGAGTCGCGAATGACCACGGTGGTCTGGCTCACCGCCGGGTGCGCGGCGAGCGCCTCAACGCTGCAGCGCAAGAGTGGCTTGCCGGCGAGCGGCAGGTATTGCTTGGATACCGGCCCGGCGAGACGACGGGCACTGCCAGCAGCCAGGACGAGAGCATGGAGGTTCATGGACAGCGGCGGCTGTGACGCTGACGCGCGATCGGCGGCACGGCGGTTGCTTCGCTGCGAACGATGACGTAAGTGTTGCCCAAATTTTGGGCACTCTTCTCCATGAGCATCGAGATCGGCTCCATCCGGCTGTCGGATCCTGTGATCCTGGCCCCCTTGAGCGGCATCACCGACCTTGCCTTCCGGCGGCTGGTCAAGCGGCTCCGCGCGCCATTGGTGGTGTCGGAGATGATCGCGAGCCAGGCCATGATTCGCAAGACCCGTCAGGCGATGATGCAGTGCGCCCAGGATCCCGAAGGGTTTCCGATGGCGGTTCAGCTCGCCGGTCGCGAGCCCGAAGTGATGGCGGAGGCGGCTCGGCTCGTCGAGGGCCTGGGCGCCTCGATGATCGACATCAACATGGGTTGTCCGGCGAAAAAGGTGGTCAACGGCTACGCCGGCTCAGCGCTGATGCGTGACGAGGGCCTGGCCGCGCGCCTGTTGGAGGCCACCGTGGAGGCTGTCTCGGTTCCGGTGACGCTGAAAATGCGCACCGGGTGGGACAAATCCAGCCGCAACGCGCCGCGTCTGGCCCGCATCGCCCAGGACTCAGGCATTCGCATGGTCTCGGTCCACGGCCGGACGCGCTGCCAGATGTATCGCGGCCGCGCCGATTGGGGGTTTGTTCGCGCGGTTAAGGCAGCGGTTTCGATTCCGGTCATCGTAAACGGCGATGTGACGACGGTCGACGAGGCGGCCGCGAGCCTTGTGGCGTCGGGCGCAGACGGCGTGATGATTGGGCGCGGCGCCTGTGGCCGGCCGTGGTTCATCGATCAAGTGGCCCACTTCCTTCGCACCGGCGAGCGCCTGGCGGACCCGCCGCTAGTGGATCAGGCGGCCATCGTCGAGGAGCACTACGAAGCGATGTTGACGCTCTACGGCACCGAGTTAGGCGTGCGCAACGCGCGCAAGCATCTGGCTTGGTACTCCAAATCACTGCCCAGTGCGGCGGCATTTCGCGCCGAGGTTAACCGCGTTCACGATCCGGACGCCGTTCGCGCTCACATTCGCCGCTTCTTTTCTGGCGCGATGGAGCGGCTGGCGGCCTGATGAGCGCGCCACCAGCGGAACTTCAGATCGGGACCGAAACACCGCTCGAGGCCGAGACGCCGCTCGATCCACAGGAACTTCTCGACCACCTACCCGAGCAGATTTTCGTCGTCGACGAGGCGGATTGCCTGCGCTACGCCAACCCGGCGGCCGAACAGTTTCTCGGCACCGACCAGCGGCGGCTCCGGGCACGGCGCATCGGGGATATCCACGACGCGACGGGGGCCCTGATCGAATTGCTCCGGCGCGCCCGCCTGCGCGGTGGCCGCGTTCGCGAACACAGCCTGGAGCTGGCAGCGAGCGACGGTGGCCGCGCGACCCTCGATGCCGCCGCGACACCGCTTGCGGGACGGCCCGGTTGGCTCGTCGTCTCAGCCCGCGAACAATCAGCGTTGCGCGACATCAATCGCCAGCTGGTCGGCCGTGATGCTGCCCAGGGCACCGCGTTCATGGCGGCTGTGCTCGCGCACGAGGTCAAGAATCCGCTGGCCGGGATCAGCGGCGCAGCCCAACTCATTGAACAGTGTAGCGAGCCTGAGAACGGCGAGCTAGCACGGCTTATCAAGCGCGAATGCGACCGAATATGCGCGCTGATCGACCGCCTGGAGCTGTTCGGACCGCAGCCGCCGGTGAGCCGCTCGGCCATCAATGTGCATGAGGTCCTCGATCACGCCCGGATCTTGGCGCAGGCGAGCTTCGCCAAGGATTTCCGCTTCGAGGAAAACTACGATCCGTCGCTGCCACCAGTGCTCGGCGATCGCGATCAGCTGGTTCAGGTGATTCTCAACCTGGTCAAGAATGCCGCCGAGGCAAATCTTGGCAAGGACGGCGTAATCAGAATCGCGACGGCGTACCGCACCGGCATGCGGCTCATGAGCGCCGACCAGGGCGCCCACCGTCCCGCGCCGGTTGAGATCACGATCGCCGACAACGGAGCGGGCATACCGGCCAGCGTGCGTGCCCATCTGTTCGAGGCATTCGTGACCACGAAATCGCGGGGCAGGGGCCTGGGCCTGCCTCTCGTCGCCAAGCTTGTCAACGACCACGAGGGCGCGATCGAATGCGAAACGGGTGCCGCCGGCACGACGTTTCGTGTTCGCCTCCCGGTGGCAGAAAATGTTGCACGAGGAGGGGTGGTGTCATGACCGCCCCGACCATTCTCGTCGCCGACGACGACCAGGCAATTCGCACCGTCATCGACCGTGCCTTGGTTCGCGAGGGCTTTCGGGTGCGCACCACGGCTGAGGCAGCGACATTGTGGCGGTGGGTCGCGGCCGGGACCGGCGATCTCGTCATCACCGATGTGGTAATGCCCGATGAGAGCGGGCTCGACCTGCTGCCGCGCATGCGCAGCCTACGGCCCGATTTGCCGGTCGTCGTGATGAGCGCCAGGGCGACCCTGCTGACCGCCGTGCAAGCCGCCGAGCGAGGCGCCTATGACTATCTAGCAAAACCCTTCGATATAGATAACTTATCGTCTGTCGTTCACAAAGCACTTGCGGCCGGACTTCGGGCCTCGCCCGTCGTAGACGATGATGAGGAGGGCGCGGGCGCCCAGGGCTCGCTGGTCGGTCGCTCGGCTCCGATGCAGGCGCTCTATCGCCAGATCGCAAGGTTGACTCGAACCAATCTCACCGTCTTGTTGAACGGCGAGTCGGGCACTGGCAAGGAACTCGTAGCCCGCGCTTTGCACGATCATGGCACGCGCGCCCGGGGCCCATTTGTGGCGCTGAACATGGGCGCGATCCCGCGTGAACTCATCGAGAGCGAGCTATTCGGCCACGAACGCGGCTCGTTCACTGGCGCCACGCGGTCGATGGCAGGGCGTTTCCGCGAGGCGAGTGGCGGCACGCTGTTCTTGGACGAAATAGGCGATATGCCGTTGGAGGCGCAAACTCGCCTGTTGCGCGTGCTGCAAGAAGGCGATTACCGCGCGGTCGGAGGGCGCGAGCTGCGCCGCGCTAATGTCCGCATTATCGCCGCGACCAACCGCAACCTGCGGCGCTTGGTCGACGAGGGGGCCTTTCGCGAGGATCTCTATTATCGCCTAAGCGTCGTCCCGGTGCATCTACCGCCGTTGCGCGACCGTGCTTCGGATATCGACGATTTGGTCGAACGTTTTGTCCAGCGCGCGGTCGAGGAGGGTCTGCCGGCCAAACGATTCGATCACGATGCGCTGCGCGCGCTGCGCGGCTATGCGTGGCCCGGCAATGTGCGCGAGCTCGAAAATCTGGTGCGGCGCTGCGCGGCACTCCAGGCCGAGGACACCATCGGCGTGGAGACCATCGCGCACGAACTTGATCTGGAGGCCAGGCCGGCGCGCGCCGCGAGTCAGCACAGCCTCGCCGAGGCGGTGGAGCAACATTTAGGGCGCTATTTCGCGCTCCATGGCGATGCACTGCCGCCGAACGGACTATATCCGCGGGTGCTGCGTGAGATGGAGCGGCCGTTGATCACGTTGAGCCTTGCTGCCACCGGCGGCAACCAGATCAAGGCGGCGCAGCTCTTGGGGCTCAACCGAAATACCCTCCGCAAGAAGCTACGCGATCTCCACATTCCGGCCGGCCGAGACCCGCGATGAGCGCTCCACACTACTGATGCAGCAGAGCAACAATGTGGTAACCTCGACGCACGTGGTGTGGGCGGACGCGAGATAAGGATGCCACCGGCGTGGTGAGCGAAACCCATAGCGTGGGCGTGTCCCGCCCGTTGCAGGTGCGGGCCTGGGCACGGCGCGTCGGTCTGGCGCGGAAACTTGCGATCACGCTGGCGCTGGCCGCGCTCGCGGCCGGCATCGCGACCTACGCCGTATTCACCGGCAATCCGCCGGACGGACCTGAGCCGCGCACGGTCCTCGTCATTTTACTGGTCGATCTGGTGCTGCTGCTCAGCCTCGGCGTTATCGTTGCCCGCGGGCTGGTCCGCTTGTGGGCCGAGCGGCGACGCGGTTCCGCGGGGTCGCAGTTGCACGTTCAATTGGTAGCCTGGTTCAGCATCGTCGCCGTCGCGCCAGCCATCATCGTCGCTGTATTTTCGGCCCTGTTTTTCAATCTCGGTGTGGAAAGTTGGTTTAGTGACCGGGTGCGCACGGCGCTCCAGGAATCCTTGGCCGTGGCGGAAGCCTACACCGACGAACATCGCAAGGTGATCCAAGGCGATATCCTGGCCATGGCCACCGATCTGAGCCGCCAGGCTCCGCGCCTGGTGCGTAACCCAAATCTGTTCAACCAGGTGGTGACGGCCCAGGCGCGCGTCCGGTCGCTCTCCGAGGCTATCATCTTCAGCGGCGATGGTGAGATCATTGCTCGGACCCCGTTCAGCCTGGGCCTGCCGTCGGACACGGACCGTTCAACGGCGCTCAATAAGGCCGCTCAGGGCGATCTCGTCTTCCTGACTAGTGGCAATGAGGATCGCGTACGAGCGCTCATTCGTCTTGAGCGTTTCATCGACAGCTATCTCTACGTCAGCCGGTTCGTCGATCCGCGGGTGTTGCTGCATGCCGACCGGACCAAGCGCGCTGTCGCCGCCTACGAACGCTTGGAGGGCGAACGATTTGTGATCGAAGCGACGTTCGCGCTCATTTTCATCGTCGTCGCCCTGCTGTTGCTGCTGGTCGCCGTGTGGTTGGGGCTCACCTTCGCGACACGGATGTTCCGCCCGATCGGGGCGTTAATCGGCGCCGCCGAAGAGGTGCGGGGTGGTGACCTTAGTGTACGTGTGCCGGAAGGAGACGTCGAGAACGAGATCGCTAGCTTGAGCCGCGCCTTCAACCGCATGACCAGCCAACTCGAGAGCCAGCGCGGAGAGCTGGTGGTCGCCAATCGTCAGCTTGAGGATCGTCAGCGCTTCACTGCGGCGGTCCTCGAAGGGGTTTCTGCAGGCGTTATCGGCGTCGATCCGGACGGCCGCATCAATCACCCCAATCGGTCGGCTACCGCGCTGCTCGGGATCCAGGCCGAGGCGTTGACCGGCCGCCCGTTCGGCGCGGCGATACCGGAGATGGCGGCGCTGCTTGACGCGGCGCGGGACCGACCGCAACGCCTGGTGCAGGAAGAGGTCACGATCGAGGCTGGCGGCGGCGGGTCTCGCCGATTGCTGGTGCGAGTCACGACCGAAATGGCTGGCGCCGACATGATGGGCTTCGTCGTTACCTTCGACGACGTGACGGAGCTGGTGACCGCGCAACGGACCGCCGCCTGGGCCGATGTTGCGCGGCGTGTGGCCCACGAAATCAAGAATCCATTGACGCCGATCCGTCTGTCGGCCGAACGGCTAAAGCGTCGCTACAGCAACGAGATCAATACCGACCCCGAGGTCTTCGCGCGCTGCACCGACACGATAATCCGACAGGTCGTCGCGATCGGCCGCATGGTGGACGAATTCTCGGCGTTCGCCCGGATGCCCTCGCCGGTGCTCAAACCCGAAAACGCGGTCGAGCTGATGCAGCGGGCGGTGTTCCTGCAGCGTGAGGCCCACCCCGGCATCGAGTTCGTTGGTGAGCTGCCGCGACAGCCATTGTGGCTGCGCTGCGACGAGCGCCAGATCGGCCAAGTGTTGACCAACTTGTTGCAAAACGCCATCCAGTCGATTCGCGGACGCGAGACGCCGGCGGCGGGCGAACTCGAGCGCGGGCGGATCGAGACACGAGCCGTGGAGATCGATGGCCAGGTGGTGTTGGAAGTACTGGACAATGGGCGCGGGCTGCCGACCGCCCAACGCGATCGGCTGTTCGAGCCTTATGTCACCACGCGCGCCAAGGGCGCCGGGCTTGGCCTGGCCATCGTAAAGAAAATCGCCGAAGACCACGGCGCGCATCTGAGCCTCGGCGATCGTCCCCAAGGGGGCGCATGCGCGCGCATCGTTTTCTCCGCCGGTGCCGAAGAGGCGGAGGGGGCCGAGGCCGACGAGCCGAGGATGATCGTCCGTGGCACATGAAATCCTCATCGTCGATGACGAGGCGGACATCCGAGAGCTAGTGTCGGGAATTCTCACCGACGAGGGCTATGCGACTCGGGTCTCGGCCGACAGCGGTGCGGCACTGGAGGCGCTCGCCCACCGTCGCCCCGATCTTGTCATTCTCGACATCTGGCTCGACGACAGCGAGCTCGATGGCCTTGACCTGATTGAAGTGATCGGCCGCGACTACCCACACTTACCGATGGTGATGATCAGCGGCCACGGCAACGTCGAAACTGCGGTGTCGGCAATCAAACGCGGCGCCTACGACTTTATCGAGAAGCCGTTCGAGGCCAACCGATTGTTGGTCGTGGCGGAGCGCGCTATCGACGCGGCCCGCCTGCAGCGAGACTATTTGGACCTGAGGCAGCGCGCCGGGGCCGACGTTGAGCTTATCGGCGCCTCACCGGCCATCGTGACTCTGCGTTCGGGGATAGAGAAGGTGGCGCCCACCGGCAGCCGCGTCTTGGTCACCGGCCCGCCCGGCTGCGGCAAGGAAGTGACCGCACGGATGATCCACGCGCGCTCGCGGTTGGCGCAAGGCCCGTTCGTCGCGGTCAACGCAGCGTCAATGGCGCCCGAACGGATGGAGGTCGAGTTATTCGGCGTCGAGGGCGAGGCTAGCGAGAGCGAAGGGGCACGTATGATCGGGACGTTCGAGCGGGCTCACGGCGGCACCTTATTTCTTGACGAAGTGGCCGACATGCCGCTCGAAACCCAGGCCAAGATTCTGCGGGTCCTGATCGACCAGGTGTTCATCCGAGTCGGCGGCACCCAGCACGTCCAGGTCGACATCCGCGTCGTCACCGGGTCAAGCCGCGATCTCAAGGCCGAGATCGCCGCCGGTAACCTGCGCGAAGATCTTTATCATCGGCTCAATGTCGTACCGATACGGGTGCCCGCCCTGAAGGAGAGACGCGAGGACATTCCGGCGCTGGTGAACCATTTCATGCAAAACATCGCGCTCAACACGGGACTGTCCACGCGTCAGATATCCGAAGACGCGATGGCGGCCTTGCAAGGGAACGAGTGGCCCGGCAACGTGCGCGAGTTGCGCAACGCGGTCGAGAGGCTGCTCATTATGGCGCCCGGCGACGAGAACACGGTAATCGGCGCCGAGATGCTGCCGCCGGACCTGGGCGCGCCGACCTTCGCAGCCTTCCGCCCCAACGGCGGCGACGAGATCATGGCGATGCCGTTGCGCCAAGCGCGCGAGCAGTTCGAACGGGAGTATTTGTTAGCGCAGATCGCGCGCTTCGCCGGCAATATTTCGCGCACCGCCTCGTTCATCGGTATGGAGCGTTCGGCGCTGCACCGGAAGCTTAAGTCGCTAGGTGTCAGCGGCAGCGACAAGCACTCGAACGCGGGCGCTTAGGGCCGCTTTCAGAACGTGCCTCAATCATGAAAGTCATCGTTTGCGGCGCCGGCCAGGTCGGCTTCAGCATCGCGCGCCAGCTGGCCAGCGAGAAGAACGACGTGACCGTGATCGATCAATCGCCCGACCTGGTCCGCCGGGTCAACGAACTTCTCGATGTGCAGGGCATGGTCGGGCACGCCGCCCACCCCGACGTACTGGAAAAGGCGGACGCGGCAAGCGCCGACATGATTATCGCGGTGACCTACACCGACGAAGTCAACATGGTCGCCTGTCAGGTGGCGCATTCCTTGTTCGACGTGCCGACTAAGATCGCGAGAGTGCGCAGCCAGTCATATTTGCAGGCGATCTGGGCCGATCTGTTCAGCCGCGACAACCTGCCGATCGACGTCACGATCTCGCCCGAAAGCGAAGTAGCGCGCGCGGTTAGCCGTCGGCTCGACGTGCCGGGCGCCAGCGACATGATGCCGTTCGCCGACGATCGCGTGCGGGTCATCGGCGTGCTGATCGACGAGAACTGCCCGATCATCGACACGCCACTGCGCCAGCTCACCGAGCTGTTCTCCGGCCTGAGCCTGCGGGTGATCGGCATCATGCGCGGTCAGGATACCGTGACGCCGACCGGCAACGACGCGATGTTGGTCGGCGATGAGGTCTACTTCGCCGCCGATGCCGACCATGTGCACCGTGCCATGGCGGCATTCGGGCACGAGGAGCGGGAAGCACGCCGGGTCGTCATCGTCGGTGGCGGCAATATCGGCCTGTTCCTTGGCCAACAGCTGGAGGAGGAGCATGCGGGCGTCAACCTCAAGGTAATCGAGGCCAACATGGAGCGCGCCGAGGTGGTCGCCGATCAGCTCGATCGCGCTATCGTCCTGCACGGCGACGCGCTCGACGGGGAGATCCTCCAAGAAGCCAACATTCGGGCCGCGGAAGCCGTAGTCGCGGTCACCAACGACGATCAGGTCAATGTGCTGGCGGGCCTGTTGGCCAAGCGGTACGGCTGTCAGCGCGCGATTGTGCTGATCAACAATATGAGCTACGCGGCGCTGGTCACCTCGCTGGGCATCGACGTGGTCGTCAGTCCGCGCGCGATCACCGTCTCAACGATCCTTCAGCACGTCCGTCGCGGCCGCATTCGGCGAGTCTACAGCATCCACGAAGGACGGGCCGAGATCATCGAGGGCGAGGCGCTCGAAACCTCGCCGCTCGTGGGAACGGCGCTGCGCGACATCCAGCTCCCCGCAGGGATCATCGTCGGCGCGCTGCTGCGCGATGATGAGGTCATTATTCCGCGCGGCGAGACCGTGATTATGGCGGGCGACCGTGTCGTGATCCTGGCCGTGGCTGACATGGTCAAGAAGGTCGAGCAAATGTTCTCGGTTCGACCCGAGTTCTTCTAAGTCGGGGATCTGGATCATGGCCTACGCCGCGGTTTTTTCGGTCCTCGGATGGGCGCTTATTGGGCTCGCTGGCGCCATGTTGCTGCCGGCTTTTGTCGGCTTCGGTTACGGGGAGACGGTGCTCGCCCGGACTTTCGCCGCTGCCGCCGGTCTGACCGTATTCGCTGGCGGCGCGCTTGTGATCGCGACCCGGGGCACGATCTCGCTGGTGTCGCGCCGCGAGGGGTTTCTACTCGCGGTTTTGGCGTGGGCAGTGCTGCCGCTGTTTGGTGCTCTGCCGCTCTATTTTGGTGGTGCTCTGCCGGTCGCGACCGATGCGTACTTCGAGGCTATTTCGGCGCTGACGACGACCGGCGCGAGCGTCATGACGAACCTCGATGGCGCCGCGCGGAGCGTTCTTTTCTGGCGCGCCCTGATGCAATGGCTGGGCGGCCTTGGCACCATCATGTTGGCGATCGCGCTGCTCTCGCTGCTAGGTCTTGGTGGTATGCAGCTCTATCGCAGCGCGATGCCGCGCGGCGAGCAGGACTCGCTGGCAATGCGCCTGAAACGCTCGGCCAACGCGATCTGGTGGATTTACGCCACTCTCACGCTGGTGTGCACGATCCTGTTGTGGTTGGCGGGCCTGCCGGCGTTCGACGCTCTGTGCATCGCCTTTAGCACATTGTCGACCGGCGGCTTCACTACCCGTGATGGCTCGATCGCGGCATTCGACAATCCGGTTGCGGAATTGGTGCTGGTCGCGTTCATGTTGATCGCGGCGTTGAACTTCATTTTGCATTGGGCGGCCGCCCACGGCCGCTGGCGCTTCTATCGCGAGGACCCGGAGTTCAAGATAGTCGCCTTTACCACGGTCGGGGCGGTTATGGCCCTGGCTGCGGTGCTGGTGCTGATGCGCGACGACAGCCTGTTGGCCGCGGGCAGGAGTGGTTTGTTCCTGGCGGTATCTTTTCTCACGACGACTGGTTTTCACGGTGCCGGGTCGGGCACCGCGTGGCCAACGTTTGTACCGATGCTCGCCATCGCGCTGATGATCGTCGGCGGCTCGACCGGCTCAACAGCCGGCGGGCTTAAGCTGATGCGCTTGTCGATTCTGTTCAAGGAGGCGGGTCGGGAGCTCGAGCGGCTATCGCATCCGCACGGGGTCAGGCGGATACGCTATGGCCAAACCGCCGTCTCCGATGAGGCGATGCGGGCGGTGTGGAGTTTTTTCATCCTCTATGTATTCTGCTTGGTTGGCGCCATGCTGGCGTTGGCCGCGCTCGGGCTGGACACGCGTTCGGCGCTGGTGGCCGCGGCGGCCGCGTTCAGCAATACCGGCCCCGCATTCGAGCTGGCGACTACGCCCGGCGCGGGCTATGGGGCCTTGTCGGGCGGCGCCAAGTGGGTTTTGTGCTTGGCGATGTTGGCGGGGAGGCTCGAACTGTTCGCGGTACTGGTACTGCTGCCGGCGCTGTGGCGACGCTGAGGGAGGTTCATATGTCGCGGATCGCATACGTCAACGGTCGCTATGTTCCGCACGCTCGGGCCCAGGTCCATATCGAGGATCGTGGCTATCAGTTCGCGGACGGCGTTTATGAGGTGATCGCGGTGCAAGGCGGGCGCTTGATAGACGCCGCGCCGCATCACGACCGGCTCGAGCGCTCGCTGCGCGAGCTCCAGATCGTAGCGCCGATGTCTCGCGCCGCCCTCGAACTGGTGCTAAGCGAGACCATCCGCCGCAATCGGGTGCGCGACGGTATCGTCTATTTGCAGATCACGCGCGGCGTGGCCATGCGCGACCACGCGTTTCCGACCGCGAGCACCCGACCGGCGGTGGTCGCGACGGCTCGTCCGACCAAGGCGCACACGCCCGCCATGATCGCGGCGGGTGTCAAAGCGATTACCACTCCCGACATCCGCTGGTCTCGCTGCGACGTCAAATCGATATCGCTGTTGCCCAATTGTCTGGCCAAGCAGCAGGCTAAGGACGCTGGCGCGTTCGAGGCCTGGCAAGTCGATCGCGACGGCTTCGTCACCGAAGGCACGTCGACCAACGCCTGGATTGTCGACGGCGACGGCAACGTCGTGACCAGGCGCGTCGAAAGCGCGATTCTCAGCGGCATTACGCGGCTGGTGCTGCTCGATTTCGCCCGCCAGACCGGTATTGACGTCGTCGAGCGGCCGTTCACGGTCACTGAGGCGCTCGCGGCCCGCGAGGCGTTCCTAACTAGCACCACGTCGTTCGTGATGCCAATCGTGGCCATCGACGGAAAACCGATAGGCGAAGGTCGGCCAGGGCCGGTCACTCTGCGGCTGCGAGCGATTTACGACGGCCACCTCGCCCCCCCGACGAGCGAACCGGTGGCGGTGCCGCCGGAGTGCGCTGGCGCTGCGTGAGGGCGCCGCCTTACTCATCGGCGCCTGTGCTACCATGTAACGAGGCGAGGGATCGCGCTCGATGGCCTACGACGCCGCGAGCGGCAAGAAGTCGCAATCGTCCGCCAGACAACAGAAGGGCGCGAGAATATGTCCGCTGGTAGATCGCAAAACGTGCAAGACGTTTTTCTCAACCATATTCGCAAAAACAAGCTTCTGGTTACCGTTTTTTTGATGAACGGCGTCAAACTGCAGGGAGTTATCACCTGGTTCGACAATTTTTGCGTGCTTTTGCGTCGCGATGGACACGCGCAGCTGGTGTACAAACACGCCATCTCGACGGTCATGCCGATGGCGCCGGTGCAGCTGTATGAGCCCGAGGAAGAAGAGGCGGTTGCCGAGGCCGACTGAGCCGGGGAACGGCTACCGCAACGAACGCTCCGGGGCCGCGCGGCGGGCGCTCGTTTTTCATCCTTACGCGCGATCCCCCCAACCACGAGGCGAGGCAAAGCCGGGACGCGGACCGGCTGCACGCCTAGCCGAGGGCGAAGCTCTGGCGGCGGCGATTGGGCTTCGGGTAGTGGGGAGCGAGGCCATCCGAATGGCCCGCTTCCGCGCGGGCGGTCTGCTTGGGCGCGGCAAGATCGACGAGATCGCTATTACCGTCGACGACTCGGACGTCGATCTCGTCATCATTGATGCCGGCCTGACGCCGATCCAACAACGCACCCTCGAGCGGCGCTGGCAGTGCAAGGTGATCGACCGGACGGGCCTGATTCTCGAGATATTCGGGGCCCGGGCACGGACTAGCGAAGGCAAGCTACAGGTCGAGCTGGCGGCGCTCAGCTACCAGCGCAGCCGCTTGGTCCGTTCATGGACCCACCTCGAACGCCAGCGCGGCGGTTTCGGTTTTCTCGGCGGTCCGGGCGAATCGCAGCTCGAAACCGACCGTCGTCAGATCGATGGGCGTATTCGTAAGCTGAACAAGGATCTCGGTACGGTCAAACGAACACGCGCTCTGCACCGCAGTGGGCGGGCGCGGGTGCCGTATCCGGTCGTCGCGCTAGTCGGCTACACCAATGCCGGCAAGTCGACGCTGTTCAACCACCTCACGGCATCACGGGTCGTGGCCGAGGATATGTTGTTCGCGACGCTCGACCCGACAATGCGCGGGCTGAGGCTGCCAAGTGGCCGCAATATCATTCTTTCCGATACTGTGGGCTTCGTCTCCGAATTGCCAACGAGCCTGATCGCCGCCTTCCAAGCGACGTTGGAGGAAGTGATCGAGGCTGATCTCATCGTTCATGTGCGCGATATTGCGCATCCGGAGAGCGAAACTCAGCAGGCCGACGTGATGGCCGTGTTGGGCGAGATCATGCCAGAGGACGCAACGACGATGTCGCCGCTCGAAGCTCTTAATAAGCTCGACCTGGTCGACCAGGAAGCGCGCGTACGGCTTCTCAACGGGTGCGCGCGGCGCGAGGGCGAGGTCGCCGTCTCGGCGCTGAGCGGTGAGGGGTGCCCGACCCTGCTGGAGCGCATCGACAAACGCTTGGCCGCGCGTGAGGAAATGGTGGATGTGAAGGTGGCGCTGGAGAATGGCGCCGAGATCGCCTGGCTCTATGCTCATGGCGAGGTCATCGCGCGCACCGACGACGAGACCTTCGCGACTCTGCGCGTCACCATTAGCGCGGCGAACCACGGTCGCTTCAAACGCCGGGCCCAAGTCGGTTAGCGCGATGGGCCGCGGGCGGCAGGACCGGCGAGCCGAATGGCCGCGACAAGACTTTGCGCTTGACCCCCGGCCAACCATTGCGGATGACTGAGGACGTGCGAACAAATCAGATCCTCTCGACCTGGTAAGGGCAGCCTGGAAGAAGCTGGGTGTTCGCAGGGACTGCTACCTGTCGCGTCGGAAGCCGCCGGTTCAAGTCCCCGCCACGTTTTCCATTGAATCAACCGGTTAGACCACTTTAAGGCGCGTCCGGGTGGTTTTTCTCTCGTTGGCTCTGAGATGTTGGAGACGTAGTTCAAGTGAGGCGCGCATATTGTGTTGCTGGTATAAATAGGGCACTGTGGTAGCGATCACCGACCGTGCCCAAGGGGGAAGCCATGGATAACGATGTCGCAGCGTTGACGACAGTTTTCACAGAATTTTATTACTGGATAACTGTCCCTCTGATGTTTTTGATCCATGTTGGTTTCTGCATGTACGAAGTGGGGGCAAGTAGGCGGAAGAACCACATGCATACCCTCATGAAAAATTCCATGGTAATACCATTGGTCACGGTGACGTGGTTTTTCTTCGGCTGGTGGCTGTATTGGGCGTTTGCCGGTGGCCCGGGAATCACAGGTGGTCTTGGACACCCGACCCCCGATCTCTTAGCATATTATGCTCCTTGGGGTGATGGTATGGGTCCCCGGCTTGATGACCGAATTAGCGGTGTGTTCTGGGCGGCTTTTTTACTCTTTGCTTGGACGGCGGCATCAATTGTGTCCGGTGCGGTGATCGAGCGTATTCGTTCCTTCGGGTTCTGGGTCATTGCGATCCTTATAGGTTCAGTCACGTGGTCAATCGACGCCGCTTGGGGTTGGCACTATAACGGCTGGATGGTTGAACTTCTGGGATATCATGATGCCTATGCTTCTGGGGTTATTCACGCGATTGCAGGTGGTACGGCTCTGGCCGTGTTGGTTGTCCTCGGTCCGCGCCTCGGAAAATTTGCCCCAGACGGTACTCCTCGCGATATCCTGCCCCACAATGCTTGGCTTGTGTGTATCGGGTTATTCTTGATTTATACTGGATTCTGGGGGTTCTATGTCGCCTGCAATGTTCCTTTGGCGACCACCGGTTACATCGGTGGGCAAATTACAGGTGACATCCAGACCGCTACGACAATCTACCTGACACCAACGACTTTAAGCGCTATTACGATGAACTTCTTGTTGTCGCTAGCCGGAGGAATGCTAGTTGGCTACATGGTATCGAAGGGCGATGCCTTCTGGACATATTCGGGCGGTCTTGCGGGAATAATTACGGCGTCGGCAGGCAATGATTTGTATCATCCGCTTCAAGCCCTGATTATCGGTGGCGTTGGAACATTTGCGATGTACAAGATTCATTACTGGGTCGAGAGGAAGTTCAAAGTTGACGATGCTGTGGGCGCGGTAGCTGTCCATGGGTACGCTGGAGTTATCGGCCTTGTTATAGCTGGATTTGTACTTTGGGGTCACCCCTCCTCGCCATACGAAGGGTTTGCAGAGATAAATCCGTTAGGTCAGATCGCGGGTGCAATTATCATGTTCTTTGGACTCGGATTTATCCCAGCATGGATTGTTTCTAAGATCCTTAATTCCATGGGACTTCTCCGTATTCCCCGTGAAGTAGAGCTTCTCGGATTGGACTTTAAGAATAACAAGGAAGCTGAGGCGGCTCGCCAGGACGTGATAGCGGCAGAACGACAAGCCGCTTCGTAAGAAGGCACAGGCAGATACAATTCGCGGGAGATAAATAATGTCAACTACACCGATTGATACTTGGGCCGTCGACTTAGCGGATGTAACTGCGATTTATCCGTGGGTTGGTGGCGAGGGAATCATGGCGCTGATCGCAGTGGTTCTCTGGATTCTGTGGCATGTTTGGCAAATACGGCACGAACAAGAAACCTATGATCAGCAAATTCACGAACATGGAGATGCCGAAACTATCAATAAGTCTATTGGCGATAACGATTAAGCGACGCCATCTGTTTTAACGCTACTGTTTCCGGGTTCTTCGGTCTCTTTTCATGCCATAAGGGCCGTGCTCTTTGCCTGGAAAATGACTAGCGGCACATTCACAGTGAATGACGGGTAGCCGACGATTTTCCGAGGCAGATAGAGTCTTAATTAATGGCTCGAAGTCACGACGTGTGCACGTTGTGATTATTTCGGGACTCTTGTTTGCTGTCGGAGTTGGTAGCCTTGTATTGGGTAAAGACCATGTCCCGGACCATCGCTTAGTAGGATTCGTATGCGGTGGTATAGCCCTGGCCGTGATCATCGCACTGCGTGGTGCGTGGGCCGAAACAGTAGCGCTGACTATTGATGAGGAGGGGCTGTGGTACGCGGATTGGAAATTGCCTTTGGTGCCGTGGTGTCACATAGGTGATGTCTACACAACGGGTATCCGCTTGCGCCCACTACTGCGAATAAATCTTGAGAATTCCGTGGATTTCTTTCAAAGTTTGAATACGAATGCACGAGGGCGGAATCGGGAAAATAATTTGGTGAGGATAGATCACCTTCTCATTCCAAATGGAGCTGTAGAAATCTCTATTAAGGACCTTATACCGCTTATCAATGACTTTTCTTCACGTTCCGGTGATCATTGAAATGACCAAAACAACAAATAAACGAGTAATGACTGATTGGGGACCTGCTATTACTGCCACTTATGGTGCTGGACATATATAAAGACATTGTTGGCATTTGGACCATTGGTGTCGGAAGAAATTTGGAGCATGTAGGGCTACGGAGCGAAGCCGAAGCCACGTTCGCTGGCTCCGTTCGAAACTGTACCCGCGGCAGGTCGGCGAGAAGCGCATCGCGCAGGTGGCTCAGCAGTGCGATGGCTCGGTCACGCTCACATGGATGACGGACGCTAGCGGCTAAGGGAATACCCTTCCCGACCTGGCCGATTCCCTTCTCATACCTGGGACATGCAGACCCAAGGGCTAGGTGGGGTAGCCGGACATTTGGCGGACACGCTCCGGCGTGCGACGGGAGAGACCAGTGAACACGGTGTTCGATAGGCAGTGAGCATTTGTGCGCATCTGTCGATTGTGACGTCGTTCGTCGACAACATATTGGTGCCTGTCACGCCGGAGGCGGCGAGTTCGAGTCTTGATCACTCCCGCCAGAGATTTCGATGACTTAGACGATTACGAGCTGCCACAGAGCGGCTCGATTTTGCGTTGGTGAGCCTGTGGCCAGCCCGCCACAGTGGGTGACTAATGACGTGAGTGTTGGAGAGCAGCTACATTAGGGTAACGGCAATAGTTTAGCCCTTAATGGGATGGAGGCGTATATGAGTGACATGCAAAAAGGCGGGGCAATCGTAACCGGTGCAGCGAGCGGCATTGGCCGGGCGATAGCAGAAAGTCTCTCTTTTGATGGTTATTCTGTTTTGATCGCTGATATCAACGAATCTCTAGGGCGTGCCGCTGCAGGTGAGATCCGTTCCTTGAGTGGTGGTGAAACTGCTTTCGTCAGAGCCGATGTAACCCAGCGCGAACAGATTTGTATAGCCATTTTACAATGCCGAGAGCAATTCGGAAATATTAAAGTAATGGTGAATAATGCGGGATTCAACAAGCCAGAACCGTTCCTAGAGGCGACCGAGGAAGTGTGGCACAAGATTCTGGATGTCAATGCACTTGCTGTTCTTATTGGCACTCAAGAGGCGGCCAAGGCGATGATTTCTGATGGGGTGCGCGGTAAAATCATCAACGTAGCGTCAATAACTGGCCGAACTGGCTTTGCAGATCATGCGCCCTATTCTGCAAGCAAAGCTGCGGTTATCAGCCTCACCCAGTCGGGCGCCCGCGCGCTGGCCGGCAATGGAATTACGGTGAATGCTATTGCACCGGGCGTAGTCGCGACTCCTTTGTGGGAGCAGCTTGATGCTGACTTAATGGCAATGGGAGTGAGCTCAGCTCCGGGAGAGGCGATAGCCTCGCTGGAGAAGGAAATTTTGCTGGGACGTGTTGCAAAGCCACGTGATATCGTGGGCACGGTGCTTTTTCTGGCATCCGAGGGCTCGGACTACATGACCGGTCAAACCCTGATGATCGATGGGGGGATGATTTTGCAGTGAGTGCAACAGAGGCTGGATAATAAAGAGGCTTTACGAGCGCTATGATTCGTGGAAAGAGAACATGTCCATTCAATTTTTACAGCATTACTGTCTGACGGTCCCCGACCTGGCGCTTGGAAGAAAGTTCTACGAGGATTTTGGGTTGGAGGCCGAGGATCGTGGCGATCATCTAGCGTTGCGGTGTTCTGGTCGCGACCAGGATCAGGTTCTTCTCGTCGAGGGGACGCGTAGGAGGTTGCATCATATCAGCCTTGGAACGAATGAAAGCGCATTGCCTGGGCTAAGAGAGGCCATCAATGCAAGCGGCACAGAATTTGTCGATCCGCCTGTCCAGGTGCCTAACGACGGCCTGTGGTTCCGCGACCCTGAAGGAACTCTAATCAATGTATGTTCGGCTGAGTCGGCGCCCTGGGCCGTAGCGCCGGAATGGCGGATTAACACTCCGGGGCATTACGTTCGTCAAGGTATGCGCGGGTTTCCTTCACGGGATACGGTGGTCAAGCCACGTCGTCTTGGCCATGTGATGACCTTCACAACTAAATTGGAGCGCCAAGTGGAATTTTACACTCAGGTGCTCGGTTTACGCCTCAGTGATAGATCGCAAGACATCGTCGCGTTCATGCATTGTCCAGGCGGGAGTGACCACCACGTGCTCGCCTTTCTTTCTGGCACTCAGCCTGGATTTCACCACGCTAGTTTTGAGGTTGCGAACGTAGATGAGGTAGGACTCGGCGGCCGTCAGATGATTGCGAAAGGCTATCGCGATGGCTGGGGATTCGGCCGTCATGTAATTGGCTCGAATTTCTTTCACTACATCCGTGACCCTTGGAACAGTATGGCCGAGTATTATTGCGATATCGACTACATTCCGGCCGACATGACATGGGAATCCAAGAACTGGCCGGCAGAAAGCTCACTCTACATATGGGGGCCGGACGTGCCAGCGGATTTCCCTGTAAATTTCGAAAACCCAGACTAGGTCGATAACCATTGTTTCCCCACTTTTTACCATATTGAAACGGTCTTCGATCCTGGCACTCTACGGTTGACAGTGCTGGCGGGGCCGAATATAGAGTTGGCACTCATTGAGACAGAGTGCTAACAACACACGATTCAGGCGCGACGAGATGGGTCGCTGAGCTGGGGTTCGTTTCCGGGCCGCGCAAGAATCGAGATGGAGGAACATCGCTGATGAACGTCAAGCCATTGCATGACCGCGTCATGGTCAAACGCGTCGAGGAAGAGGAAAAGACCGCCGGCGGCATCATTATCCCCGATACCGCCAAGGAAAAACCCATGGAGGGCAAGGTCATAGCCGCCGGCAGCGGGGCTCGTGGCGAGGACGGCAAGGTTCAGCCGCTCGACGTCAAAAAGGGCGATCGCATTCTATTCGGCAAATGGTCGGGCACGGAGGTCACGGTCAACGGTGATGAGCTGTTGATCATGAAGGAGTCCGACATCATGGGCATCATCACCAAATAGGGAGCCAAGCCATGGCAGCGAAAGACGTAAAATTCGATGTCGACGCCCGCGCACGCTTGCTGCGGGGTGTGGACACTCTGGCCAATGCCGTCAAGGTGACGCTTGGCCCCAAGGGTCGCAACGTGCTCCTAGACAAGTCCTTCGGCGCGCCGCGCATCTCCAAGGACGGGGTGACCGTCGCCAAGGAGATCGAGCTTGATGACAAGTTCGAGAACATGGGCGCGCAGATGGTGCGCGAAGTCGCGAGCCGGACCAGCGATGAGGCCGGCGATGGCACCACCACGGCAACGGTGTTGGCCCAAGGCATCCTGCGCGAAGGGCTGAAATCGGTGGCCGCCGGGATGAACCCGATGGACCTCAAGCGTGGCGTTGATGCCTCGGTCGCTGCCGTCGTGGCCAGTATCAAAAGGGCCGCCCGTCCGGTCGCTTCCGAAGAAGAAGTCGCCCAAGTTGGCACCATCTCGGCCAACGGCGAGAGTGAGATCGGCGACATCATCGCTGAGGCGATGCAGCGAGTTGGCAAAGAGGGCGTGATCACGGTCGAGGAGGCCAAAGGCCTGGCGACCGAGCTGGACGTGGTCGAGGGTATGCAATTCGATCGCGGCTATCTCTCGCCCTATTTCGTGACCAATGCGGAGAAGATGACCACCGAACTTGAGAACCCCTACATTCTCCTTCACGAGAAGAAGCTCTCGAGCCTGCAGCCGATGCTGCCGGTGCTCGAATCGGTGGTCCAGTCGGGCCGACCGCTGGTGATCATCGCTGAGGATGTCGAGGGCGAGGCTCTGGCTACGCTGGTCGTCAACAAGCTGCGGGGCGGCCTTAAGGTGGCGGCCGTCAAGGCTCCGGGCTTCGGCGATCGCCGCAAGGCGATGCTCGAGGACATCGCCACACTAACCGGCGGTCAGGTGATCTCCGAGGATCTCGGCATCAAGCTCGAGGCCGTGACCACCGACATGCTCGGCTCGGCTAAGACCGTGAGCATCACCAAGGAAGAGAGCACCATCGTCGATGGCGCGGGCAAGAAGCGTGACATCCAGGGCCGCTGCACCCAGATTCGCGCGCAGATTGAGGAAACTACCTCGGAATACGACCGTGAGAAGCTACAGGAGCGCCTGGCCAAGCTCGCCGGCGGTGTCGCCGTGATCAAGGTTGGCGGCATCACAGAGATGGAGGTCAAGGAGCGCAAGGATCGCGTTGACGACGCGCTTAACTCGACCCGCGCAGCGGTGGAAGAGGGTATCGTGCCGGGCGGCGGCGTCACGCTGCTGTACGCTGGCCGCACCCTCGACAAGGTCAAGACTGCGAACCACGACCAGCAGGTCGGCGTCGACATCGTCCGCAAGGCGTTGCAGACTCCGGTGCGGCAAATCGCCGAGAATGCTGGTGTCGAAGGCTCGATCGTTGTCGGCAAGCTGCTCGAGTCGAAGTCTCCAAAGTTCGGCTTCAACGCCCAGACCGAGGAGTATGTGGACATGTTCAAGGCGGGCGTTATCGACCCGGCGAAGGTCGTGCGGATCGCGCTGCAGGACGCTGCTTCGGTGGCGGGCCTCTTGATCACCACCGAGGCCATGGTCGCCGAGCTCCCTGAGAAGAAGGAAGCGGCACCGATGCCGCCGGCGGGTGGGCCGCCGGGCATGGGCGGCATGGGCGGCGGAATGGGCTTCTAGCTCAAGCTCAGCCTCGAAAGACATCACGAGGACGGGGCCGTGCCGCGAGGCACGGTCCCTTTTTCGTGCGTGACGCTGCGGGCTTGTGCGCCGCGTTGTGGCGTTGAACGGGCGCCGATATGATCGCGGTACGTCAACGTATTGTGGCGTTAGGGAGGGTAGGGGATGACCGCATCCAAGAAAGTCGCATTCGTCGGGCTCGGAGTGATGGGCTTTCCCATGGCCGGGCACCTCGCCGCAGCCGGCCACGAGGTCACCGTCTACAACCGCACGACGGCCAAGGCCGCGAGCTGGGTCGAGAAACACAAGGGTCGGGCTGCCAACACCCCGGCCCAAGCCGCCGCCGGCCAGGACATCGTCTTCGCGTGCGTCGGCAACGACGATGACGTGCGCGGCGTCGTCTACGGCGATGACGGCATATTGGCCGGCATGGACAACGGCGCCATTTTCGTCGACCACACCACTGATTCGGCTAATCTGGCGCGCGAATTGGAGGCGGCAGCCACCGAACGCGGTCTGCGCTTTCTCGACGCACCGGTTTCCGGCGGTCAGGCTGGGGCCGAAAACGGGGTGCTCACGGTCATGGTCGGCGGCGAGGGCGCGACCTTCGCCGAGGTCCAGCCCGTTATCGATGCATACGCCCGCGCGGCGACGCTGATGGGCCCGGCCGGCAACGGCCAGCTGACCAAAATGGTCAATCAGATTTGTATCGCCGGGCTGGTCCAGGGGCTAGCCGAGGGGCTCCACTTCGGGATCAAGGCCGGCCTCGACATCCCGAGCGTGGTCGAGACCATCTCCAAGGGCGCCGCCGGCTCCTGGCAGATGGAGAATCGGGGCCTAACCATGGCCGAGGATAAGTTCGATTTTGGATTTGCTGTCAATTGGATGCGTAAGGACCTTAAGATCACACTGGAGGAAGCGGACAAGATTGGTGCGCGCCTTCCCGTATCGGCGTTGATCGACCAGTTCTACGCCCAAGTGCAAAAGCGCGGCGGCGGCCGCTGGGACACCTCGAGCCTGATTCACCTCCTCACCCACGACTGAAAGCCCCACCACGCGCTGTCACCGGCCTATGGAATTGTCATCCTCGCGCTTGACGCGAGCTTTCGTTCCACCCTGCCCGCCACGGGTCCCACCTCTTCAAAGCATTCTGCGAGGGGGGGGATTGGGCACGTATCTTGCTCCTACGTACCTGATGGGGGAGTAATGAAACCCTCTTACAAAGTATCAATCAGGTTCCTCTGGACATCTGCATCCTCGACGTCACATCGGCGTATCAACCCATGTTTTGAACTGACATTGAGCTTCTAAGTCTAGAGAGGTCGGATCCCCTAGGTGCCGTTATCTAAAACTGGCTTGGTGAAGTACCCTCACAGGCTTTCGAAAACAGCAGACCTCACGCTTTTCTCACGCGCTCCAAATCCGCATCTGTATGTAGACATATCTTACCTGAGGATTTCTCGTTCCATTCACGTTCATCGCTAGCGTTTGTCATCATCCCACGAAGCGCTTCAAAGCCTGGAACAAACCCCGCCGGAGCGGGGATTTTCTTTTGCGTTACTATCAGCGCGTTTGTGAATACAGCCTGTCTGTTGTCCATCACAGAAACGTGACTTGGCCCGTGGGCACTATTCTTTTCTATCGTTCCTGGTTTAGAACTGAGTTGTTAGAGACGTTTCTTGTTCTTCTTTATTTTCAACGCTCTAAGCCAAACGGAAATCGGCATTTTGGAGTGTTTTTGAAGTTGTCGGAGAACTATAAGCTATTGATATAACCCGACCTTCTCTCTTGGATCTCATTCCCCTGGCAATCGTCCCGGAACGGCAGGGTAGGAGCGGGGCTCGGCGAGTCGATCCGGGCCGCGGATGGGCAGCTCAGGCAGTGTTTTCCTCGGCCTTGGCGCGGGTCCACAGGGTCTCCATTTCGTCGAGGCATGCGTCTTCGGGCGCGCGGCCGGTCTCGGCGAGCCAGGCCTCGATTTTCCGGAACCGGCGTTCGAACTTGGCGTTGGCGTGGCGCAGCGCGGTCTCGGGGTCGATGTCGAGATGGCGGGCGAGGTTCGCATGGGCAAACAGGATATCGCCGAACTCGTCGGTAAGCCGCGCTGCGCTGCCGTCTTGGTCGAGTTCGTGGGCAAGTTCGGCTCTTTCCTCGTCAATCTTGGCCAGCACCTGGTCGGCCGAAGGCCAGTCGAAGCCAACGCGCGCGGCTCGGTTCTGGAGCTTGAACGCGCGGGTGAGGGCGGGTAGGGCCAACGGCACCCCGTCGAGGGCACCGTTGCGCGCGCCATCCGCGGGGCGCGTCGCGCGCTCGGCCGCCTTGTGGAGCTCCCACGCCTCGGTCTGCGCCGCCGCGTCGGCGACCTCGGTGCTGCCGAACACGTGGGGGTGGCGGCTCTCCATTTTGTCGCAAATGCCGGCGACGACGTCTTCGAAGCGCCAGGCGCCACTCTCGGCCGCTATTTGGGCGTAAAACACGACTTGAAACAGCAAATCGCCGAGTTCGTCGCGCAAGGCCTCGTGATCGCCCTCGAGGATCGCCTCCGCGACCTCGTAGGCCTCCTCGATCGTGTAGGGGGCGATGGTGTCGAAGGTCTGCTTCAGGTCCCAAGGACAGCCACCCTCAGGGTCGCGCAAACGCGTCATGATGGCGAGCAGGCGCTCGATTGAACCTGCGTACGGCGATAGATCGGGGCGAGGGCGGGGGTGTGATCGAGACATTGCAGCCATTATCAACAGCCGCGCCGATCGGCACAACGGGCCCGGCACCTTGGCAAGTGGCTACGGTCCGACGTTCACATGCCGATGCCACGCAACGCGCGTAGATTGGGAACGATGCCGCCAGCCCCATTCCCCGGTCAGGCGTGGTACCGGCGACGAACGTTCGGGGGAGGGTGGGCGGCCGGAAATGACGTGGCGTGGGAACGGCGTAAAGATCAACCTCATGACGGATGGGGCTCCGTACGTGAGCCGTTCCCCGTCTATGACTTCCTCCGAGCGTTTTTGACGCGCGCGTAGTGTTACCTGCTATCGCCTCGCCTCGACTATCGAGTGGCTTCCGCCTACGCCACCACCTCCATCAATATATCGCATAATATATATTACGGAAAACGATTGTTTTCGTTACGACACCGCCCCTTACGTTTTCCTCATCACTCACCTAATCAAGACAGCCTTAGTGCGCCTACTCATCTGGCAGATCGATCACCAATCCGTCGTGCGCGGGCTCGACGCCGCCCGGTAGCCGGGCGGCTAACGTCGCGTAGTCGAGGCCGGCGGTCATGTGCGTGAGGATCGCCCGCTCGGGCCCCACTCTTGCGATCCACTCCAACGTCAGATCGACGTGAGCGTGGGTCGGGTGCGGCTTGTCGCGCAAGGCATCGACGATCCACACCTTGACCCCGGCCAACGCCGCGAAAGCCCGTTCGTCGAGCGCAACCAAATCGGTCGAGTACGCGATCGCTCCAAACCGAAGACCGAGTGAAATCGGGCCGCCATGGTCTTGATCGAATGGCGTGACGGATACGTCGCCGACGCGGAACGGGCCGTCGATCACGTTCGGGGCGACGATCGGCGGGTACGCGCCGCCGCCGAAGGCGTAGTCGAAACGCCGGGATATCGATTCGATAGCATCGGCGCGACCAAATATCGGCATCGGGCTGCGGCGGCGTTGAACGATCGGACGCAATTCGTCGATGCCGTGGGTATGATCGGCGTGGTCGTGGGTGTAGATCACGGCATCGAAGCTCGAAATGTTGGCGTCCAGGCACTGCGCGCGGAGGTCCGGCGAGGTATCGATGAGCACGCGGCTGGCCCCCGCCTCGACAACGATCGAAGCCCGGCGCCGACGATTGCGTGGCTCATGGGGGTCGCACGATCCCCAATCCCCGCCGATCCACGGCACGCCGCCCGATGCACCACAGCCGAGGATGGTGACTTTCATGGAGCGCGACCGGCCGGTGGGCTGGTCTTGGCGAACAAGCGAAAAAAGTTGGCGGTGGTGCACTCGTGGAGTGCTTCAGAGCTGATGCCGCGGAGTTGAGCGAGCGCGGCGGCGGTGTGGGTAACGAAGGCCGGTTCGTTACGTTGGCCGCGCATTGGCGCGGGCGCAAGGTAGGGCGCGTCGGTCTCAACCAATAAACGATCGAGCGGTACCGTAGTCGCGATCGCGCGCAAATCATCGGCCTTCTTAAAGGTGAGGATTCCTGAAAACGAGATATAGAACCCCAGGTCGAGTGCCGCCTGGGCGAGCCTCGGACTCCCTGTGAAACAGTGTATGACGCCTCCGATCGAGCCGGTCGCCGCCGCCTCGGCGAGGATCGAGGCCGTTTCGTCGTCGGCATCGCGACTGTGGACAACCAGCGGCAGACCGGTTTCTCGCGCCGCCTGGCAATGGGTGCTAAATCGGGCCACCTGCTCCTTGCGCGGGCTGTTGTCGTAGTAGTAGTCGAGGCCGGTCTCACCGATCGCGACCACGCGCGGATGTGCCGCGAGTTCCCCCAGGTGGGCCGCCGTGAGGTAGCGATGATCGCTCGCCTCATGAGGATGAACCCCGACCGAGCAGTAGATGTCGGCGCATTGCTCCGCGATGCCCCGTACCGCCACGAATTCATCGAGGCGGGTGCAAATATTGAGCATGGCACCAACGCCGGCGGCACGCGCCTGCTCAACCACGGCGTCGACGTCGTCGGCAAGGTCGGGATGGCTTAGATGGCAATGGCTATCGACCAGCATGGGGCTCAGTGGCGTTCTCTCAGGCAATCTTTTGGTCGTCGTCGTCCACGAAACGGGGGAATATCCCTTCGGGCTTCGGCAGCACTGTTTCGGGCACCAGAGCACCTTCGGGTCCGAGGCTCGCGAAGGTGCGCTGATCCGCTGGCACCGCCAGCTGGTCGAGCATCCGCTCGGCGGATTGCGGCATGACGGTGAGCGCCAGGGTGGCGTACTGCCGAATCGCCTCGGCCAAGACATAAAGCACCGTGCCCATGCGCCCAACATCGGTACGTTTCAGGGCCCACGGCGCCTGCTGATCGACGTAGCGGTTAGCGCTAGCAATGGCGGCCCATAGGTGTATGAGCATCTCATGGATTGCCTGTCGGTCGATCAACGGGCGCACAACCGCTAACAGGCCCCTAGCCTCCTCAATCAATCCAGCATCAGCGGCGGCCATCGGTCCGGGCGCCGGCAACTTCCCGTCGCAATAACGCTGGATCATCGATAGCACCCGTTGGGCGAGATTACCGAAGTCGTTGGCGAGATCACCGTTCAGGCGGTCAATGATCGCGCGCCGCGAGAAGTCGCCATCGTTGCCGAACGGCACCTCGCGCATCAGGAAATAGCGTACGGCGTCGACACCGAAGGTCTCGACCAGGGCCACCGGATCGATGATGTTGCCAAGTGATTTCGAGATCTTCTGCCCCTCGTTGGTCCACCAGCCGTGAGCGAAGACTCGTTTCGGGGGCTCGAGCCCCGCCGCCATCAAAAACGCTGGCCAATAGACGGCGTGGAACCGCAGAATATCCTTGCCAACCATGTGGATATCGGCCGGCCAGTAGCGCTGGTAGGCCTCGCACTCGGTTTCGGGGTAGCCCACGGCGGTGATGTAGTTGGTGAGGGCGTCGAGCCAGACATACATGACATGGGCCGGGTCATCGGGTACCGGCACTCCCCAGTCGAAACTGGTGCGGGAGACCGACAGGTCGCGAAGCCCGCCCGCCACGAAGCTGACGACCTCGTTGCGGCGGCTCGCGGGTAAGATGAAGTCGGGATGGGTTCGATAGAATTCGAGCAATCGATCCGCCCACCCCGAGAGACGGAAGAAATAGCTCGGTTCCTCGACCCACTCGACCGGGGCGCCACTCGGCGCGAACTTCTTGCCCGCGGCGCCCGCGACCACCTCGCTCTCAGCGTAGAATGCCTCGTCGCGTACCGAATACCAGCCTGCATAGATGCCGAGATAGATCTCGCCGGCATTCATCAAGGCGCGCCAGATACCCTGCGAGGCTGCGGTGTGGCGATCCTCGGTGGTGCGGATAAAGTCGTCGTTCGAGAGGTGCATGACGTCCGAGAGGGTGCGGAAGTTGCCGGAAACCCGGTCGCAGAAAGCCTGTGTCGCGACGCCGGCTAGTTTGGCCGATTTGTCGACCTTTTCGCCGTGCTCGTCGGTGCCGGTCAGAAACATGACATCCAAGCCGTCCAGCCGCTTGAAACGGGCAATCACGTCGCAGGCAAGTGAGGTGTAAGCGTGACCGATGTGAGGCACGTCGTTGACGTAGTAAATCGGCGTCGTGATGTAGAAGCTGTTGGTAGGGGGCATGTTCAGGCGGCTCGGCGCGCCGGCGGTTGACCGCGCGCGGCTTGCGCCAGCGTCGCGAACGCACTCAAGAGCACCTGTTTTCGGTCGAGATTGAGTTGATCGGCACGGGCGAAGAGATCGACGATCTTGTCCCACACCTCGACCCATCGATCAAGCGGGCTGGCATGCGTCAGCCGTTCGATGACGGCGGTCTCGCCGCCAACCACCTCGACCGGCGGGGTGCCCACGGCGATGGCCCGAATCATCCGCGCCAGCCACCAGGCGAAGGTCTCGGCGACAGCGCGGTAGTCGGCCTGGTTGTTGGGTCGGGCGAGGCGATCGCCAAGCGTATGGATCGCCGCGTGGTCGAGAACCGGCAGCCGCGCTATGATGTCGAAGAGCTCACGAAAGGCGTCGCCACCGCTCGCTGCGAGACCCAACGCCCGGCCGACGCTGCCATCGCCAATCCGCGCCAACATGTGGCGACGCTCATCGTCATGTGAGAGGGTGGGAAACCGGGCAGTCAACATGGCCTCGATCTCGCTCTCGGCGAGCGGGCGCAGGGTCAGCGTGCGACAGCGCGATCTAAGAGTGGGCAGCAAGCGTCCCGGCGCATGGGAGACGAGGAGGATCAGCCCCCTCGCCGGCGGCTCCTCCAGCAGCTTCAGAAGGGCGTTGGCGGCGGTCGGGTTCATCTCCTCGCCGCCATCGATGATGGCGATCCGCCACCCTGGGCCGCTCCCCTCGTTTGCCTCTTCGCCGGCCGTTTGGCCGAAAAACGGCTGCAGCTCGCGCACGCTCTCGACCACGATCTCGGCCCGGAGCCGGCCGGTTTTCGGGTCGCGCCCGCGCTCGACCGTCTGCAAGTTGGCGTGGCCTGCTGCGGCGACCCGGTGGAACACAGGATGATCGGCGGGCACCGCCAGGTTTCCGGCCGGGCCCTCGAGCGCGCCCGCAAGCAAGGCGCGTGCGCAACGGAAGGCGAACGTGGCCTTGCCGATGCCGCGCGGCCCGGCAATCAGCCAGGCGTGGACGAGACGGCCGCTGGCGTGAGCCGAAATGAAAGCCGCCTCGGCAGCGCCATGGCCCACGAGGTCAGGATTCGCGCGCGGAGTTGGCCAAGGTGTGCTGTCGTCGCTCATAGGCGCTCATCAACGACGGCAGTAATGCCCTTATGGACTAGTTCGGCCGCCGGTGTAGCGTCAACCACGGCGCAACGCTCCGGTTCGGCGGCAGCGATGCTGAGAAAGCCTTGGCGCACGCGCTGGTGGAAGTCTAGGTCCATACGCTCGTAGCGGTCCTCCGTGCCAAGACCGGGCTGCGTCGAACGGCTGGAAGCGCGCCGCAGCCCCTCCTCCACCGCGAGATCAAGGATAATCGTGAGATCGGGCGCGAAGTCACCGAGGATGGCCCGCTGAAGATCGCCGATGCGATTTGCTCCCAGGCGGTGGCCATGGCCCTGGTAGGCCAACGTCGAATCGGCGAAGCGGTCGCTCACCACCCACCGCCCGGCGGCGAGCGCCGGTTCGATGGTGTGGGCGCGATGCTCGCAACGGGCGGCATAGTGCAACAGCACCTCGCTCAGCGGCTGCCAACGATCGATAGTGCCCACGACCAGCAGGCGGCGGATCTCCTCGGCGCCCGGCGCGCCGCCAGGTTCGCGAGTCGCCACCACCTCGTCCCCTCGTCCGCGCAAGTATTTGCAGAGCAAGCGGCACTGGGTCGATTTACCCGTCCCCTCCCCGCCTTCGAGGCTGATGAACTTGCCTTGCGTCAAGAGCCGCGCTCGGCCCCCGCCTCCATGGCCTGAGAGGCCATACCCCAGAGAAGGTATCCGACGGCCGCGCCGAGTCGACGAATCGGCCCGAGTCGATCAACATCTGCGCCCGCAACCAGATCCACGCGCGCCGCCAGACCGGCGGAGGTAGTGACGCTGAGGGTGCCAAGCCGCGTTCCCCTGCGGATCGGCGCGGAGACCGGTCCCTCGTAGGTCGCCTTGACCACGAGATCGGCGCGCCCGCTGCGCGGTAAACTGAGGTGCAGACGCTGTTCGACAACCATGGGGACGGTGGCGACGTCGCCGAGCCATACCTCAGCGTCGGCCACGACGTCGCCGACCTCGAACAGGGTGCTGTTGGTGAATTCGCGAAACCCCCAGTCGAGCAACCGTTCCGCCTCGCGGGCGCGGGCATTGACGCCGTCGAGCCCATTGATGACCAGGATCAGGCGACGGCCCCGCCGCTCGGCCGAGGCCGTGAGGCCATAGCCGGACGCCCTGGTGTGGCCGGTCTTGAGGCCATCGGCACCGAGATCCTTGTAGAGCAGCGGATTGCGATTGCCCTGATGGATCCCGTTGTAGGTAAAGCTCATTTCCGAGAAGTAGCGATATTGCTCGGGAAAGTCGCGGATAAGGCGCAACGACAGCGTCACCAGATCGCGCGCGCTCATGTAATGGCCGGGTTCGGGCCAACCGCTCGCATTGCGAAAGACGCTATCGATCAGGCCGATCTCGCGCCCTCTTTGCGTCATCTGCTCGGCAAAAGTCTCTTCGCTACTGGCGAGTCCTTCGGCGATGACAATGCAAGCGTCGTTGCCCGACTGGACAATAATCCCGCGCAGCAGGTCGGCGACGCTGACCCGGCTGTTGAGCTCCACGAACATCTTGGAGCCGCCCATACGCCACGCGCGCTCGCTGACTGCAAAAGTGTCATCGAGCGTAAGTCCGCCCTCAGCGAGGCGTTCCAAGACCATGTAAACGGTCATCAATTTGCTCATCGAAGCCGGCGGCATGAGCTCGGCCGAGTTTTTTTCCAGGAGCACCGCGCCAGTTTCGAAATCGACCAGCATCGCCTGCCTGGCCGAGGTCTCCGCGGCCATCGCGCCCGGCGCCAGGGCCAGCAACAGTGCGACGGTCGATAGCCAGCAAGCGAGGCGCGAGGAACGAAAACTTGGTGCGCGCGCCCCCATCACTAGTCGACGACGATACGTGCTGCGGTAAAGCCGTTGTCGATCATCTGCGCCAGCCTCAGGTCAGCCGCCTCGAGAGTCTCCAGCGGTCCAATCCGGACGCGGAAAAAGCGCACGCCATCGACGACTACCGAGCTTACGTCGACATTACCGAGATCGGCCAGACGGGCCTGCAGGCGGACCGCGTTGTCCTGTTCCACGAACGCGCCGGCCTGAATGTACATCTCGGTCGGTTCCACCGGACGCATCCTAACCGACGCCGGTGTGGACGCAGCCGTTGCCGGGGCCTGTGCGACTCCCTCGGGCGGCGGCAGGCTCTCGACCGTTACCTCGCCCCGCGGCGCGGCCGCGACTGCGGCTCGTTCCGCGTCCGAGGTTTCGCCGGCGTCGGCTATGAAGTCGCCGCGGGCGGAGACAACCTCAACCTTCACCTTGGCGGTGCCCGGGCGGTAAAATCCAAGCAGCTGGGCGGAGCGGCGCGAGACATCGATGATGCGTCCATTGACAAACGGCCCGCGATCGTTGACGCGGAGGACCATCGAGCGGCCGTTTTCGAGATTGGTCACCCGCACCATGGTCGGCATCGGTAGCGTCTTGTGCGCCGCCGTCAGCATGTTCATGTCGTAGGTCTCGCCGTTGGCGGTGGGGCGACCGTGGAACGGCTTGCCATACCACGAGGCGACGCCGGTCTCGGCGTAGTTGGGCTGAACCCTGGGGTGGTAGCGGACCCCTTTGACCTCATAGGGATCGCCAATCTTGTAGTGCCCGCCCCTAACCTCGGCGTCGAGGGTCGTGATCTCTTCCGTCGAGGCAAACGCATCCGCCGATTTCTTGACCGCTTTGGCTGCGTGGACAACGAGCTGGGTCTCGGCGCACGACGCCACCACAAGCGCGAGGAAGCCGAGGCCAACGACCCGCGCGGCAACGCCCCACTCCATCATCTTGTGTGGTCCCCACAACATGTGCCCCCATTTAGCAATCTAGCGCCCACCGATAGCATCGGCAAGATGGCCGACGGCGAGGGCGAAGAAGGTGGAACGGTTCCACTTCAGCGTCGTTCGGTAGTTGTCGTAAACAAGGAAGGCAGACCCGCCCGGCCCCTCCGGCAACACCAGCGAGGCGGGCAGCTGCCGGGCGGGTAGATCAGCGCCGCTGGCCCGGCGCACGCCGAGCGTCTGCCAGGCGCCGAGCCGCTTGACGACCGCCAGGCTGGCGAGGTCAGGGTCGAATCCTTCCGGCACGCTGACCTCGCGGCCCCAGGTCTGGTCGTCGCGCCAGCCCGAGCGCGCGAGGTAATTGGCGGCGGAGGCGAACACATCGGCCTTTGTTTCCCATATGTCGCGCCGCCCGTCGCCGTCCTCGTCGACCGCGAAATTGACGAACGAAGATGGCATGAACTGGCTTTGTCCCATGGCACCCGCCCATGAGCCGACCATCGCCCCGGGCGTCGTGTGGCCCTCTTCGAGTATCGTCAGGGCGTGCAGTAGTTCGTCGCGAAAGAAGGCGCTGCGGCGGCCGTCGTAGGCCAGAGTCGCCAGAGATGCGATGACCGGAAAGCCGCCCGTGATCCGCCCGAAGTCGGTCTCGATTCCCCAAAGCGCCACGATGAAGCGCGGTTGAACCCGATATTTGCGCCCAATCGCTTCCAAGAGCGCCCGATTCTCGGCCAATCGCCGCTGGCCGCGGTCGATCCGCGATTGTGGCACCACGCGCTCGAGATATTGCGTGAACGTCAGTGTGAACTCGGGTTGGTCACGGTCGAGTTCGATGACGCGCGGAATCAGCTCCACGCCCGCAAATGCAGCGTCGAAGGTGATCGGGCGGATGCCGCGTTCAATCGCCTCGGCACGCAGTTCGTCGCGCCAGTCGGCGAACGGCTTCGGCGCAGTGGCGGCCGACACCGTGCAGCCGACCGCCGCCAAAAGGAACAGAAGGGCGGCGGCACGCCCGATCGCTTCTCCAGGTCGTGTCAGCGTCATGGCCTCTGCCTATTTGGTTGCGGCGTTAAGGTATTGCCGATCGCGCACGCCTGGCAACTGCTGCCGCGTCCTCGTCCATCATCGTGCAGGGGAGTGTGCCTTGCGCTCACTCAGCGCGATGCCTGACAGCACTAAAACCAGTGCGATCAATGCGTGCCAGGTTGGCCGCTCGTCGAGCGCCACCACACCGAGCACAAGCGCCCACAGCGGGATCAGGTAGTTGATGAGCGACATAAACGTCGGACCCGCCTCGGCGATCAGGCGGAAATAGACGATCATGGCGATCCCGGTTGAGAATAATCCCAGCAGGCCCAACGCGATCGCCGCCTCGACGCCCACTCGGGGCGTCCACGCCTCCCCGGTCGCGAGCGCTAGCGGCATCATGACCACCACCCCCAGCAGCGCGACCCCGAGCGACCGCCCCAAAGCGTCTCCCCGCGGTCCGACCCGTGCCATGATCGCGGCCACGGCGTAGCAGACCGCCGCGCCGAGCATCGCTAGTTCCGATAACAGCGCCGTCTTGGTGCCACCAATCTCGAGCAAAACCTCCGGCCCCATCAGGACGACGACCCCGGCGAAGGCAACCAGAAACCCCGCCACGCGTGCCGGAGTCAGGCGCTCCCCAGCGACGAAGAAATGCGCGAGCACCAGTGTCGTCGGCGGCATGATGGCCATCAAAATACCGGCCAAACCACTGTCGATGGCGCGCTGACCCCAGGAGATCAGCCAGAACGGCAGACAGTTGCCAACGATCGCCATGCCCAGGAAAAAGCCCCAAAGCCGGAGCCCGCGCGGCCATGCTCGGCGCATCGCGGCAAGCAGGATCACCAACATGGTGGCGCCGATGACCATCCGCCAGGCAACGATGTTGGTGGGCGAGAAGGCAGTTACGGCGATCTTGGTCAGTAAGAACGAGCTTCCCCACATCGCGACCAGCGCAAACAGCAACAACCAATGGCGAAGTGGCCGACCGGTCATTGAGAGAGCAGGGGATAATCAGCGAACACAATCGATTGCCGGCGTTTGTACGACTTCGTTAGAAGCTTATTTCGATCGACCTACTTGCTCGCCCCGAAGGTGCCGGCAGCGCGGTTGGAGTCGTGAGGACGACAGCGCTCTTCTTACTGATCTTGCCGCCGATGAGGCGGAAGACTCCTTTGGTGGCGTTCAGGAAGAGAGTGCCCAGCTCGGCCTCGGGGTCGTATACAGACTCGTCTAGCACCGCGTCCATGTTGGGTCCGATCGTCAGCGCCGATTCGTCCAAAAAAAACAGCATTTACGCCTGGCCACCCGTCGTCGTGACGACTCTCTCGCCGCCGAAGACGTTCGTGCCAATCTGAAGAGCGCGCGTCTCGTCCTCAAGCGGCGTTCCCGTAGCCGCCGGGCAGACGGCGCCGGTGACGCCGATCTCCGGTGTTTTCGCCAGGGACATCTTGTGTGGCAGCCCAGCCGCCAGCAGGCACGAGACAGCCGCGGCTCGATCGTCCGGCAGGGTCATCCTCTACTACATTGTGGTGGCACGGCGCGTCGGATGCGCCTAACCGCGTCGCCCCTCACCGCCTTGTCGCCAACAGTCGCTCGGCGATCTCGGCGAAGCCGGCACCGCCCTCGGTTGTGGTCACAAAAGCCGGCGGGCTTGGCAAGCGCGCGCCCCATTCACGGACGTTGGCGACACCGACGCTAAGCGGGAAATACTTGAACATCGGCGAATCGTTAGGGGAATCGCCAGCGAACACGAAGCTTGCGCGTTCTTCGTCGAGGTCAATGGCAAAGCATTCATCGAGCATGATCCGCGTCATCGTCAACTTGTCATAGGTGCCGAACCAGCCATTGACGTGAATCGAGCTGACCTTGGCCGTGGCGCCCGCTTGCGTGAACATCTCAACGATTCGGTCGATCGCCGGCGGTTCAAGCGGGGGAACGTCCTCACGGAAGTCGATCGCCAGATCGGCCTCGCGATAGAGCTGGTCGGAGGCCAGCGCTGCGCCCGGCACCACCGCGAGAATCTGCTCTCCGAGCTGCTCCAAGCGTCGCCGGTTAGCGATCCGCTCGGACTCGCTGGCCATGAAGCGCTTGATCAGACGACCGGGGCCTTCCCCGTCGTCATAACGGAAATAGAAAGCGCCGTTCTCGCCCACCACTGCATCAACCGGCCACATGCGTGCGATGTGGTCGCACCAGCCGGCCGGCCGGCCGGTGATCGGGATCATCAGAAAGCCGGCATCGCGCAGGCGCTCCATCGCCCCATAGGCCTCGGCGGTAAGCCGGCCATCGGTGGTCAGGGTATCGTCGATGTCGGCGAGGACGCAGCGAACCAGCCCGAGCTGTGCTGCCGACAACTCAGCGAGGGGTCGCATCGAGGCTCCGCGCGTGGCGATGGCGACGGCCCGATCGGAGCTTACTCCACACATCGGAAACATCTTGTAAGGAATGGATATACTGCATAAAAATTTACCTGTTTCGCCAACTCGACCCTGTCCCTGGGCGTTGAGCGGCCGACGGCACTTGTGGCGCTCATGTCCTCAGGAGGTTGACGCCCGCATCGGCGGCGAGGTCGAGGGCCGTGTAGCGATTTCGGATTTCGCGGGCGTGTTCGACGGCGGTGCGATAGAAGGCGGGCGTCCAGTCGAGCTCCGGAGGCGCCACGGGTGCGCCGGCCCGCTCCAGCACGGCGCGAAGCTCCGCCACGGGTCGGCTCACCTCGGCGATGCGCTCGCGCAGGAGGTCCCAGCGTTCCGAGATGCGCTCGCGCAGCTTCTCGGCCGCCGCCTCATCCAGTCGCTTGGCCGCCAACTCGGGCCAGCACACCGCCCCCAGGTCAGGCCCGAAGTGAGCTACCAGGTCGGCCTCGGTGGTGCGCGTGGCTCGCGGCGTCGGTGGCGCACCGGCCAAAAGCCGTTCGTGCAGGCGGGCCATCGTTAGGGTGGTGACGGCGATTTGTTCCCCGTGAAACGTCGTCGGCGGGCCTTCGGTCATCATCTCGATGTAGTGGCTGATCAGATGCTCGCCCTGGCTGGCGGGATAGCTGCCACCGCACAACGTCATGCCAAAACCTGAGAGAACCAGGGTCCGCGCGAGCCGTTTCATGGCGGCAAGGTCGCCGCGAACAAGCGCGTCGGATTCGGCGAACAGCGCCGGCTCGTCCTCCGCCAGCAACGTGAAGGGGACCTCGCGGTATGGCTCATCTAGTAAATGGTGGGCCAAGAGCCAGTCGGTTTGGGCGGTCGGCCGACACAGGCTGTCGCCCAGGCCCGAGCGAATCATCCGTGGAGGGGCGCCCGCCAAGACCTCGAGATCGAGGAAGACTCCGACCGGCGCGGCTGCGGCGAGCGAGCGTTTGAGCCCGTTCACGCTCATCGCGGCATTGACCGAAGTAAAGCCATTCATCGACGGCGCCGTGCCGAACACGGCGTAGGGCTTGTTGTCCTGGGCCGAGGTGTACTTGCAGAGATCGTTGATGGTCCCCGACCCGACCGCGATCCAGGCATCGGCGCGAGACCCAGCGACACGCAACCCCTCGACCGTCTCGAGATCGGGGTGCGGCAACCGCTCGAGCCGCAGAGGGATTACCTTGGCGACGCTCGCGAGCGCTTGCTCGACGCGCTTACCCATGACGTCGTGGGTGGCCGCATCGCTGACCACCGCCAGCGTTTGCCCCAAGCCGAGGGCGCGGACCAGTTCGGCCTCGTCACCGCGCAGGTGGTCGGCGATTACCACCGAGCGCGTCGGCACCGACAACAGTTCGCCGCTCTCGGGATCGCGATACCCACCGCTAATCAGCAGATCGATGGCATTCATGCCAATCCCCGAGCTTGTGAGGGGTGACCCGACCGGACGCGGGCCCAACGAGCGAGGCGCTCGCCCGTCGTCGAATCGAGCTCGATGAAGAGCTTGGTGCGACGATACAGGAAATCCTCCGCATGGCGCGCGTCTTCGGTTTTGAATGCGTGTTGGAGTTTGACTGCAAGCACACCGGCCGCCACCTCTTTGGGAAGTTCAGGGTCGGCACCGCGATCGCGGGCCTCGAGCTGGCAAGCCAACGTCAGCCGAGTGTCGTCAAACCAGCAATCGGGGTAGTGCCGGAACGCTCGCAAGTACTGGCGGCAGAGGCGCGGGAAGGCTTTGGCCTCCGGCGGCCGCAACCGCCCCGAAGGCGCTAGCGCCCGCCGCAGCGTCAGCTGGTCATAGAGCCACAGGCCAGTCCGCATTATCCAGGCCGGCTTGGACTGCCCGCGCGTGATCAGCACGAGAAAGCGAAGCGAGCGTACCAGATGAGGCGCCAATCGTAACAAGACCTCGCGTTTGCGCAACGACTGCCCCACCAAGCGGAGCTCACCGTGTTCGAGATAGCGCAATCTGCCATGGACGAGTTTGGACAACGCCGAGGACGCGCCGCTCGCATAATCGCCCTTTTCGGCGTAATGAGTGGCGATGCCGCGCCATTGATGCCGCCACCATAATCAAAAGATCGACGATCTGGCTCACGCTGGCCTCAAACCGTGCACGCCGCGAGCACGTCCTTGAGCTGCGCCACCATGTCGCCCTTGCCCGGCGCGAAGGCGCCCTCGAAGACCGCCGAGCCGATCGTGAAGGCGTCGGCGCCGGCCGCGGATAGTTCGCGAATCCGGGCCGGCGAATCGATACTGCCGGCGACGATCAAATCCCCTTTCAGCGCCGCCCGCGCCGCGCGTATGAGTTCGAGCGGGTCAGCCTCGAAGGCACGATAGGCGAGTAGGTCGACGCCTGCGCAACCCAACGCCTCGAAGCGCCGGCAATCGTTCGCCACCTCAGCGGGTCCACCGCCAAGTAGGGTCGGATGGCCGCGTGGGCGGCCCGGAAATGGAAAGTATGCGACATTGCTGTCGGCGACGATGGCGGCCATTTCCTCGGCATCGGTGCCGCCGAGCAATCGATCGACGCCGAGATCAACAGCCACACGCGCCGAGCGCAAACACGCCTCGGGCGTCGTGCTCACCACCTCGAGGTAACTGGTCGCACCGCGCCGCTGGATCGCCGCGACCAGGCTGCGCATGATCTCGATGCCGACGCCGATGTCCTTGAAGCCGATATGGCCAATGCCGAGCGCCTCGATCGATTCACAAACCTCGAGGCAATCCTCGATGGTCTGGTCGTCGCGCGTGAGCATGAAGATAAAGTCAGCCATCCGGAGACCCGCCAGCAAGCGTCGGCGCCATTGGGGTTATCGCAGAAGCGCCGTCGCCGTCACAACCCCGAACTCGCGCACAGCGAGTTGCGCATCGCCGAGACACGCCGCGGTATCACCTTCCGGCGAAATGCTGATCAACCTCACGCCGAGATGGCCAACGAAACGAGCGCCGAACCCCATATCACCCAGGACAGCGCTTACCAAGGCTTTGCGCTTGCCCAAAACCTCGAGAGTGGCGAACAAGTCGATGAGATTTTTGCGCGTCTAGCGTCAAATAGGGCGAAGATTATGAATACCAAGAGCAACGCCCTCGCCGCGATGACCTATTGTTTGACGAAGCGAAAGTAGCGAGATCGATGCTCCGTGATAAGCTTCGATCTCGCTATTTCGTCAATTCCTCGCGCACAGCAATCACCCCGTCTCGCTCCTAGTGAAGTCGCCTGAGCATGTGTTCTGGGGCGGTTGTTCAGGCTATTTCGCCGATCTTGACCTGCATTTGTGGAAAATTACCCATAACCCGCACTGGTCCCTCACAGATGAGGGCCAATTGTCAATGACGAAGAGGCGAGCTCCGCAAGAGGCGCTTTTCACCCGGCGGTGGCCGTTACGGGAGCGAACTGGTGCAGGCAGTCGTCGGCGAGCGGCACGATCGCCGACCAGTCCCGCGTGCAGTGGTGTTCGGCACGGCGGAAGTTGGTTGGCGGATTGTCCACCGCCGCGTAGTTCAGATAGAAGATGGTGCGCGGCGATGGCGTGATGTTGGTGCTCGAACCGTGCACAATGTTGCAGTGGCAGATCAGCACCGAGCCGGCAACGCCGGTCTGCGCCGCCACGCCGCCCTCGGCGGCAAGCTCAGCGATCGTGTCCGGCGGGATGTGAAATAGAGTGTAGCCGTCGGCATCCTTTTTATCCTCGGTCCCGTGGATGAGGCCGCGCCGGTGCGAGCGCGGGATGATCAGAAGCGGCGCGTTGGCGGCCGTCACGTCCTCAAGGAATACGGCGACCATCATCGCGCGCGGCCGCGCTATACCGTCGCGATCGTTCCAAGTGGCGAAGTCCTGGTGCCAAGGCCACAGTTCGCCCGCAAAGGCCGCCTTCGGGTTGAGCCGCGACTGATGGACATAGACGCTGGCGTCCATCAGCCGTTCGGCCCGGCCGATCAGGCGCGGATGGCGACCGAGGCGGCTGAAGACTTCGTTGAAGCGGTGCGCACCGTATACGAGGCGGACAGCATCGGAGCCAGGCTCCTGAACGACGCCGCTGCCGCAACGCGCCATGACTTTCGCCGCGGCCGCACGCAGCACGGCAACCTCGGCGATGCTGAACAACATGGGGAAGAAGAGGAACCCCTCCTCCTCGAAAACGCACTTCGCGTTGTCATCGAGGTCGGTCACCTACGGCGCCTCACGAAAACTACATAAAAAATCGTCGTTTGCACAGTTTGCCATGCGCACACCAGCAGCGTGACCCAGGTGACCGTGAAGATCAATGTCCGCGCTATGAAGTACTTAAAACCACTGATTACCACAATGGCATGGAGGTTTCGGGCCCAGAATAAAGACCGCTGCGGCGCCGGCCATAGCAGCCGTTGACACTTGCGCAAGCTTCCCCACTACAACGAGTCCTGCGAAGGCGCCGAACTCCTCAACTAGATTGAGAGGCGCACGCGAGGCTCGCTTGACCCAACTGGGCCATCCGAAATATGCGCAGCGTGACATATGCTTCCGGCCGTAAATTTCCATAGTGGCATACCTGCGCAACGATGAGAGGGCTCCACATCGTGGCGATCAAGATCGACGTAAGGAAGAGATAGAGAACTTCCGTTTACATATGTTGGCTCCACCAAATGACTAGGTCCCCGCTTTGGGTTTGTAGAGAACCATGCGGTAGCAATCGAGGTTGCGTGACAAGAACTCGTAGGTCGCACCCCACAGGTAGAGGCGAAATTTACGGTACTCGAAGTCGCCAAACTCGCGAATGATCGCGTCCTTGTTGTTCTCCAGGTTCTCCGCCCATTGCTTGAATGTAAGGTAGTAGCTGTGCCGGTCGTTGAGGATTTCGAGCACCTCGAACGGTGTCTTGGCGACTTTGTTGACAAAATCATCGAGCACCAGAAACGAGTGGTTACCGGGATAGATATGGCGTGCCATGAAGGTTGAGAGCTCGTATTTCTTGCGTGCAGCGCTACCATCGAGAAAGACCAGCCCGCCGGGTTTCAGCAACGAGTCGAACTTCTTCAAAACTCGCTCGTAGTTGGGCAGATGCTCGATCACGCCCATGATGACGATGGAGTCGAACTTTTCCTTGGTATCGTATTCAAGCAAATCCTGTAGCACTATCTTGAAGCTATCGCGGAATTGGCTGAGCTTGTCGTTTATGAAGGTCTGCGAGACCTCCGATATAGTCAGGCCGACGAAATCGATGCCGCGCGGAAGCGCATGGCTGGCGAAGGCGCCCCAGCCAGGGCCGATTTCGAGCACCCGGGTCGATTGGCCGAGCTCGCACTTCTCCACCGCATAGTCGAACTTGCGGCGCAGCGCCGCCTCGAGGGTCTCGTCGTCGCTGGCGTAGACGCCTTGGCTATAGGCCGGCAATACCGGGTCGAGGAAGCTGAGAAACAACTTCGGGTCGAGATCGTAGTGCGACGAAATCGCCGCCCTATTGGTGAACACCTGACCGAAAATCAGCGGCTGGACGAACCGCCAGGCGGTGACGATCGGGTGGCGGTCGTCCAACGAGGCTCGCAGCGCGAACGGGCTGATCATGTCGCCCTCGAGGTCGATATCGCCCTGCAGAATCGCCTCGGAGATGTTCGCCTCATCGAGCGAGGCCACCGCCTTCACCGCCCGGTCGGTGCGCAACTCGACATGAAACTGGGGCGCACCTTCGCCGACTTCGCGCTGCGTCCCATCGGGCAATACGATTGAGAACGGGGTCTCGACTGCACCGATGCGGTCGATGAACCCCTCGATCCTGCTGAAGCGGGTCCGCGCCGTCATATGTCCCCCGTCGCTACGGCGCGACAATGTTGCACAAAACGTGGAGGGAAGGAACGCTCCTCAGGCGGCCCTCCCGACCATCGCAGCCTCGACGCCGGCGCACTAGTGCTTTGCATTTCTCACGGATAATGAGGCCGTGCCAAGCCACGATGAGTTCGTCGCCACGTATCGGAAAACCGTAGCGCCTCACGTCAGGGCTTGCGGCGCTCATCGACCAGCACGCCGTCGGCCACCAACCTACCTATCTCGTCATCAGAGAAACCGGCCTCGGCCAAGACATCGCGACCATCGGCGCCAAACAGCGGCGGGCCTGAACGCACCGTGCCTGGTGTCCGGCTCATCTTGAGGGGAATACCGGTGCCGGTGTAGCCGTCCTTCTCGACCACCATGTCGCGATGGCGCGTGTGGGCATGGGCGGCGACATCCGCCATACCGAGCGCCGCGCCTGCGGGCACGCCCGCCTCCACCAACTCGGTCGCGATGGTTTCGCCATCGAGGTCGAGCACCAGCGCCTGTATTTCGCCAGTGAGTGCGACGCGATGGCGTAATCGGTCGGCGTTGTGGCGAAAGCGCTCGTCCTCGGCGAGGACGGGCTTGCCGAGGATAGCGCAGGCGCGCTGAAACTGGCGATCGTTACCGACCGCCAGAAACAACGGCCGCCCGCGCGTCGAAAACAGATCGTAAGGCGAAATGTTGGGATGCGCGTTTCCAGTCAGGCGCGGCGGGTCGCCCGACATGAAGAAGTTGGCAGCATGGGGGTGCTGGAGCGCGAAACCGCAGTCGAACAGCGTCGCCTCCACCATCTGGCCGCGCCCCGATCGGCTCCGCTCTTGCAGTGCGGCAAGGATGCCGAAGGCCGCATACAGGCCGGTGCCGAGATCGACGATCGGAATGCCGAGCCGCATTGCCCCGCTCTTTTCTGACCCGTTGATGCTGATGAGGCCGGCCCAGGCTTGCACGGCCGCGTCATAGCCCGGCAGACCACCGAGCGGTCCGTCGGCGCCGAAGCCAGTGATTCGGCAATAGACCAGGCCAGGAAATTGGGCCGACAGCACGGTCTCGTAACCAATATTCCAACTCTCAAGCGTGCCGGCCTTGTAGTTCTCGATCAAGATGTCGGCGCCCGCAAGAAGCTGTAGCAGCACCACCCGCCCCCGCTCGGAGGTGAGATCGAGACTGATCGAACGCTTGTTGCGGTTCACGCCCGAGAAATAAGCCGAGAGACCATCCTTGAACGGGGGGCCCCAATCGCGCACTTCGTCGCCCTGGGGTGGCTCGATCTTGATCACCTCGGCACCGTGATCAGCCAATATCTGCGTGCAGTAAGGACCGCCCAGAACTCGCGTGCAATCGATAACCTTTATCCCAGCCAGCGCGCCCTCGCCGCCTTCCTGCTCGCGTTCGTGCGTCATGCGGCGGTCCGCGCGGCACCGAACACCGTCTCGGCAAAGCGGGGATAGACCTCTGCGATCCCCACTGCGACGCGCTCGCGTAACACCGCCACCGTGCGGCTGTCGGGTACGGGCGTCACCGGCACCTCGGGCGGCCGGTCGAAAGCGAAGCCGGTGTGCTCGGCGATTTCGCCGGCGTCGTGCCCCGGATGTACGCTCGCGAGCCGGAAACGGCGCCGGGCGCGATCGAAAAGGAAGAGACAACGACCCGTCACCAGGGCATAGGGCCCGCCGCGGCGATTGACATCGTTGGAGGTAGGGCCGGCGGCGCTGATGAAGTCGACTCGCGGCACGAGCACGCGCCGGGTGTGCTCCTCACGAAACAGGATCACGCGCGGAATCAGATGGTAGAGATGCGCCGAGCCGAACGAGCCCGGCCAGCGCACTGATAGCCGTGGATACGCGCCGATGCCGACCAGGTTGAGGTTGGCCGCGCCGTCGATCTGCCCGCCGCCGAGAAAAAAGGCGTCGATCCGGCCCTGGGCGGCACAATCGAAGAGTTCAACCCCACCATTGGTAAAAGGGTTGTGACGATGGCTGCCGAGCAAGCTCACCCGCAGCCGGCCGCCACTCTGAGCCTGGGCAAGCAGGGCCGCCGCGCCCGTAATAGGCGAGGCGGAGCCCACAGCTACCGAGCGGCAGGGCTCCAGGAGCCGCGCGATCGCGGTGATCAAGAGCTCTTCGCGGCGGTAGGCAGGATCGCTCATTCGGCGGCACGCGCCGCAACGATGTGTTCGGCGAGGTAGTCCGCGAAACCGGCTTGGGTCCGCGCGGCAGCGGCATAGATCGCGAGGTGGGCGTCGTCGCGAGCATAGTAGCCCGCGAGGCCGAGCGGCCGTGCGCCACCGGGGACGGATACGACACCCTCGATGTAGAGCGCCGGGATAGTGCCGGCGGCAAGCGCCTCGTCTTCCAGAAAATTGTCGTCAACGACCTCCTCCACCGTCACGAAGGTCGTGCCCGCCGCATGCGCCATCGTCATCAGGGTCCGGCGCGCGCCGATCCACACGTTGCCCTCGTGATCAGCCTTGGGCGCGTGGAAGAGCGCGACGTCGGGCCGGAGCGCCGGCACTACCAGGATCGGGTCTCCGGACTTCGCCAAAGGATTATCGATGACGCGCCAATCCGGTCGGTGGCGCACCAAGTCAGAGCCGAGGACGCCGCCCAACGCCATGAAGGGGATGCCTGCCTCACCAGCCCGCAGGCCCGCGTGGATCGCGGGACAGGTCGAATCGCGAAGGGCTAGCGAGGCGGCCGCGACAGCTCGTTGAAAACACGCTGCGGGGCCGTGTTCGCCCAGGGAGACCGCCGAGGTTTCAAGCGCCGCGACGCAGCCCGCGCCGATCAGGATGTCCACCTGCAACCCCCCCTGGGGAACGCACAACACTCGCAGGTCGCGGGCGCCGCGGCGAACGAGCGCACCGATCGCCGCCATCGCGGCGCCGTCGATCTCGCGCGGCAAGGCCACAAGTGCGCCGTCCGGAATCGCCGCCGCGATCTCTTCCACCGTCGCGATGGGGCCCCTCATCATCGTGGATCGCACACTATAGATGGCGGTCGGGGTCGGCAAACGCACCTTATGGGCCATTGCCGACTGCTTTAGACCCTCCGAATCGCAGTCCGTGTGACCCCCGTCACAGGGTCCTTTTGAATCGCGGGCTAGCTTTGATCCACGGTCACTAGCGGAGTGATCTAATGGCACTAATCGAAGATATCCCGACACGTTTCGAGCGCGCGGGTACGCCGATGCTCAAGAGAGTTCAGCGGTCCGAGGTCGCCGCCGCGAGCCGCCCACTTCGCCTCTTTGTCGACATTCTCCATCCCACCGACGCGCACTTCTTGCATCATTTCGTCGTCGAGGAGCGTCGGCATGGCCATCAATTCCTGGGCGCCTCGCACAAGAACGGAGTGCGCGCTGGACCTCTTGGATCGATTCGATATTCCCCATGTCGAGGGGGGTCGTCATGCGCGGGGAGCGGTAGGACTGGTGGCGGAGTTTGGACGACGCTTCGTCTTCACGGCGAAAGCGGCCCGACAGTTCGATACCGACTATATGCTTGGGCTGTGGCGGCCCGTGATCGCGCTCGCGTCGCACCTGATGCGCGGCCGCTCGGCTGTATTCTATGACAACGAAAACGCGCGCAAGGCAACGCTGCGGTGTAGCGGACTTGCAACGTGTTCTGTTTGCTACCCTGTTATCGCGACGATGCCGGATCGCTTTCAGCCCGATCAGACGCGACTAAAGCAGTATGGGCTGGGCGGCGACCAGGCGTTATTCATGGTGCGGTTCGCGTCATGGGAAGCGGCTTACGACTTCGGGCAAAGCAGCTTATCCGCCACCGGCAAGCGTGAGTTGGTAGAAAAGCTAGGCCGCAAGGGTCGCGCCCTAATTTAGTCCGAGGGCGCGTTACCGCCCGATCTAGGGCGGTACCCTCGGTGCACCCCGGTCGAGGCGGCATTCGATGTTCTGTCGGCCGCCGACCTCATCGTTGAGGAAAGTGCCAGCATGAGCGCCGAAGCGGCCGTGCTCGGCACCCACGCGGTGTTCGTACCTTCGACCCGACGTCGTTCTGCGATGATGTCGAGGCTCACTATGGCCTCGTCCACACGTTCACGCGGCGCGAGGCGTTGGCGCGCATGGACGCGCTCCTGAGGGTGCGGCACCTGAAGGCCGACGCGCTGGGTCGCCAACGGCCCCTCCTGGCGGAGCATGAGGACACCACGGACCCCCTCGCCCAACCTATGCACCGCACAGCGAACTCGCACGGGTAATTGACCGCCACGTGGTCCCGGCGGACGCACATTATCAAAGGTAGCCCGCGAACTCCTTCTCGACGGACTTGGGGTCGGCAGCCAGGCCGGCCGCGACACTACTTGCCATGTCGCCGGGGTAGATATCCTCGACGCCATCCCGGATCGCCTTTAAGGCGGCCTCGGCCACCTCGGCGGGCCGCAACTTGGGAATATCGAGACCCGTGGTCATCCGGGTATCGACCGCGCCTGGCATGACTGCGACGATGAGCGTGCCCTGTTTGGCGAGTTCGGCACGCACCGCCTGGGTTAGCGAGAGGCCTGCCGCCTTGGTCGCGCAGTACGAGCCCATAAGCGGCAAGTTCACGCGCGCAAGGATCGTCAGCATGTTGACGATCGCGCCGCCGCCGTTCGCCTTCAGGACCGGCGCGAAGGCCCGGCACATCGCCAGTGTCCCGAGGTAGTTGGTCTCTACCTCCTCGCGGGCGATATCCATCGACGCCGCGGCCAGGGCCGGCGTGTTGAAGTTGATGCCGGCGTTGTTAATCAAGAGGTTGACGTCGGCACTCGATAGAGTCGCGCTGGCTATCTGCGCCTCGCTGCAGATGTCCAGACCGAAGGAAACCACTCGTACATCATCCGAAAGGGTGGCGAGTTGGGACGGTTGGCGCGCAGTTGCGTACACCTTAGCGGCGCCGGCGGCCAGCAACGCTTCAACACAAGCAGCGCCGATGCCGCGGTTAGCGCCGGTGACCAGCGCAATCGCCCCCTCGATGTCCATGGTCACATCCTCAGCCCGTCTCTGTGCTTCCTCGCGCGCTTTTGGCCCAGCGCGCCATCAGGGTGTTGGAGGGGCGTTGCTCGTCGACCAGTTTCCGCGCCGTCTCGACGCCGGCTACGGGCAGGCCAGCAGGGTCAAGCAACCCCAGTTGCACCAGCACAGAGGCCTGATCCCAATAGATATGCTCGTGGTAGAGCTTGTCGCCGCGGAAGTTGATGATGGCGACCACCGCTATCTCAACGTATTTACCGGTCGGCGGGATACCCGGCAGCATCCAGTCGATCTCGATATCGTGCGTGAAGCAGAACAGCATCTCGTCGACCACGCGATCCGCGCCGACGGTGCGCGAGACCGGCACCAGCTTGGTATCCTGCGGCGTCTTGGGTATGAAATGGTTCTTGTAGAAGCGATACAGCTCGGCGTGGCCGACCCCGCCGGTCATCGTTGGGATGTGGTTGACATAGGGCTCGGCCACCATCGTCGCCATCGTCGCGTCAACATCTCGGTTGCCGAATTCATACTCGGTGTGCCTATCCCAGAGCGCGTTGAGGTCGTAGCGCGGGCCGAGGGCTCGGCGCAGCACTGCCATCGTCCGTGAATGCGCCATCCACGCCGCCGGCTTGTCGTAGGACTCGCGACCGGGGTTGTAGAAGGCGTGATCGACGCCGGGATAGACGTGAATGTCGATATGTTCCCGTCCACCGCAAGCCGCGCGGATTTGTTCCACCGCGCTCTGTGGCACGAACTGGTCATCGCCCGCAAAATGCATCACGGTTGGACAGGAGATTTGGCCCACCTCATCGAGGCTCTGTTCGATGCCGACGCCATAGAAGCAGACTGCCGCGTCAACCGTTTCGCGAGCAGCGGTCAGATAGGCAAGCCTGCCGCCGAGGCAGAAGCCGATCACTCCCGCCTTATCCCCGCACTCCGGTCGCGCTCGCACGGCGGCGAGCACCGCACCGATGTCGTCGATGCCGCGCGCGATGTCGAATTCCTCATATAGCGCGAACGCCTTGGCAAGTTCGGCTTCGGTGTGGCCGAGTTGCACGCCCCGCTCGAGCCGCCAGAAAAGGTCCGGAACGAGCACGACGTAACCTTCCTCCGCGAAATAATCGGCGGTGGCCCGCATCGATTTGTTAACGCCGAAGATCTCGTGGGCGACGATCAGACCTGGACCCGCCCCGCCCGGCGGCAGCGCCAAATAGCCGCCGAAGGTGCCACCATCGCGGGCGGTGATTTCAATATCGCTGCCGCTCATGCTCTTACCTCCTGGCTCAAGTCACGACGCCAAGGAAGCGTTCGTTGAGTTCTTGCTCGTAATAGAAGATGCCCTTGCCCAGTGGATCGGGTGTACAGACTCGGGTCGGGTGGTCCGGGAAATAGGTATAGCCGCCGCAGAATACCTCGTTGCGATTGCCCGAGGGGTCGAAGAAATAAATCGTCTGGCCACGCGTGATGCCGTGCCGAGTCGGACCGATGTCACGCTCAATCTGGTAGCACGCGATCAGGTCGGCGGCGTGTCCGACATCGTGCCAGGAGTCTAGCCTGAACGACGCGTGGTGGAACTTGTCGGACTCTTCGTGCTGGACGAAGGCCACCTCGTGCGCCTTGTTGCTCGAGGTCAGAAACGCGGCGATCGGGCCCTCCGGCGTTTGCACCGCCTCGGCTAGGGAAAAATCGAGGACGTCGGTAAAAAAGCGCGTGACGGCCGGAATTTCAGGGCCGTATAGGAGGCAGTGATCAAAGCTGAGGGCGCGCATGCCGCGCGGCTCGTTACGCCACACGTCGGGATTTTCGGTGTAGGGAACCGCCGCCGCCGGCGCCATTTCGGCGTAGAGCTCGATTCGGTGCCCGCTCGGGATGGTGAAGTCGAGGCACTGTCCCAGCCCCGGCTGTGAGCCAGCAGCGATTCGGCGGACCCTGAGACCGAAGGCCTTAATGCGTTTCTCGTAGGCGGCGAGGTCGGTTTTGGCCGCGACCTTGAAGCCCATCACATCCATGCCCGCATCATCGGCCTCGCGCAGGACGATGCTGTGGTGGTCGAATTCCTCACAGCCCTTGAGATAGACCCGACCGTCCCGTTCCTTGCCGACCAGATCCAGGCCGATGCGGTCGACGTAGTGGGTTAGCGCCTCCGCCATATCGAGCACGCGGATTTGCACGAAGCCCGCTCGCAGCACCCCGGTCAGCGCCATTGTCGTCCCCTTCCTTCGTCGGCCGCCGTTTCGGCGCGACTCGCGGTCATGTTGACACAGCCGGGGGGGGGCCGCGAGTCTCTCGGCACACGATCAACCGTGGCTAGAGTGAGGGCTCGGCCACTATGTTGCGTTTGCCCAGCGCCTGGGCGCGACGCACAATGACCTAAACCTCATCGGCTCGGCCCGCGTTCATGAGAATCAATACGTAAATATCGAGCGCCCGCACGAGTTCTTGTTCCGGCACATTGAATAACGGTTTCATCAGTGCCGTTGCTGCCCTCTCCTCGCCGGTCGGGCTTTCGTCCTCGGACAGATAAGCAAGCGCGCTGAGGACGTCGTACATTGACGCATTGTCCCCGTCGACCTCGGCGCCGCCATCGGCGTCGTCGGCGATTGCCTTGACCACGATGACGGGGCGCTGCGCCGAGGCCGCCCGAGCCACTCTGGCATTGGCACGTTGCTGGGCGCCAAGCGAGTCGGAGAGGACATTGGACGAGCTTGAACCGCCAGCCAACTGCATAATTCCTACGACAATATCCACCGCCTGGATCGCCACACGAGATTGCGCTCGATCTGATATTGATGCCCCCCGGTGACGTTCTTGCCATGCAATGGCGACGTTCCTGCGGCGCAATGCAGCCTAATTATGCCCAGGGTATATTCCCATTTGGTAAGCCCCTGGCGGTCCGAGGACATGCGTTGGGTTTCGCGGCGCGGCACGGCGGTATGGCTGTCGAGGAGGAGATCATGATGAGCGGTCAAGATGTTGTGGGTCACTATTCAAGTAAGGGCATTATCGATCGCGTCCTGGGGGCATTGCGCAGTGCTGGGGTTGACCTCGAGCGGCTGACGCCGACGGAATTGGCACCCGTCGATCACCTTCATGCGCGTGGCGTCGAAGCGACCAAGTCGCTTCTGACAGCCCTCGGCCCAGCGCCTGGCGAGCGCATCTTGGATATCGGCTGTGGCGTTGGCGGTCCGGGGCGTTGGATCGCCTCACAGGTCGATGATTGCCACGTCACCGGAATCGACATCACGCCCGCGTTCTGCACTGTTGCCGAGCGTCTCACTGAGCTTACCGGCCTCGGCGACCGGGTCCGTATCGATTGCGCCGACGCGCTCGACCTGCCGTTTGAGGGCGCCGCCTTCGCCGTCGCCTACTCGCAGTACGTCATCATGAACGTCGCCGACAAACGCGCATTCGTGCGCGAGGCAGCGCGGGTGCTCAAGCCGGGCGGGCGCTACATGATCTCGGCCGTGACCTGCGGCCCCGGGTCCGAGCCCGTCTTTCCGCTGCCCTGGGCCGGCCGCCCCGACATTAGCTATTTGGCGTCGGGTGACGACCTGTGCGCCGACCTCGAAGGCGCGGGTTTCGAGATCGTCGATTTCCGCGATTGCACCGCCGAGAACGGCGCCGGCCACCAGTCGGTGCTGGAACGAATCGCGCGCGAGGGGCCGCCAGCCCTAAGCCCTCGTCTGGTCATGGGCGAGGGCCTAGGGCAAGCCCAACGCAACTCCGCCACCGGTTACGCCAGCGGCGCGCTAATCGCCGTCGAGGTGCTGTGCCGCAAACGCTGAGGTAGTGAGGCCGGCGGCCATCGATCCTACGAGACGAAGCCCTTCGGGCTCTCCTCAAGATTAAGGCGTTTCCATACGAATTAACTAGCCGCGGAGCGCGGTCTCGAAGCACGTCAACGTTCTACGTCGGCTCAATGACGATTAGGACCTGGGCAAACTCGACGGCGTCGCCGTCGCCAATGGCGATGTGGGCGATTCGGCCCTCACGACCCGCCTTGATCGGGTTCATGACCTTCATCACCTCGATGATGCAAACGGTGGTGTCGGCCTTGACTACGCTTCCCACTTCGACGAATGGCGGCTCACCGGGGGCGGGCGCGCGATAGAAGGTGCCGACCATCGGCGCCGTAATGGCGGCGCCGCCTTCCGGCACGGTTGGCGCCACAATTTGCGTGGCCTTGGCGTCGGCTTTCGCGCTGGCCGAGGCCACCACAACCAGCGGGGGCTCCACGCCCGTTGGGCCGCCGCCGCGTCGCGGCTGGCGAAAGGTTAGCTTGAACTCGCCCATCTCTATGTGCAGTTCTTCGCACGACGAGTTCTGCGCCAGCGCGAGGATCGAGACGATATCGTCAACTGTAACGGTCATCGGGGGTATCCGGCTATCGGGTCACGGAAAGATGCAGACCCTGGTGGCTGATGTCGAGGGTTTCGGCCTCTGGTGCGGCCGCCATGTAGGCCGCCGCTGTCCTAACGTCGCGATAGCTGAGCGCCCGTTCACCCTCACCATCGGTCCGCACGGTGAGGCCGCGCGCGTCACGGCGCACGAGCGCTTCCTTGACTAACTCCGAGAGCGGTGACTTCGCCACTAGGGCCGGGTCGATGTCGCGCGGTTCGCGTTCGTAGTTATCAATGGTGGACGCCCCAAAAAACAAGCGCAGCAACAGGTCCTGATCGGACAGTTCGGGGCGCTCGGCGCGGAGCTTGGCGAGGTCCGGATCGGGGACAGTGAAGTCAGGGGCCCCGCTGGTGTCGTCAGGCACGATCCGGGCGAAAATGTCGGGGTCTACCTCACCCGGCACCTCCCCATAATAGCCACGCGCGTATCGCGGAAGTTCGTTCGGTACGCTCCCGTAGCGCTCGCCGCTCATGACGTTGAGGACTGCCTGGACCCCAACCATTTGCGAATAAGGCGTAATCATCAGCGGATAGCCCATCTCCCCGCGCACCCGCGCCACTTCCTCCAGAATCAGCGGCATGCGTTCGACAATTCCGGCCTCCGTCAGCTGGCGCTCGAAGTTGGACATCATGCCACCGGGAATCTGATGGGTGACGTAGCGCTCGTAGGCCTCGTCATCGAACACCACCGTCTTGGGAACCGTGTGCCCGTGACGCGCCGCCGCCCATTGGAAATAGTCGTCGATGCGTGCCACCAGCGCCCAGTCGACAGTGCTGCGCGCACCGACCTCGAGAACCGCCGCGAGGGTGTCCGCCGTGGCCGGGATCGAGGCGCCGCGCGCGAGTGCGTCGCTGGCCGTGCAGACGGCGTCGACGCCGAGGCGGATGCCTTCGCGACAGCACGCCAGGGCCTGGCCGGTGGAGTCGTGAACATTGAGCTGGAGCGGCACATGGTCGCCGGTGATCCGCCGCATCGCAGGGACCAGTGCGGCCGTGCGCTCGGGCGTGAGCAGACCGCTGGCATCGTATAGGGTCACCGCATCGACGCTGAGGTCCATCAGGTCACGTGTTTTCCTTAGGAACAGCTCATCGGAATGAACCGGGCTGATGGTGTAACAGAGCGCTCCGTCCACTTTGAGCCCATGGCGATGGGCGCTCGCGATGTGATAGGCGACCTTGGAAAAATCGTTGAGGCCGTCAATCTGCAAGATCCACTCGAACCCGACTTCGGCCAGGCATTTCATCAGCAGCTCGACCACATCGTCGGGGAACTGACGCCAGCCGAACAGGTTACGACCGCGCACAAGACACATCAGCGGCGTGTTCGGCATCTCCGCCTTGACCCGGCGACAGCGCTCCCAGGGGTTCTCGTGGAGGAAATTGACCGCAGTATCGAAGGCGGCGCCGCTCGACGTGCAGGCGCGGATGAAGCCGGCTTGATCGACCACGCGCGCGATCGAGAGCATGTCCTCGGTGCTCATGCGCGTGGCCCATAGCGACAACTGGCCGTCGCGCATCGTCTCCTCGATAATCCCGACCTCTCGCGGCATCGACGCAATTCCCTCAATCAGTGACGAACGAACGTGGTGTAGCACAGGCCTCCGCCTGGCGGCGCTACAAGCTTAGTGCGAAGCACTCGCCAATTCCTTCAGGCCGACGGCCTGGTCAGCGAGGCGCGCCGGATCGACCGGCACGCAGTTCTCGATCAGACGCCGCGCCCAACGGACATCGCGGCCGATTGCGACCCCGATGCCGAGCCCAACGACACCACGCACAATGTTATCCTTGATGAAGAATTGGAGCACCTTGTCACCATCTGGCGGGCCGCGCTCGACAACGCGCTCATCGGCGTCTTGGACCCCGGCGACCTGGAGGCTCGTGTCGTACTGATCCGACCATAGCCACGGCACCTCAACGTAGGGCGCACGCGCGCCGCACATGACGCCCGCCGCCGCGGCCGGCTGTTTCTCCGCATGCAGCCACGATTCGAGTCGTAGGCGTCGATCGAACAGCGGATGATAAAAGCGCGCCACATCGCCCGCGGCGTAAATCCCCGGTTCCGAGGTCTCTCCGAACTCGTTGACCAGAATGCCGTCATTGACGGCGAGACCCGCGCGTTTGGCGACGGCGGTCTCTGGCGCTACGCCAATCCCAATCACCACGAGATCCGCCGCGAGAGGCGCCTCGCCCTCGCAGATTACGGTCTCGACGCGGTCGTGTCCCGAGATCGCCGTGACCGTCGCCCCGAGCCGCACATGCACGCCCCGGGTCTCGTGCAGAGCCATAAGACGCGCGCCAATGGCCGGCGGAACAGCGCGCCCGATCAGGCGATCGGCTGCCTCCACCACCGTGACCTCGCAGCCGCGCTCGCGGGCGGCTGCGGCCACCTCAAGGCCGATGAACCCACCGCCGATGACGACAACGCGCGACCGCTCGCCGAAGGCCGCGGCGATGGCGGATGAGTCTTCGATGCTGCGCAGGTAGTGGACGCCCGGCAGGTCGGCGCCGGGCACCCCCAGCCGGCGCGGCGTGGCCCCCGTGGTGAAGAGCAGCTTGTCATAGCGGAATATTTGCCCATCACCGAGACTGAGGGTCGCGGCCGCGCAATCGACCGCCGCGACGCCCGCCCCGAGACGCAGCTCGATGGCCTGCTCGTCGTAGAACGCTCGCTGATGCAGGAGGCAACTCTCGTAGTCCTGGGTTCCGAGCAGCGCGCCTTTGGAGAGTGGCGGCCGCTCATGGGGCAGATGGGGCTCCGCCCCGATCAGGATCACGCGACCGTCGAAGCCGTGCTTGCGCATCGCCTCGGCGGCGCGGCCACCGGCATGTCCGGCGCCGACGATGACGAACGTGGGCACCGCCGCTGGCCGCGTGTGTTCTCTAGCCGTCGGTTTGAGTGTAGTACGTCCGCACCGGATCCGTGGCCGACAGCGCCAAGACCGCATCCATCCCACCGGCCGCCGTCAGCGCCGCGAGTTGCGCCTTATGCGTCGCGACCGTGGTCCACCACTCGATGATTGTCATCTGGTCAGAGTCGCCGGCGTCGATGAGAAGTTCCAGGCCGGAACAGCCCTCGATGCCGCTGCCATCGCCCATGTGCGGCAGAATCAAGTCCTTCATCGCGCCGCCCTGCCCCGGCTTCGCGACCAGACGCACCAACAACAAAACACTCATGCCGATCTCCCTGACAGACCCATGTACATCTGCGAACGCGGCCGACTATAGCAAATCGCCATCAGGCCGACGACGCGCTGACCTTGGCCCATGGTGAGGTGACGAATGCCGCACCCGAATGGCGCTCGCCGTCGGCGGATCGACTGACGGCATTGGGACAGGCGAACATCGCCGGGAAAACTCCGTGCTGATCGCCTCGGATCGTGAAACTCTGGCGGAGGGCCGCGACGACACCCTCGCCGAGCCGATTGTCGAGACCCACGACATCGGTGCCGCTGACGTCGATCCGGGGCTGCGCAAACGCAGCGCCGACATCCATTCCATAGTCGCACAAAAACGATGTCAGCTGGAACACCGCCGGCATGATGCGCCGCCCGCCCGAGGCGCCGAGTGCGATCCGCACCCCGTCCGGGCGTGAGATGATGGCCGGGCACATGTTGGACAACGGCCGCCTTCCAGCCGCGATCGAGTTGGCCCGACCCGGCCTGGGGTCGAACCACATGATGCCATTGTTCATAAGAATCCCGGTCTCTGGCAGCATCGTCTTGGAGCCGAACAGCGAGAGCAGCGTCTGTGTCAGCGCCACGAAGTTGCCATCTCGGTCAACTACACTTACGTGTGTGGTGCAGGATGGAGCCCTGGCCTCATTGCTGTCGCCCATCGTCGCCAACCGTTCGCGATAGGCATTCTGCAGGCTTTTGGCGTAGGCGAGATAGGCGCTCGCGCTCGGTGAATCGCCGGTGGCGCGATCGCCGAGCCCGGCCAGCGCCGCCAGCAACGTCGGTCCGGCGGTGAGCCCTGGTGCCACATCGATCGTGGCACCACGATGGACGGCGCGCTCGGTCGGCAGGACCCGAGCCTGGTAGCCGGCGAGATCGGCGGCGGCGAGTGTGCTGCCCCCGGCCTGGCAGTCGGCGATAAGAGCGCGGGCAACCTGACCTTCGTAGAAGTCACGCGGACCTGCGTCGCGCAGCCGGCGCAGCGTCGTCGCCAGGTTCCCAAGCTTGAGGCGTGGCGGTGGGGCACCCCATTCCCCGACTGGCGGAAAACCATCGGGCAGATAGACGCGTGCGCTCTCGGCGAACCCGGAGAGCTGGCGAGCCGCCGTCGCGATCAACAACGTCGCGTACCAATCAGAAATCATCCCTTCCTCGGCCAGCTCCACCGCTGGCGCGATCATGGCCTCCCAGCCCCGGGTGCCAAAGCGTTCTAGCGCCAGCGCGATGCCGGCGACGTAGCCCGGCGCCGCCATCGATGGAAAGCCGAGGAGGTTGCGATCGTCGACCACAGCCGGCCAGCCGAACAGGTCCGAGGCCGTGCCGCCGGTCAGCGGATAGGAGGCGGGATCGAGGCCGAGCGGGGCGCGCATGCCGAAGTCGACTGCGTCCACCCGATCCTCATGGGCCCGGTAGATGAGCATGAAGCCGCCGCCACCAAGCCCGCTCATCCATGGCTCGACGGTGCCGATGGCGAGGCTGGTCGCGACCGCCGCGTCGATCGCGTTGCCACCCCGCTCCAAAACCTCGGCGCCAATGTCCGAGGCGACGTGGTGCTGGCTAGCGACTAGGCCGTGCGCCGACTCGACCGCCGGTTTGGTGATGGTCCAGGTCTCACTGGCGCGGGCATTGGTCATGGCGCCCTCCCAAAGGCGAGAGAAGCGCCATGTTGGGCCCCCGCCCTGGGCATGACAAGCGACGGGCTACGCGCGGCATTGGCGTCGCGGCCTGGCTTCTGGCAACCTCTCCCGCACCCCCCATTAACTCCGCAAGAGCACACCATGGCCCTACCCGCCCCCGCCGAAGTTCAACGCGTAGCCTTGCTTGGAACCGGTACGATCGGCGCCAGCTGGGCGGCGCATTTCCTATCGCGCGGCCTTGAGGTGATCGCCTGGGACCCGGCAGCGGGCGCCGAGGCCAAGGCGCGTGATCTGATCGAGCGCTCCTGGCCAGCGATCGAAGCGCTTGGCATGCCAGCGGCGGCCGATCCCGATCGCATCCGATTTGTGGCCGACCCCGCCAAATGCGTCGCCGAGGCCCAGTTCATTCAGGAGAATGGGCCCGAGAATCTGGCGGTCAAGGTGGCGCTGTTTGAGCGCATCGACGACGCCATGCCGGCCGACGCGGTGCTGGCTTCGAGCACCTCGGGACTGTTGATGAGCGAACTACAGGCCGGCCGCGCCGGCGCCGCGCGCTATGTGCTCGGGCACCCGTTCAATCCTCCCCACATTCTGCCTCTAGTCGAGGTCCTGGGCGGGCGCGCGACCGAACCGGGCGTCGTCGACTGGGCCATCGACTTCTATCGTGCGCAGGGCAAACACGCTATCAAACTTGATCGTGAAGTGCCGGGCCACGTAGTGGACCGGCTTCAAGTGGCCATGTACCGGGAGGCCGTGCATCTGGTGAACGAGGGCGTGGCGAGTGCCAAGGTGGTAGATGAGGCGATCGCCCACGGGCCGGGCCTGCGCTGGGCGTTGATGGGGCCGTTGATGGTTTCTCACCTGGCTGGCGGCGAAGGCGGCGTGCGCCACTTCCTCGAACATATTGGCCCCGGAATCGAGCAATGGTGGGCCGATCTCGGCACCCCCAGCCTGACGCCCGAGGTGATCGACCGAGTCTCAACCAGCGTCGAGGCGGAGGCCGCGGGCCGCCCCATCGCGGAACTTGAGGCCGAACGCGACGTTCAGTTAATCGCGATCCTCAAGGCGCTCCGCGCGAGCTAAGAGGGGTAGAATTAGGCCCGAGTTTGGCGCGGGCGACTCTACCCACACCATGACTAACCAAGCTCCTTCCGCCAAACAAATATTGTTTATATTCCACTACTTGGACTATGATTCTTGGCTCACGAACCTAGGTAATGGTGCCCCTGGAGGTGGGCCGCACCAGGTATGTGCGCAACATGGTCGCGAGGATGACCGGACGCTTCGTCGCGGATTGGTGCCCCGACAACCGCTACGGATGCGGCTTACCCTGCATTCGAATCACCCGCCATGTAGTCGTCGGCGAGCTTGCAAACCAGCGCGATCGCCGCAGGCTCTATCACTTGCGCCGTGCGGGTCTCGTGGCGCGTGTGGACCCAGCCGAGATAGGTGAAGCCACGCACCAGGTTGAACAGCGGCATCGCCTCGAGCTGCTCGTCTGACAAGGGCCGCTCGCGACGGTAGCCATCGATTACGGACCGTCGAACCAGATCGAATTCCGCCTGGCCGCGAAGGAAGAACGAGACCGTGGCGAGGTCGAACAGATGCCAGCCAAAGCCCGCATCATCGAAATCGACCAACCTGACCTCGGCCCCGTCGATCAGGATATTGTCCAGGTTGAAATCGGCATGGATCAGCCCGTAGGTCTGGGGCCGTTGGCCATAAGCGATCAGATCGCGCTGCGTACGGTCCCGTGCCGCTTCGATCAGCGTTCTTTGCGAGGTGCTGAGGCCGCCGAGTTCCCAGAATCGCCCCCAAAAGGGCTCCTCGCCCGTCAATCCGTCTACGTCCCACGCATGGCGGGTGAAGCCCGCCGGCAGCGGCCACGCGACCGCGTGATTGTGCAAACGCGCCGCCAGGGTGCCGAACTTGGTGAAAGTATCGGCGACATCAGTGACGGCACTGCTCAAGCCGTCTTCGACCGAGCCTAGAGACTGACCCTCGAACCATTCCAGCAAGTCAACCTGGCGCGGCTCGGGCACACTTTCATGCTTGACGGTCTCGAATAGGGCGCCCGAACGCGACCGCAGGATGCCCGGTACGCCGATTCCAGCCTCGCGCAGCGCCGCCATCCATGCGAGTTCGGACGTCAGCTCCGCATCGGTATGGTAGCCATGGCGATGAACCCGGAGCGCGGCTGGCGCGCCGTCCGGTCCTTGCACTTTGAAGACGGCGTTCTCGCGCAGCTTGATTATTTCGGGTTCCTGTTCGGCTGTGCCCCATCGCTTGAGAGCCTCGATAGCGAGCGCCCGCATGCACGCGGTGCGCTCACCTACGGAGAGGCGATAGAAGTTCACAGCCCGGCGATGACCTCGTCGAGCGTCGCAAGCAGTAAATCGGCATTCTCGATGGAGAACGGCATCGGCGGGCGGATCTTGAGCACGCTGTCATCGCGGCCGGTGGTGCCGATTAGAACGCCGTGCTCGCGCATGCCGTTGAGGATCGCACGCGTCGCCTGGGTGGCGGGTGCCTTGCTCGCACGGTCCTCGACCATTTCCACGCCCCAAAAAAGCCCACGTCCGCGCACATCGCCGATCATCGTGTGCTGTTGCGACAACGCGCCCAACCCGACACGCAGATGCTCGCCAACCATGTGCGCCTTCTCCACCAAGCCTTCCTGTTCAATAACCTCCAGCACGGCAAGGCCGACGGCGCAGGCGACTGGGTTGCCGCCGAAGGTGTTGAAATACATGCCCCGGCCGCCGAATCCATTGATCAGCTCGGCGCGGCCGACGACGCCCGCGAGCGGATGGCCATTGCCCATGGGCTTGCCCATGGTGACGAGATCGGGCACGACATCGTAGTGCTGATAGCCCCACATGTGGTTGCCCATGCGGCCAAAGCCCGGCTGCACTTCATCAGCGATATAGAGCCCGCCGGCAGCGCGGACCTGCTCGACCGCCCCTGCCACACAATCAGGCGACAACCTGGGCAGCCCCTCGGTCGCAAACACCGTGTCGAACAGGATCGCCGCCGGCTTCATCTGCGCGTCAGCGAGCGATGCGATCGCCGCCGCGACGCCCTCGGCAAGAGCTTCGGCCGCTGTCGCCGGATCGACGCCCGGCCCCAAACGGTAGAAATCCGGAATGGTGATGGTGCGCACGGTCTTGCCCAGGCCCTCGGGTCCCAAGTACGCACTTGAGAGCTCGATGATCGCCTTGGAATTCCCGTGATAGGCGAAATCCGTGACGATGACTCCCACATTGCCTGTGCACGCCCTGGCGATGCGCAGGGCGAGTTCGTTCGCCTCGGTGCCCGAGCAGCACAGATGGACCATCGACAGCGCCGGTTCGAAATTCGCTACCAGGCGTTCGTCATAATCGAGAATCGTTTCGTCCAGATAGCGTGTGTGCGTGTTGAGCGTAGCGGCCTGGCGGCATAGGGCGTCCACCACATGGGGGTGGCAATGTCCAACATGGGGAACATTGTTGTAGGCATCGAGATAGCGCCGCCCCTCGGCATCGAACAACCACACGCCCTCGCCCCGCACGAGATGCAAGGGGCGCTGGTAGAAAAGCGGTGCGGCAGCGCCGAGCAGGCTACGACGACGGTCGAGAAGCGCTTCTGCTTCCATGGCGATAATGTACCCCAAATCCCCGGTCCGGCGGAGCCCAGGTGCGTGTCGCCACTTGCCGATGCGCCGCGCCGTTACGAGCTTCCAGACGGAGACTCAACTGATGCGAGACGGCATCGATGCCAGACCTCGTAGGTGCCCCGCTGGGCGACCGTGCCTCCGTCGCGCCAAACGTAAATGGTGTTGTGGTTCGGCTGGCCATTAACACCCTATCGCCGGCGCCCGTCTCGCCCTCGGGCACCACATACGCAAAGCTGTGGCGGTCGTAATCGCCCTGTAGTTAGTTGCCCCCATGCGTAGCGATCCGCGGGCCCAAATTGGTGAGATTGCTGTCGTCCCTGGAGCACCAATCTCCGTTGAGCTGATCCGCATGCGCGGGACCAGAACTCAACGTCAGCCCTGCGATCGCTGCGAGGAAAAGGCGAGCAAGTATCTTGAGACAATACATTCGAATGATCACAGAGCTACCCGCTAGATCGTGGGCCCATAATGGCGCATCCACAGTGTGATGGACGCTAGGGTTACGGCGGCGAGATAGTCCCTGGCGAGTTTGTTAAAGCGTGTAGCGATACGGCGTAAATGCTTGAGTTTACGGAAGAAACGCTCGGCTAGGTTGCGGTGGCGATAGATTTTCAGGTCAACGATGCGGCGGGCCCGGATGTTGCTCTGGCTCGGGATATGAGCGGTCGCGCCGTGGGCGTCGACGACGGCGTAGGTCTTGGTGCTCAATTCTCCACGAGAACGGCCGGTAGCGTTATCGGCGCCCCCTTTTTACCGTCAGCGGCGTGCTGGTAGGCGCGGACAATCGAGGTGTCAACCAGGTGTCAATCAGATGCAGCGAAGCCGGAAATTGTTCCGCTAGTGCCTCGAATATCCTCAGTCACACGCCTTGCTTGGCCCATCGGTTGAAACGGTTATAGACCCTCGTGTAGGGCCCGTACCGATCAGGCAGCTCGCGCCATGGCGAGCCCGTGCGCAAAATGAAGAAGATGCCATTGAGAACCCGCCGATCATCCTGGCGCGGCAGTCACCGCGCAGCTTGTTCAGCAACAGCGGCCCCATGATCCCCCACTCCGCATCCGCAAGGTCAAATCGAGCCATCGTTCAAGCTTCCAGCCTTTGGAAGCCTCAATCACAAGTCACCTCTCAAGAAAAACCCCTTTATGGCTACAGAATCTGGGCCTCGCAGACGCCGAGGATCGTCTCCGTAACCGATGGGGAGCCGCGCACAGGCCAGCGGTCGGCCTCGACCCTGGCAAGGAAATCGGCGATGGCGGCATTGAACGCCTTGGGCTCTTCCAGGTTGATGGTGTGGCCCGAGCGCGGGATGACGACCAGACCGGATGAACGAACTGCGCGCTTGAGGTAAAGGGCGGGCGCCAAACACGGATCGTCTTCATCGCCCGTCATGATGAGCGTCGGCACGGTCAGGCGCTTCAGGTCCTCTTCGAGATCCCAGAGCGACGGCCGCTCTTTCTGCACGCCGCGCATGGTGTGAGCAGACCCGAGCGCCGAATGCGCGGCCAGCCCGTCGGCGAATGCGCGCCACCCGTTGGGGTCCTTGTCACGGAACTGAACCCGGGTCGGGCTCACGGCATAGGTCGCGGCGAAAGCCGCTGTGCCGCGCGTCTCCAACAAGACCGCGGTCGCCTCGGCCTCCTCGCGAAAACGAGCCCGCTGATCGGGCTCGGCGCCGTAGCCGCAGCCGGCCACCACCGCCGCGCGGGTGCGCGCTGGATAGGCGAGCGCGAAATGCAGCGTGGCGAAGCCGCCCATTGAGAGGCCGACGACATGGGCCTGTTCGATACTCAGATGATCGAGTATCGCCTTGATGTCGTCGCGGGCTATGGCCTGGGAGTATTGGGCCGGATCATCGGGCACATCGGAGGGCGGATAGCCACGTGCGTTGTAGGTAATGCAGCGATAGCGCGCCGCGAAATGGCCGACCTGGGGCGCCCAGCTATGCCCGTCGCCCGCGAACTCGTGCACGAAGACGATGGTATTGCCCGAACCCGTCTCCTCATAGTGGAGGCGTACTGAATCGGAGGTCTCGACGAACGGCACGGCGCAACGGTAGCGGACCGCGCCGCCCGCGCAAAGGCGATTCCGCCAACGCCCGTCGACCGGAAGCCTGTCCTACGCGCGACCCGGCGGCGGCGGTCAATCGCTCTCTTCCGCGTTGCGGCGCGACCGGTGGAACTTGATTGCGTGCGGTATGCGCACTAGGAGGGAGGCTCGCATTGGGGGGGGAGCGCCATGAGAGTGCCGACGCCGGAGGGGATCGAGGACGCCCTGTCTATCATTCGACCGCACCTGCCGGAAACACCGGTGTTCCGATCGGAACCGTTGTCGACAGGGCTGGGTGCCGACGTGTGGCTCAAGGTCGAAACCATCTCGCCGATCGCGTCGTTCAAACTGCGCGGCGCGTTGGTTGACGTGAGTCGAGCGCTCGCGCGCGGCACGATTACCCGGGTCGTCACCTCGTCGACCGGCAATCACGGCCAGGGGGTCGCGCTGGCCGCGCGCCTCTTGGGGCTCGGCGCGGACATCTTCCTGCCGATGGACGCTAACCCGTTAAAGGCGGCCATGGTCGCTGCCTTGAACGCGACCATCCATCGCCATGGCCACGACAACAACGCCGCCAAGACGGCCGCCCAGGCCTTCGCCCGCGAACGGGGTGACCACTTCGTCGACGACGGTGATAGCGTCGATCTCATGGAGGGTGCCGGCACGGTTGGGCTCGAGATCGCGCGCGCGCTCGACGTCATCGATCGGGTCTATGTGCCGCTGGGTGATGGCGCGCTGCTCGGCGGATCGGCCTGCGCGATCAAGGCAGTGCACCAGACGGCACGGGTGATCGGCGTCCAAGCGGAAGGCGCACCCGCGCTCACCAACAGCTTCCACGCACGCACGACGATCGAGCACTCCGTCGATACCCTCGCCGATGGTCTGGCGAGCCGATCGCCCGCGCCGATGGCGCTTGCGGCCCTGTGGGCGTTCGCGGACGACGCAATCCTGGTCAGCGACCAGGATTTGCTGGCGGCGATTCACAGCGTGGCAGAGTGCGCCCATATTCTGGTCGAGCCAGCCGGCGGGGCGGCGTTGGCTGGTGCCTGGCGCGAGCGCAAGGCGCTGCGCGGCAAGCGGGTCGTACTAGTGTTGACCGGCGCCAACCTGACCATGAACTTGCTCAAGCGCGCCCTCGCCACGCCGCCGCTGTTTCCCGTGCCAGCGCGGAAAACTGACGTCGAGCGATGGGCAGAAGGAGATGACCATGAAACTGAAAAATAAGCTCGCGGTCGTGACCGGTGGCACGGCCGGCCTCGAGGAACTCCTTCGACCAGCTGTAGTGCAGGCTCTATGCAATCCCTTCCTGGCGGCATAGTTGAGCGATCCTGCCCTTGCCGCGAAGGCCCGACAGCACGATCCGGATCTTCTCTTGGGCCGCATACTCCCGGCGTGTCTCGCCCCGAATATTCCGCACCGTCTGTTCGGCGCCGGTTCTCCAACTCATCGATCCCTGTCTCATCTTCGTTCCCTTCCGTCATGAACGATGAACCAGAAATCCTCCGTTACGAAATCACCCCTCCCTGCCCCATACGCGCTCACGTAGAACCAAGCTCATCCGTCGACTTTAACCGTTCGGCGGCAACCGCACGGATCGTCTGCTGCATTTCGGGATTGGCCGTGAGCATAGTATCGAAGTCGCGGGTATGGAGTACCAGAAGGTCGCAAAAACATCGCGCCGTCACGTTGGCAACTCGAGGTTGATCGTTGATCAGCGCGATCTCGCCGAAGAAATCGCCGCTGCCGAGGCTCACTGGCTCGAGATCGACGTCGACGTCGACTGCGCCCGAAGTAATGAAGAACATCGAGTCACCGCTATCGCCCTTGCGAATGATTTGTTCGCCAGGAACCGCGAGGCGGGGTTTGAGCAGTTTGGCAATTTCCGCGATGCGTTGGCTGTCGAGATATTCAAAAAACGGCACCCGCACGATCAGTTGTGCCGGATCGAGGCCGAGGTCGAGCTGCGGCAGCTGCTCCAGGTCGCGCGCGCGTCTGTCGAGATCAGCCTCGAGGTGTGACAATACCTCCTTACTGATGATCGCCTGCTCGTGCATGGCCTTGTAATCTGTTTCCTCGAGGCGAATCGCAATCCTCTGTAGGTGGCATTCCTGAAGTATCTTCGAGTATTCCGGGTATTGGCGCTCGAGGGTCTCGAACGCTTGGTTGGTTTGATCGAGGCGATCTGCCAGGATCTGTTTGAGCTGGCCGCTGACCTCATCGCCAATGACCTCGATAACCTTTGGCAGGCCTTCCCGGATTTCCGTGTTGAGAGCGGCGATCGTCGCCAGCAACACCTCAAAGCGATTGACCAGTGCGCGGGTAAGAAGCCGAGTCCATCCGAAGTGGTGTAGCAAGCGTAGTGCTACGCGAAAACGCCAGTCGAAACCAAGGCTGTGCGCGACTGCCGCGCGGTAGCCCTCGATCCCACCCGTCTTGAGACTGTCGAGGATGTCGTCGATTTGCGCGAAGAGCAGGCGCGCGATCGGTGGTGAGACGTAGCCCGCCTTGTAGTACTCGAGGCACGACTTGCGCTCCTGGTTGGCGAGCGCAGCGAGACCGATGCGCAGCCACTCGTCGTCGCCGACCTGTTGCCTGAGTTCCTGCAGTGACATTTCCATTTGCTGCGTGCGGGCGGCGTAGCCTTCGATCACCCGCCGCGATACTGCGGGATCAACCCGGTATTCTGCGCCGACCGATTCGATTGCATCGCTTATGTGCGCGAGGGACAGCGCCATCGCTCGGTCGCGGATCGCGCGATCGGCCGATGACAGCATGTCGAGGCCAAGCAGCGACATCATCGGCTTCATCGTGGTGGCGTTGACGAACAGCGTGAACAGCACGAACCCGGTAACTAGTACCCCGACGAAGGTCTGTACCTCGCGTGGGACCGCTGGGTTTTCGATCACCGCTAGCGCCAACGCCAGCGATACCGCGCCGCGCAGGCCGCCCCAGAACATCACCGTGGTGAATTGGGCATTGACGCGCTCGGCGAGGCCGATGCGATTGAACGCAGGCAGAAGGCAGTAAAGGATCGCAGCGCGTGCCATGAACGCCACGATCAGCAGGATCGCGAGCAGGCCGAGTTCAGCGAGGCCTGCGTCCCGGAGGATTTTTGGCACGATAATGCCGACAAAGACGAAGATCAGCGAGTTCGCCCAAAAACCGAGCTGCTCCCACGTTTCCTCCATAAGGTGCCAAGCGTCGGGCGATATCGCCGTACGCCCGGTCGAGCCGACCACCAGCGCTGCAGTGACCACGGCCATGACGCCCGAGACGTGGAGGTAGTGCTCGGCGACGATGAATGAGAGGTAGGCGAGGCTGATGGTTAGCGTGATCTCGACTAGCGGCAAGTTACGCATCCGGCCAATGACGTAACACACCACCTGAGCCAGCGCGTAGCCGACAACGCCACCCCCGACGAAGACTTTAAGGAATGACCAGGCGCCGGACAGGAAGCTCGGCTCGGCACCGCCGGTAAGCATCACCGCGAGAATTGTGAACAGCACAATCGCGGTGGCATCGTTGAACAGGCTTTCGCCCTCAACCAGGATCGCAAGACGCTTGGGCGCGCGGAGATCCTTGAAGATCGCGACGACCGCCACCGGGTCCGTTGCCGACACGATCGCCCCGAGCAGCAGGCAGGCGACAAGCGCCATGCCAGAAACCGCCCAAAGGGTGTAGCCGATAGCAAAAGTTGAGATCAGCAGCCCAGCGACTGCCAGTAGCAGTATCGGCGCAATATCGTCTATTAAGCGGCGCACGTCGATCGCAAGCGCCGATTCGAACACCAGTGCAGGCAAGAACACAAACAAGATCACCTCGGAGGAAATCCCCCCGAAGCCCCGCAGCGCGCGCAAGAAATCACTAACAATGCCCAGCCCGGCCGTCTCGCCTATCACCACCTCGATGGTGCCGATTGCACAGCCCAGGGTCGCGAGTAGCACGGTGTAAGGAAAGTTCAGGTGCTTCGCCGCCGGTAGCATCGCCGCAGCAATCGCCAGCAGTGCGGTGAGTCCCAGCACTGACAACCAGATATGCTCCATTACGCCGCATGCGGGGCGCGCGCCCCACTCCCTGAATAACGAATCGAAAGGCTACCAGTATAATAGGCGGCGCATGTGGCGGACCGGCAGATGTCAGCGTTCGACCAGCCGGATGATCTCCTACTTCTCGCCAGCGGGGTATCTCATTCGCCGTCTCCCTCATCCCCGATCATGCTTATTTGAGCAGCGGGTTCTCCAACACCTGTTAGGCAAGCGCTTCCTTGAGGTCGCGTATCTCGTGGCGCAGCTCCTTGGCTTCAGTCGAGGACGCCTGGCGTGCAGCATCGCCCGAAAGCCGTTTCTTGCCGGCCTCGAGGAACTCCTGCAACCAGTTGTAATACAGACTCTCGGCAATCCCTTCCTGGCCGCACAGTTCAGCGATGCTGCCCTCGCCGCGAAGGCCCGACAGCATGATGCGGATCTTCTCTCCGGCCGCATACTGCCTGCACGTCCTGCGCCGAATATTCCGCACCGTCTGTTCGGCGCCAGCTCTCGAACTCATCGATCCTGTCACATTTTCGTTCCTTTCCGTTATAAACGATGAAGCAGAAATCCTCTGCTATGAAATTACCTCCATCCGCCCCATAGGTGCTGAAGGTAGACACTCCAGCAAACCGGGGGGGACAAGCCGCGCACTTTCGCCGGTTCGCACGAGGCCGTATCCTTGAGTGGTGCAGCTATGAGTTTTACGCGCGAGAGCGGATTCATGGGTGCGGCGGCCCATTATCGGCATCGCGCCGATCAGCAACTGCTGCACCCACGGCGAATGCGTGGCGGCCGCGCTGAGGGGCCGAGGCGCGGGCTGAGATTATCGGCGGCTGGGAGGACGATGCGCGACGGCGGCCTGGGTTGGCCGAGGCGATCGGGATGGACTTGGTTGCTGCGCCCGAGGCCTCCGTAGAAGACCCGAGCATCGTGGAGGGATGGCAGAGTGGTTGAATGCACAAGTCTTGAAAACTTGCATAGGGGCAACCCTATCCGGGGTTCGAATCCCCGTCCCTCCGCCATCTCTATGTTTTCTAGCGTCCTCTAGCGTCCTCGCATGGAGCCGTCACAGCGTGTCCGCGAGCCCCGGCTAATCGATGAAGGGGTTGCGCGTGTTCTGTAGGGTCTCGATGGCACCGTTGCGCCACCGCTCCCACGCGCCGGGAGGATTCTCGATGTTCCAGGTCTTGAGCGTCACCAGCATACCCGGCTCGATTGGCAGCCCGTACTCCTCGTGCATGTAGAAGATCGCTCGGGCGACGACGCCGCGCGCCTCGGCTGGCGGCTCCACACGATCAGCGTCCGTGTCGATCTCGAAGTCGCAGCCTAGGCCAAACTCCCTATGAGTTGGGGCGGCGGGGCTGCGCACACGGTTCGATACGCATCCAGGAAGGGGAGCCAAATCACAGAAAGGTCGTTGGAAACATCTCCAGCGACCTTTCTTTTTGCTTCGATAGCCGTGGTTTTTGCAATCACGTCAAAGGGTTGACGCAATGTGAAGGTCAGCTCATTACACTGGTTCTCTTCGACCGGCATCCATCATGACGTCTCGTTTTCACTTTGAAACCCCGCGTCCCACCGCTTCTTCATGTGGGCGTGCGCCTCCGGCGTACCGTCATGGAAGGTGCCGAACCAGCGGTCCAACGGTACCAAGGTAGCCCCGTAGTTACATTCGAAGTAGCGGTGGTGCAGGTAGTGGAAGAATTCGCCCGGCAGGGTGACCTTGCCCTTGCCGTACTCGTTGAAACCGGCGTGCCCGACCGCCG